>JACKQG010000259.1_pt1 | contig 77308 bp, 62 predicted proteins | sample 8237621 | NCBI WGS metagenome assembly JACKQG01 (sample SAMN15677084, study PRJNA649215) | marine metagenome | biome: marine; feature: Black Sea; material: saline water; isolation source: suspended particulate matter (SPM) from the Black Sea western gyre | collected 2013-06-09/2013-06-10 | depth...
AAAATTTAATAGGCTTTCGTTTCTCTCAATTTTCCCCTTTTTATTGAGATGATACCATTTATTCGTGTAATTTGCACTATTCGTGGTATTCGTGTTAAGCCTTTGTGTTTTACCTCCACTAATGGCATAATACCTCCATGACTCAAACCCAAAAATCTCACCCCCTCTCCCGTTTATGGGGCTACGCCACGGTTCATCGTCGTGCGATGATCGTGGCCTCCCTTTATTCAATCCTCAATAAAATATTCGACCTCGCTCCCCCCATCCTGATCGGTGCCGCGGTGGATGTGGTCGTCCAGCAAGAGAATTCGCTGATCGCCAAATACGGTGTCGAGGATACCGGTAGCCAGCTCCTCGTCCTCGCGGGGCTAACGGTCTTTATCTGGGTTTTTGAATCCATCTTCCAATATCTCTATCAAGTTGCCTGGCGCAATCTGGCGCAGACCATCCAGCACGACTTACGGATCGACACTTATGATCATGTTCAGCATTTAAGGCTGGCATATTTTGAAGACCGCTCCACGGGCGGGCTGCTCTCCGTCATCAATAACGATGTCAATCAGCTCGAACGTTTTTTGAATGGCGGCGTCAATGATATTTGGCAGGTCACCACTACGGTAATTGTTATAGGCGGAATTTTCTTCTATACTGCCCCCTCTGTAGCATGGATGGCGATGCTTCCGATGCCATTCATCATCTGGGGATCAATCCGTTTTCAACATACCCTTGCACCCAAATATGCTGCCGTTCGTGAGCAGGTCGGTGTTCTGAACGGGCAGCTCGCCAATAATCTCAGTGGTATCGCGACCATCAAAAGCTTCACTGCTGAAAATCACGAATTGGAGCGCGTTACCCATGAGAGCAATCTCTATCGGATTGCCAATAAAGCTGCGATCAAGTTCAGCTCCGCTTTTGTGCCCCTCATCCGCATGATCATCATGTCTGGCTTTATCGCCATTCTCATTTTTGGGGGACGGATGGCACTTTCAGGCGAAATTGCGATTGGTGTTTATTCGGTGCTGATCTTTATCACACAGCGCCTGCTTTGGCCCCTTACCCACCTAGGAGAAACCCTGGATTTGTATCAGCGTTCGATGGCCTCCACCGATAGGGTTTTGGATTTGCTGGATGCGGATGCCCTGCTTCCCGACGGCGAAACGCCCCTGGACTTGAGCGTGGTACGCGGGGAAATCAGATTGGATTCGGTTTCATTCGAATACGATAACACCGATAACCTCTCCGTTATCGATGATCTATCCCTAAAAATACCAGCTGGGGAAACGGTCGGCATTGTCGGCTCGACAGGCGCAGGCAAAACAACGCTGGTCAAATTGCTTTTACGCTTCTACGATGTCCAGAAGGGCTCTCTTTCCCTCGATGGACTTGATCTGCGCGATATTCAGGTGGAATATCTGCGCAAGGCGATTGGCTTTGTCAGTCAGGACGTTTATCTTTTCCACGGCACAGTCCGTGAAAATATTGCTTATGGCACATTTGATGCCAGCGATGAAGAGATCATCGAGGCCGCCAAAATTGCCGAAGCCCATGATTTTATTATGGATTTACCACAGGGATACAACACCATTGTCGGTGAGCGCGGACAAAAGCTCTCTGGTGGGCAGCGTCAGCGTGTCTCGATTGCGCGCGCAGTGCTCAAGAATCCGCCCGTACTGATTCTCGATGAAGCAACCTCCTCAGTCGATAATGAAACCGAAGCTCTGATCCAACGCTCCCTTGAGCAGATCGCGATCGGACGTACGACCATCGTTATCGCTCATCGTCTATCCACCATCCGCAATGCAGACAGGATCTTTGTCCTTGAGCACGGGAAGTTGAAAGAACAGGGCCGCCACGATGAGTTGGTTGCAGAGGGTGGTATCTATGCCCGTCTTTGGGGTGTCCAGACTGGTGTGCGGAGAGACTAATGATCCGTCGTTGCGAGGAGCATACTCCTGCGACGTGGCAATCTCCTTTACTGTTATGGAGATTGCTTTGTCGGGAAATATCCTCCTCGCAATGACAAGAAATTAACAGTTCCTCCCGAAGGATACCGGGACGGTGTGAGCGGAGCGATGACCGAAGGGAAGAATGCAGTCGAAGGACGGGTAATCCAGAGCTGCTCTTCACTTTGTCGAGCACAGGCGACTGCGCCTTCGCTACACCCTTCGGGTACCATGTCGCTACGGCTTCGCTCAGAGACTGAGATTTCTCAGCGCGTAGCACGTTCAACCAGGTACGCGATGCTGACATAATCCATCCCGGTCGCCTCTGACATCCCCATTTCACAGGGGATATTGGATGAATAGTAACCGCCGTAGTCGCGTTCGGTGACTTCGGCGGATTCTTTTTGAGTAGCAGAGGCGGTCAATTCGGGATAAAGCAAACCCCGGTCACCGGCAAAAGCGCAGCAGTCCAGGTTGAGCGGAATGGTTGCTGAGCGAGCGCATTGCTTCGCTATCGAGAGCAGTTTTTCATCCAGTCCCAGCTTGCGCGCTGAGCAATTCGGATGCAGAACCACGTCCTCATCTAAGGGGTAGATGTCCAGGTGAGGCAGGAGCGTATCATGGATGAATTCGAGGCTGTCCAGGAGGGTCATTTGCTGGAAGAAAACCTGGTCATCCCTGGAAAGCGCCTCCGTACAATTCCGCAGGGAATGCAGACAAGAAGTTGTGTCAATCACGATGGGGAGTTTTCCCTGTTCACTCCACTCCCAGAATTTGAGAATGGTCTTATGCAGGGTTTCTTTATAGGAGGATGAATACCCTTTTGATGAGAAGGGCATCCCGCAACATGTGCCCAAAACCCTGGTGGGAATTTTTAGATTGATATCAGCCCGTTGAGCAATTGTGATAAGTGTTTCGGCAAGTGAGCTTTGCTGGTCGCTTGCGGGTTGGCCAAGTTGTCTGGATATGCAGGATGGAAAATAAATATAATCTTTTCCGGCAATTTCAGCCTCTCCCTGCGGCAGTTTTCCGGTGGGATATGGAATCGAATTATTCCACTTTGGCAGGGGCGCGCCAGCAATTTTCTCAAGTATTTCAGCTGCTGAGGCCAGAAAAGGTTTTTCCTTTGTGCTCCTGTGTGTCCTTTGGGGTGAAAGCATATGCCCGATTTTCACTCCCAGGCCTACCGATTTTTCAACCAATCCAAAGTTATTCGCAATCCAGCCCGCAGTCTTTTCTCCTTTGAGAGACTCGGCACGCAGATGCTTGGTCAACTCACCGGTGTCGATCGAGACCGGACAGGCGCTGGCGCATAAGCCGTCCACGGCGCAGGTTTCAATCCCATCATAGACGTAATCCTTTACCAGGAAAGCGGCCGACTGACCGAGTGCCCTGAGTCTGGAAATCTCGCGCTGCACAACGATCCTCTGTCGCGGGGTCAGAGTTAGGCGTCTGCTCGGGCATTTCGATTCGCAGAAACCGCATTCTATGCAGGCGTCCACGATCGGCGATACGGGCGCGATATTCTTGACATGGGTCACATGCGCTTGCGGGTCCGCGTTGATGAGCACGCCGGGGTTGAGCATCCCATCCGGGTCAAGCAGGGATTTCAGGTCACGCATGATACCGTATGCCTCTGTCCCCCACTCAGTTTCGACAAAAGGCGCCATATTGCGTCCGGTTCCGTGTTCGGCTTTTAGGGCGCCGTCGTATTTGCCGCTGACTACCTTCACCAGATCACAGATAAACCCGTCGAAGCGATAAACTTCATCTTGCGTATTGAAGGACTGGTTGACCAGAAAATGCAGGTTGCCATCCTTGGCGTGCCCGAATATGACGCCTTCCGGATAACCATGCGTTGCAAATAATGCTTGCAGGTCTGTGACAGCATCGGCCAAACGCGGGACGGGGAAGGCGATATCTTCTATCAGTGAAGTAGTACCGGGTGCGCGCATAGCCCCAACCGAGGCGATGATTCCCTTCCGCACCTTCCAGAGTGCTGCTTGCCGGGCGGGGTCTCGCGTGAATTCCGGGTCATGCAGCAAACGCAATTTTTTGAGGGTGCGCGAAGCTTCCTTTTGGAAATGAACGAGTGATTCAGCGTCAGGGGTCTGATACTCGACAAGGATGGCGGCGGCACTCCCGGGCAATTCCCGCAGGATGGCCGGAACGCCTGGCGCGGCTTCCACTGAACGGAGGGAGGCGCGGTCCATGATCTCTGCCGCCCGCGCGCCTGACTCCCTCAGCGGAGCGATGGCATCTGCCGCATCCTGGACGGTCTTGAAATATAATTGAGCGGTGTACCTGTGCTCCAGGACGGGCAAGGTGTGCAGGGCGGCTTCGGCGATAAATCCCAGCGTCCCTTCAGAGCCGATCATCAGGTGAGTCAGGATGTCGAGCGGGGTATCGAAATCGAGAAAAGCATTCAGTGAGTAGCCATTGGTATTCTTCATCTGGTAGCGGTGGCGGACTCGCTCGGCCAGATCGGGATTGGCGAGCAACCTTTTTCTGAGATCGAGCAAGCCCTGGGCGATTTGCGCTTGTTCGCTCTCAAAGATGCGGTCAGCTTCCGGCGATGCTGTATCAAGCACAAATCCATTTGGCAGAATGATGGTCATGCTGTGAAGAGTCTGATATGCGTTCTCGGTCACCCCACAACACATCCCGGCAGAATTATTGGCCAGAATACCGCCCAGCATGGCCGCGTCGATCGAGGCAGGATCAGGACCAATTCGGCGTCCATAGGGTTTGAGCACCTTATTCAGAAATCCGCCAACGATGCCCGGTTTGGCCCGCAGGAGTGCGCCGTCATTTTCCACGCTGTAATCCCCCCAATCCTTTGAGATGTCCACCAGAATCCCATCCGTAACAGCCTGTCCTGAAAGACTTGTTCCGGCTGCTCGAAAGGTCATTGGAACGCGCTGCTGCTGGCTGAAGCGGAGCAAGGCCTGGATCTCGTCAATCGAATTTGGCTGTACCACCGCTTGTGGAACGAGCCTGAAATAGGAGGCGTCATTGGCATAGGCGATGCGGTCAATTTCGCGGGTTTTTACTCGATTTTCTGGAAGAATGCTGGTCAGATGTTCTGAAAGATTATTCATGGAAAACCTCTTAATCTCAGGAATAATCATATTGTACAGTCTTTTTTACCCTTTCCAAAGGATATCAACCCTTCTCGCCACAGGATGGTCTGTAACAATGAGAAGATATTCTTGACAGTTCGTGTTAAAATCACTTTATGAAAATCAGCATTAGATTGATCGCCACCTTTATGGAATTATTGCCACCCGGCACGAAAGGGAATAAGATCGAGATCGAGGTGCCAGAAGGCACAACGGCCTCGGTTGTGATGGCGCAATTTAACGTCCCGCAGGATGCATCCAGCGTGATCGTTGTCAACGGGCTGACTGTGCCGCTCTCCACGCTTTTGGTGGAGGGAGATGTGGTCAGCGCCTTCTCAGCAGTTGCTGGTGGATAGAGAATTCACCACGAAGAACACAAAGAGCACAAAGTTTTTAATCTTTGTGTCCACAAAGAAATCCTTTGTGTTCCTTTGTGACTTTTTGGTAAAAAAATAGGAGAAAAACATGTACGGATGGCACGGAAAAATCTTACGCATAGACCTGACCAATCAGAAAACCTCCGTTGAGGATGTGGATCCTCAGATCGCCAGAGATTATCTTGGCGGGCGTGGCTGGGCGATTCGCTATCTCTATAATGAAGTAGATCCCCAGGTTGATCCTTTGGGCCCGGATAATAAATTGATCTTCGCCACGGGCCCCCTCACGGCAACCACTGCCCCGACGGGCAACCGTTACATGGTCGTCACCAAATCCCCATTGACCGGTGCATTGGCGCATTCGAATTCGGGCGGTGATTTCCCGACATGGATGAAGCGCACCGGTTTCGATCTGTTCATCTTTGAGGGCAAGGCGGAAAAACCCGTCTACTTGTGGGTGAACGAAGACGAGGTGGAAATCCGCTCGGCTGAGCATCTTTGGGGGCAGGATGTTCCTTCCACAACCGATGCTCTTTTGGCGGAAACAAATCCAAAGGCGAAAGCTGCGTGCATTGGTCCCGCAGGTGAAAATCTCGTCCTGATGGCAGCTGTGATGAACGATAAAGACCGCGCTGCAGCCCGATCCGGTGTTGGGGCTGTCATGGGCAGTAAAAATCTGAAGGGTGTGGTCGCCTACGGACGAAAGAATCCTATATTTGCCGATGATAAAAAGATGCGTGAACTCAGCCTGATCATTGCCAAAGAGGTTGGCGCGGATATGCTGGCTGGCTCATCACTGCGTGAATATGGAACGGCCTATGTGCCGCAAGTGACGAATACACTTGGTATTTTACCGACCCGCAACTGGCAAACCGGCACCTTTGAAGGTGTTGATGAGATCGATGGCGTGGCGCTTAAAGAAAAATATTTGATCAAGCCGAAGCCCTGCTACCGTTGCCCGATCGCCTGTGGCCGTCTGACGGAAGTTCCCGATGGCAAATATGCAGGCAAAGGTGAAGGCCCCGAATACGAGACCATTTCAGCTTTTGGAAGTGGCTGCGGAGTCGATAATCTTGCGGCCGTGACCAAGGCAAATTATTGGTGTAATGAATTAGGATTGGATACCATTTCGACCGGGATGACGATTGCCGCCGCAATGGAAATGTATGAAAAAGGCTATATCTCTGAAGAGGAGATCGGACAGCCGCTCCGCTTTGGTGATCCTGATGCAATGATCGACATGGTCCAAAAGATGGCTTATCGCGATGGGTTCGGGAACGAACTTGCGGAGGGTAGCTACCGTTTAGCGGAAAAATACGGCCACCCCGAAATTGCCGTTACAACTCGTAAACAGGAATTTCCTGGCTATGATCCTCGCGGCTCGCAGGGAATGGGTCTGCTTTATGCAACATCCAATAAAGGCGCTTCCCACATGGAAGGTGACGTGGCCTACGAAGAAGTCTTTGGTGTCCCGATCAAGGATGACCCGCTGACCACGGATGGCAAAGGGGAGTTGGTCGCCCGTTTCCAGGATGCCTTTGCGCTGATCGATGCTTCTGGCTTATGCGTTTTTCTGGCGGTGCGCTACGTATTCAATACAGACCGGATGATCTGGCCAACCAGACTTTCGCAACTGATGGAATATACCACTGGTGTGGCCTATACTCCCGCAGAGGTTTTAAAGGCTGCTGACCGTGTCTACACCCTTGAGCGGATGTTCCTCCTCAAAGCCGGATCGACAGAGGACACCCTTCCTCCACGCATGCTCAATGAGCCATTGCCGGATGGCCCGGCCAAAGGACACGTCGCCGAGCTGGATAAAATGTTGCCCGAATTTTATGAAGTCCGTGGTTGGGATGAGAAAGGTTTTCCGACCGAGGAGAAATTAAAGGATTTGGGATTGCAGTAAACCATCAAAAAATAATCTATTGTTGGTTTTCAGCCCCCATGAGTTTTTAGGACTTATGGGGGTTTCCATTTGCCAAAGAGCCTGTTGAATTTGCAATTGAATTAATATACAATAAAAAGGATAAATCTGGCAAAATTAGCCGTGTTGCGCTCGTGAAAACAGGGAGAGGAGTTTCGAGAATTATGAACCGAAAAATTTTTAGAAACTGCATAATAATCGGAATTCTTGGCCTCCTGATTGTAGGAGTCGCTGGGGGTATTTGGTATTTATTCTCCGAACCAAGTGGCGGAGCGTTACCGATTGTCCAATTCATCCAACCTAAGGCCAGCCACGCCATATATTCCGGACAGGGATTGGTGCTGATTGTCGAAGGTCAGTCCGAGGCTGGCCTGGACCGCATCGAATTGTTCGTGGACGGCCAACTGGAGCGCAGCGCATCAGCGTTTGGCGAATTAACCTTCCAGGCGGTCGTCCCGTGGTTTGGTTCTGCTCTGGGGAATCACGAGATCAGCGCTATCGGATATGACCGCGGCGGACACGCCAGTCAACCTGCTTCCATTTTAGTAACCGTGCAGGGCGCGGACATACCCACCGTTATTCAAGACGCGCAACCGCTGGATGTGAACCAAACCATCGAGGAAATAGTTGCCGGGGCAGGCGCTGGTGCGGGACATCCTGTTGGCGCAGCCCAGCCTGATGAAGCCGCTCAGCCGCTTCCCGCCGGGGACGAACCGCCAGTGGCAGAATTGCTGGTTACTCCCATGCAGGATGGAGATTCGGTTATCGCACATGTACAGGTCCGTGCCAGTGATAATACGGGGGTGACCCAAATGCGGCTGATCATCCAATCTCCAGGTGGAAACCCTGAACTTACTGAATACGACTGCGAGGGCAATCTGGAATGCAGCCGTGAATTTGATCGCCCCCTGGCAGAATCCGGGAAGTGGGTCTTCATCCTGACTGCTGTGGATCTGTCGGGGCAGATTGCGCAGCAGCAGTTTGCATCGGTGGATGTGATTTGTAATGCTGGGGTAGATGCAAACAATCAACCGTTCATGAATTGCGCGGCAGACGGTGAAAACATCCCCGTACCTGGCGGTCCGATTCTAGGAGAACCTCCTCAGCTCGATGATGAAGCACCTACGGCTGAATTGAAGGTAACCCCTATCCGAAATGGGGATTTGGTTGCCGCGATCGTGGAAATGAGCGGCCACGATAATGTAGGGTTGGGGCTGCTGCGATTGGAAATACAGACTCCTGTGGGCGTATTTGATAATTTCGCAGTTGGTTGTGAAGCCAATCCGGATTGCAGTTTCGAATTCGTGCATCCATTGGCGGAGCCGGGAGTGTGGATATTTATTCTTCAGTCCGTGGATCTTGCCGGGCAGGTATCGTTACCCCATTGGGCCGATGTTCAGGTTATTTGTAATATGGGGGTGGATGAAAACAACCAGCCGCTCATGCAGTGTGCAGTGGCAGATGAGGCTCCCCCGGCGCCGGGTAACGATCCTGGAAACCAACCTGGCTGGGAAATTCCTGCGGAGCGGGGATTCTGGAATCCGGACGAGGATCCGGTCATCGAGCCGCTGGATGTGGCTACTCCGCTCCTGTGCCGCGGTGCTCCTCCCCAACAGGAATCGTTTGAAATCGACGGTTGCCAGATTATTCTACCGGTTAATGTACCTGGTGGACCATTCACGTCTTGTTCTTTTTCTACTTTACTGAGAGCGGATTTACGCGGAGTCGATCTGCGGAATGCCAATCTGTATGATACCAATATGATTGAAGCAAACCTGACCTGTGGCGCAGATTTGCGAAACGCGGATTTGAGACTGGTAAATTTCTATAATACGAGAATTGATAATAGTACAAAGATGGACATAAAATCGAAACTGGTCTGGGAGCTGGTCAACCAGGGTGGTTATAGTCGTGATTTTCCCGGCGCTGATCTGAGCGAGTCTCGCCTGTTCCAAGCTGATTTAGTTTGGGCAGGTTTTCGTGATGCGAATTTGAGCGGTTCATGGTTTGATCTAACCAATTTCTTCGGAGCTGATCTGAATAGCGCTGACTTGACGGACACAACCTGGAGAAATGTTACCTGCCCGGATGGTACAAAAAGCCAGGACCACGGCGATACGTGTATAAACAATCTTCAACCAGGGCTTCCCAGATTGGAAAACTTCACGATTGGGGATTGTTTAATTATTCAGCCTGTGCCTTTGGCTGGTCCATATACCGAGTGTGTGGGGGCGGACCTTTCAAACCAGGATCTTCGACAAGTGAATTTGACGAATGCCAACCTGTTTAGAGCCAGCCTGAGTTATTCAGACTTGCGAGATACCAACTTCGAGGGTGCCGATCTACGATTGGTTGATATGCTCGGGTCTAGAATCGATCAGGGCACAACGGTAGACGACAAATGGCTTTTAGTCTGGAGCCTGGTAAACCGTGGCGGCCGCAGTCGAGATTTAAGTGGGGCAGATCTAAGCTGGGCGAACTTGGATAGCGCAAACCTGGCAGAAGCTATACTTACCAATGCAGATTTGAGCTCTGCAAGTATGAATAGCGTGGATTTTTCTGGCGCTACATTAAATGGTGCAAATTTGACTCTCGCAGATTTTCGAAATACAAATCTCGAAAATGTACAATTAGAAGGTGTAATTTGGTCAGGCACCTGGTGCCCCGATGGCAGCAATAGCCATGATGTTGGCGGCACATGCGAAGGTCATTTAAGCCCCTGATGGAGGGCGACATGAAAAAAACTTCTTATAATTTCAAAAATCAACGGTTGTCTTGATTCTGGTCGCCCTGTTGGTGGGTTGTAGCCTGCCAGCCTCGGTCAGTGAGGTTGGTGCTGCGAGTGTGCAGATCGGCCAACCGCAGGAGGGTGCGCAGTTAAAAGTTGGCGGAGTGGTCTCTGTGATATCAAGCTTCTCGGATCCGGGCGGTGCACAAGGGATGATCCTGGAAGTCAACGGGGTGGGCGTGCGCGAGGACAAATTTCACCTGCCGATGTTCGAGGGCAGGATGAACCAGCCTTGGCGACCGACCCAAAATGGCCCGGCAACCTTGTGCGTCTACCTGACTACTTCTAGCGGCCAGGTTGTCCGCTCGAATTGCGTCACAGTCATGATTGGCTCCGTTGTCAGGGCGACCTTTACACCCGGTTTCACAAACACGCCTTTCACAGAGCTAACTTTTACTCCAACGCCCACCTTCACACCGGGCGCGCCAACTGCAACCGCCACCCAGGACGCAAATTGCCGTCAGGGTCCCCGCGTGGATTATGCGGTGACGAGCAGCCTGGCCACGGGCAGGACAGCCCCCATTGTTGGCCGGAATACAGATCAATCCTGGTGGGTGATCCGGATTCCCGGCAGTGCCGATTGCTGGATTTGGGATGGCACCGTCACGGTCGAAGGTGACATCAGCGCTGTGCCCGTGATCACGCCTCCGCCTGCCCCAATCGTAACCGTAACCCAGCCTGCTCCACTGACAGCCCCAAATCTGATCTCGCCAAGCGGAACATTAAACTGTGTTGATGTAACCGGTGGTGTAACTTTAAGCTGGTCAGTTGTCAGCCACGCAAACGGCATTGATCATTACGAGTGGGAATTAAACGGTTCTCCAAGCGATTCTGGCAATACGGGTAACGCACAGGCCTCAACATCTGGCTTAAGCTGCGCCGGAGCAATTTACCAATGGCGTGCCAGGGCAGTTGATGGAAAAGGAAATATTGGCCCTTGGTCAGGCTATATGCAATTTAATGTCCCGTAAGGACAATGTTCCATAAGAAATCGAGGTTCTCATGCTAAAAGCACTCACAAAATTTCTTCTTCTATTTGTCCTGCTGAGTATCATCCCTGCTTGTAATTTCCAGCGAGAAAATGTCTGGTATGTGGCAATGGATGGCGATGACAACAATTCCTGTCGAGCGCGAGCGAATGCTTGCCGCACGATTCAGGCGGCCATCAACAAAGCCCACCCAGAGGGTACTGTCATTATCGGGCCTGGAAGCTATGAAGAGTCAATTGGCATCGCTAACCATAACCTGGAATTGCGTGGCTCAGGCGCTGACCAGACCATTCTGGATGGCGCGGGTCAGACAAATGTTGTCTATATTTTGGACAGTACGGTCATCATCACCGATATGACGATCACGAATACCACTGATTATGGAAATGGGATCTTTAGCGAGGAAAGCACTTTGGCCCTCAATAATTCTCACTTGACTGACAATGGGATCGGTCTTTACCTCGACGGGGGGATTGCTACTGTTAGCAACAGCAGGTTTACGAGCAACGAGGGCTCTGCCGTTTTCATTGACCACGCGCAAGGACGAATCGTCAACAGCGTATTTGCAGGAAATGTTGGGAAAGGTATTCAAACATCCGACAGTCTGGCACACAGCGAGATTAATGTATCTAACAGCACGATAAGCGGCAACTTGCAGGAGGGGATATACATCTACGGTGATGTTACGGCGACGATCTCCGACAGCACAATCGAGGGCAATAGTTTTGGTGGCATCTCAATAACAGCGCGCGTGCAGGGCGCCCTCGCCGGCGACCCGCCTGCAGCAGAACCTCCAGACTGGAGTACCTTTCCAACCACGGGTTGTCCGCAGGTGGTCATCATAAACAGCCTTTTCAGAAACAATCAAGCCTCCCCACCGCAGGATCACGCTGGGGGGGGGATTCACGCGGCTGGTTGCAGTACCACTGTCGTGACCAACACCACGATCTCGGGCAATCAAGCCGGCAGGGGTGGCGGCATATATGCTGACCTTGCTCCCAATGGCTCGATCACGATCGCAAACAGCACAATTACAGGCAATATTGCTACCCAAATCGGTGGCGGTATCTACAACTCAGAGAGCGGAACTGTGACGCTCACGGGGTCCATCGTGAGTTCAAATCGAGATGGAAACTGCAGTGGTCCTATTAACAGTGCTGGTTTCAACCTGGATAGTAGTAACACCTGTGGCTTCAGAAACGCAGGAGATCAGAGCAACACAAATCCAATTCTGGACGCCCATTTGAGAGATAATGGTGGGCCTACCTTGACCCATCAATTGTTCCCAGGCAGCCCTGCTATCGACACCATGCAAGGGTCGGACTGCCCGGTAAAGGACCAGCGTGGCGTAGCGCGCCCACAGGGGATAGCCTGTGACATCGGCGCATACGAGACCGAGGAATTGGCACTTGAGCCCCCTCCTCCAATTGGAGTAGTCCCAACCCTTCCCACCCTTACCCTGTCAGAGCCGCCTTCTGTCACATCCACGCAAGATTCCAATTGCCGCCTAGGACCAGGCCCAGACTATGAGGTCAGGAGCAGCCTGCTCACCGGTCAGACCGCCCCAATCACCGGACGCAACACGGATTCCAGTTGGTGGATGATCAAGCTTGGCGGGAGCGAGTGCTGGATCTGGGGGCAAATCGTGACCGTGACCGGCGACTCCAGCCAGGTATCCGTAAAAACACCCCCGCCGCTTCCCATCGTAACCGTAACCGAGCCTGTTCCATTGACAGCGCCTTCACCGACCTCGCCGAGCGGCACGCTGAATTGCGCCGATGTAACTGGTGGTGTAACTTTAAGCTGGTCAGTTGTCAGCCACGCAAACGGCATTGATCATTACGAGTGGGAATTAAACGGTTCTCCAAGCGATTCTGGCAATACGGGTAACGCACAGGCCTCAACATCTGGCTTAAGCTGCGCCGGAGCAATTTACCAATGGCGTGCCAGGGCAGTTGATGGAAAAGGAAATATTGGCCCCTGGTCAAGTTTTATGCAATTTAATGTGCCGTAGAATTATTGCCGGAGATAATAAGGGCTATCCCACTGAGGAGCACCAGAACGAGTTGGGATTAGATTGGTATTCTAATCATTACAAATGACAAAGAAGGCTGCCCTCTAAAGGACAGCCTTCTTTGTCATTTCTGTTTTTTAGCGTTTTATATATTAGTCAGCTGCGACAGGTTCCATTTTAAGTTTGTCAGATGCTGCTTTCTTTGCTTGTGGGGAATTTAGCGAAAAGGTCAGGCCTGCGGCGAGAATTAACATAGTGGCAGCCAGGAGGTAAGCCTTATCAAAAGAGCCTGTGGTATCTTTGATCGTGCTAGCAACTTGGGAAACCATGAAGCCACCGAGACCCCAGGCTGTATAGGCGATACCATAATTGGTTGCAAGGTTCTTGGGTCCATAAAAAACTTTCATCAATGCAGGGAATACGGCCAGGTTAGCACCATAATTGGCACCGATCAAAGCAACGAAGACGAGCAAAACAGGGGGATTAGCGAGAACACTATTTGCACCCATAAAGAATAAAGCACTGATCAGTACTGCCTGTGCAAGGAATGCAATGATAAGCACATTCGTGCGACCAATTTTGTCGGAGAGCATCCCGTATAAAACACGGCCGCCACCATTGCCGATCGCTAGGGCAGAAACAGCGATAGCTGTCAGCGCAGGGAGGCCGATCTGATCCTTGACGATAGATGCAAGATTTCCGATGATCATCAGCCCAGCACCACTGCCAAAGGCAAAAGCGACCCAGATGACGTAGAATTGCCAGGTGCGGGTGGTTTCACGCACGGTGAAGTCAATCAAGGGGATTTTGGCAGTTGTTTCTACTGTGTCCTCTTCTTCAAGGACAAAATCTTTGGGCGGGAATTTGATGAACTGAGCAAAGCTAACAACAACAACGAGCATACCGATGCCGAGATAGAGCATGGTTGTTTGCAAACCAAGCGATTCCATCAATGCGCGAGCCAGGGGGGCCACCCAGGCACTGCCCATCCCGAAACCAGCAACGACGATTCCTGAAATTAATCCTGTTTTAGAGGTGGGGAACCATTTGAGTGCAGCAGGACCAGCTGAGCCATAGACAAAGCCGATTCCGGAGCCCAAGAGGACGCCAAAAGCGAGGGTGAAGATCCAAGGGGAACTAGAGAAACTGGAAATGATCACGCCGAGACCAGCCATCACGCCACCAGCGCTAACAATTGCGCGTGGGCCAAAACGGTGCAACAAGCGGGCGCCGACGAAGGTCATGACTGAAAAGACTACGCAGGCTACAGCATAGGGTAGAGATTGTTGTGTTTCTGTCCAACCCCATTCGATGGGAATGTTGGCTTTAAAGATGCTCCATGCGTAAAGAACGCCTAAAGCCAGCAGGGCGCCAGTCCCTGCGAAGGTGACCATCCAACCCTTATTTTTCACAGTGTGTGTGTTTTGCATAATCTTTTGAAACTCCTCTTGGATACAATTTTTCTGACAACTTTGAAGGCGAAATTATACGAAGTTGTCAGACAACTGTCAAGGAGTTGTCTGACAACTTGAACAGACAAGCGGCTGGAGTGAGAAGGGTTTCCAGACCGAATAGAAATTGAAGGATTTGGGGTAGAATTGAAAAACCCCTCGATTCTTTCAATGGAATCGAGGGGTTTTGTGTATAATCATATAAATATTTCATAAGTAAAGTTGATTTATTCATATTTGCGTGTCTTGGGAAAATGGTAACAAGGAATAAACAATGAGGAAATCCAAATCTACAAAGATCCTTGCACAATCCCGGGGTAAGCGGTTTCTGCTATTGATTACTCTGTTCCTGACGGGCTTCACCTCACTGGCTTATGAATTGATTTGGACCAGAAAACTGTCCCTGGTTTTCGGCGCGAATGCCCTTGCGGTCAGCACTGTGCTCAGTATATTTTTGGCTGGTTTAGCATGGGGTAGTTTTTATGGTGGAAAATTAATTGAAAAATCCAAAAACCCTTATAAATTCCTCGGTATTGTTGAAATCCTTATAGGGGCAGGATGTTTGCTGACCCTGATCCTGATTGATGGTATCAAATTCGCATATCTAAGTCTCTTTACATACTTTGGTGGAAACTTAATTCTTGTAAACCTGGTCCATTTTCTAATTAGTGCAGTGATTCTGATTGTCCCCACATTTTTAATTGGTGTCGTATTTCCTGTAGCTGTGAAATTATATTATCAGGAATCCAATGATATCGGGGATAGCGTCAGCTGGGTCTATATGGCCGATACTGTCGGGGGAGCAATAGGGTTATTAGCAACTGGACTGGTATTGATTTGGAAGATGGGTTTTTGGAATACTTCGCTGTGGTCCTCAATAGTGAACATCACCCTGGGTATCTCCATATTAGCTTTGTTGAGGGCCAATTTATTGGCGCCACAACAACAATCTCCTCAGAAGAGCAGGAAAAAGAAAAAAGGAAACCGGAAGGAAAATCGTCAGGAAATAAACGAGCCCCGGAAAACATCAGGCAAGCTTGTCCTCGCACTTTTCTTCTTCTCAGGATTCGCAGCCTTAATCTTAGAAAATGTTTGGATTCGTTATTTTGAAATGATCTACGGTAACAATATGATCTCATTTTCTCTTGTTGTTGCTTCTTTTCTGATTGGTCTCGGTCTCGGAAGTTTTGCAGCAAAATATCTCACTCGTTCAGTAAAGAATAAAATCTTTTTATTCTCTATGATTGAAATGGGTATCGGGCTTTCAAGTTTATTACTTATGCTGATGTTCCCTTATATCGAGAATATATACCTTTCCATCTTTTTCGATGTGGACAATTACAATGAGTTTCTCATTCTGTTGGGCCTTTTAGTATTTTTTATGTTGCTTATCCCCACACTATTAATGGGCATGACACTTCCGGTAATTAGTGAAATATACACAAATGGGAAAACGATAGGTTCGGATATTGGCAGGTTGTACTCATTTAATTCTTTCGGTTCCATATTAGGTTCCTTTTTGTCAGGATTTGTGTTCTTCTATTTATTTGGCCTCCAGAATACCGCAATTATGGCAGCCCTGATTTATATTCTAATAGCCTTTATTTTTATTTTTTTCTATGAAAAATCCAGATTGAAGACCTTTCTGACTGTTTTTGTTAATTTATTATTCCTTATTTTAGTGTTGTACGAGTTTTATTATCAGCCCGAATACCTTTATATTGGTGCCTATTACCATGGGACCCAATTTGACAATCCCTCCGATTTTTATCGTACAAAAGAAGAGTACGAAGTTTTGTTTGAAAAACAAAGCCCGTATTCATTTGTTAGCGTTGTTTCAGCAAGAGGAAATACTCTACTCAAAATAAACGGCAGAACAGAGGGGTCAACATATAATATTGTTCAAAATATGCTGGCAAACCTGCCTCTCTTATTCCATCCATCCCCGGATGAAGTTGCCAGTATTGGTCATGGTGGTGGTTATACCTTAAACACGATCACAAAATATTCTGCCGTAAAAACTATTGACAATATTGAGATCGACCAGGTAATTATTGAAGCGGATCAATATATTCAAGACAATGGGAGACCATTATCTGACCCAAGAGTTAATCTGATCGTCGCTGATGCCAGAAATTATCTTTATACCAATCCCAAAAAATACGATGTGATCATTTCCGAGCCATCGCATATTTGGGCATCATCTCCTTTGTTTACCAAAGAATTTTTCGAGATCATTGATAATAGCCTGGAAGAGGGAGGAATTTATACCATTTGGGTGCCTGTATATGAGATGAATAATTATGATTACGGGGTCATTATTGAAACGATAAAATCTGTTTTTCCTTATTTTATTGAATTTGATTATAGCGGTGATGCAATCATACTTGCCTCACGTCACAAGATCGATATTGCCAAGGATCTGAATATTTCACACCTTGATGATATTGAAGTTATGAAGGAGATGGAAATCGTAAGGCAATTAGACGGTGAGAATCATGTGGACTTGCCCGCATTTTTAATTGACCATCATTATCCAAATGATATTGTTGATGATTATATCCAGGAACATGTTGGTGAGGTTACCCAAATCAATACCGATGATTTTCCTATCCTGGAATATACCACTCGCAGGAATGCATATAAGAAATTTAGAAGCGAAGATACTCCATAATAAGCTTTGAAATTTCAATCTGAATATTTGGATGACGAAAAACAATCGCATGATATATCATGCGACTGTTTTTTTCTCTTCCGCCTCCGGATCACGAATACGCATTCGATATTTTATGTGGTCCGCGGCTGGGATGAAAAATGATTCCCGACTGAGGTGAAATTGAAGGAATTGGGGTTGAATAAAATCCCTCGTCTCATTTATAAGAAACGAGGGATTTTGTGTATAATCATATAAATATTTCATAAGTAAAGTTGATTTATTCATATTTGCGTGTCTTGGGAAAATGGTAACAAGGAATAAACAATGAGGAAATCCAAATCTACAAAGATCCTTGCACAATCCCGGGGTAAGCGGTTTCTGCTATTGATTACTCTGTTCCTGACGGGCTTCACCTCACTGGCTTATGAATTGATTTGGACCAGAAAACTGTCCCTGGTTTTCGGCGCGAATGCCCTTGCGGTCAGCACTGTGCTCAGTATATTTTTGGCTGGTTTAGCATGGGGTAGTTTTTATGGTGGAAAATTAATTGAAAAATCCAAAAACCCTTATAAATTCCTCGGTATTGTTGAAATCCTTATAGGGGCAGGATGTTTGCTGACCCTGATCCTGATTGATGGTATCAAATTCGCATATCTAAGTCTCTTTACATACTTTGGTGGAAACTTAATTCTTGTAAACCTGGTCCATTTTCTAATTAGTGCAGTGATTCTGATTGTCCCCACATTTTTAATTGGTGTCGTATTTCCTGTAGCTGTGAAATTATATTATCAGGAATCCAATGATATCGGGGATAGCGTCAGCTGGGTCTATATGGCCGATACTGTCGGGGGAGCAATAGGGTTATTAGCAACTGGACTGGTATTGATTTGGAAGATGGGTTTTTGGAATACTTCGCTGTGGTCCTCAATAGTGAACATCACCCTGGGTATCTCCATATTAGCTTTGTTGAGGGCCAATTTATTGGCGCCACAACAACAATCTCCTCAGAAGAGCAGGAAAAAGAAAAAAGGAAACCGGAAGGAAAATCGTCAGGAAATAAACGAGCCCCGGAAAACATCAGGCAAGCTTGTCCTCGCACTTTTCTTCTTCTCAGGATTCGCAGCCTTAATCTTAGAAAATGTTTGGATTCGTTATTTTGAAATGATCTACGGTAACAATATGATCTCATTTTCTCTTGTTGTTGCTTCTTTTCTGATTGGTCTCGGTCTCGGAAGTTTTGCAGCAAAATATCTCACTCGTTCAGTAAAGAATAAAATCTTTTTATTCTCTATGATTGAAATGGGTATCGGGCTTTCAAGTTTATTACTTATGCTGATGTTCCCTTATATCGAGAATATATACCTTTCCATCTTTTTCGATGTGGACAATTACAATGAGTTTCTCATTCTGTTGGGCCTTTTAGTATTTTTTATGTTGCTTATCCCCACACTATTAATGGGCATGACACTTCCGGTAATTAGTGAAATATACACAAATGGGAAAACGATAGGTTCGGATATTGGCAGGTTGTACTCATTTAATTCTTTCGGTTCCATATTAGGTTCCTTTTTGTCAGGATTTGTGTTCTTCTATTTATTTGGCCTCCAGAATACCGCAATTATGGCAGCCCTGATTTATATTCTAATAGCCTTTATTTTTATTTTTTTCTATGAAAAATCCAGATTGAAGACCTTTCTGACTGTTTTTGTTAATTTATTATTCCTTATTTTAGTGTTGTACGAGTTTTATTATCAGCCCGAATACCTTTATATTGGTGCCTATTACCATGGGACCCAATTTGACAATCCCTCCGATTTTTATCGTACAAAAGAAGAGTACGAAGTTTTGTTTGAAAAACAAAGCCCGTATTCATTTGTTAGCGTTGTTTCAGCAAGAGGAAATACTCTACTCAAAATAAACGGCAGAACAGAGGGGTCAACATATAATATTGTTCAAAATATGCTGGCAAACCTGCCTCTCTTATTCCATCCATCCCCGGATGAAGTTGCCAGTATTGGTCATGGTGGTGGTTATACCTTAAACACGATCACAAAATATTCTGCCGTAAAAACTATTGACAATATTGAGATCGACCAGGTAATTATTGAAGCGGATCAATATATTCAAGACAATGGGAGACCATTATCTGACCCAAGAGTTAATCTGATCGTCGCTGATGCCAGAAATTATCTTTATACCAATCCCAAAAAATACGATGTGATCATTTCCGAGCCATCGCATATTTGGGCATCATCTCCTTTGTTTACCAAAGAATTTTTCGAGATCATAGATAATAGTTTGGCAGAGGGAGGAATTTATACAATTTGGCTGCCTGCTTATGAAATGAAGGGATACGATTTTGGCGTCATTATCGAAACAATAAAATCTGTTTTTCCAAATATAAAAGCATTTGATTATAGGGGTGTAATGATCATACTTGCCTCGCACCATCAGATCGACATAGCTGAGGATCTTAATCTAACCCACCTTGAAGATAGTGAGGTAATAAAAGAGTTGGGTATAGTCAAAGAACTGGATGGTGAGGAAAATATGGATCTCCCCGCATTTATAAAAAAACACCATTTTTCCGAGATCGAAGAATTTGTCCAGGATCAGATTGGAGAAGTAAATCAGCTCAACACCGATGATCTTCCGATTCTGGAGTACTCAACCCTAAAGAACCTATATCGCAAATTCAACATTGAAGGGACTCCTTAGAAATTGCGATTCAAATTCCATAAAAAATGGCCATGAGGAATTTTATGAAAAATTCGGATATAGTAAAAGCGCCTTTTCAGTCTCGCGGAAAAAGGTTCTTGCTATTATTTACTCTCTTTTTTACAGGCTTAACATCTCTGGCTTATGAATTAATTTGGACCAGAAAGCTTACCCTGGTATTCGGTGCAAATGCATTGGCTGTAAGTACCGTGCTCAGTATATTTTTAGCCGGTTTGGCGCTTGGTAGTTTATATGGAGGAAAACTAATCGAAAGATCCAAAACCCCGTATAAATTTCTCGGTTCTCTTGAGATTCTTATTGGAGCGAGCTGTTTACTCACATTATTCCTGATTGATAGCATCAAATATGCTTACCTACCCCTTTTCACTCTATTTGGAGGGAACCTATTTTTAGTAAACGTTATTCAATTTATTATCAGCGCTTTTATTCTAATTATTCCGACATTTCTTATTGGCGTTGCATTTCCTTCAGTTGTAAAGTTGTATTACCATGAAGATAAAGATATAGGAGGCAGTGTCAGTTGGTGCTATGCAGCTGATACATTGGGTGGTGCTGTTGGGCTATTGATCACTGGGTTAGTGTTAGTTTGGGTAATTGGTTTTTTAAATACATCCCTTATCGCATCGGTGGTAAATATAACCTTAGGAATTTTTATTCTTACCTTTATTAGAGTCGAAAAAAATAATGATTTAAGAATACCTGAAAATGAGAATGTAAAGAAACAGAAAACAGACACACTAATCCTGGTTCTTTTCTTCTTTTCGGGTTTTGCAGCTTTAATCTTAGAGAATGTTTGGATCCGTTTTTTTGACATGATCTATGGGAACAGTATTCTTTCATTTTCTCTGGTCGTTGCCTCCTTTCTTTTTGGTTTGGGTATTGGAAGTTTTGCCGCAAAATTTATTGCCCGTTCAATTAAAAACAAAATATTACTTTTTTCTGTCATTGAATTAAGCATTGGGTTGACCAGCTTGATCCTTTTACTTGTTTTCCCGAATATTGAAAGGATCTTTCTGGAGCTCTTTTTTGGCGAAGACAGCTATTCCCGGTTTGTTTTTCTCCTCGGAGCTGTTGCAATAGCTGTGTTGTTAATCCCTACTACCCTAATGGGAATGACTCTCCCGATACTAAGCACAATATACACCAAAGGAGAAACGATTGGATCTGATATGGGCAGGTTATATTCTCTTAATTCATTTGGCTCTATTTTGGGCTCATTCCTTTCAGGATTTGTGTTATTCTACACAATTGGCCTCCACAATACTGCACTTTTGGGGTCTTTAATTTATATCGCAATAGCCTTTGTTTTTATATATTTTTATGGCAGGCTCCAATTAAAGATTTTCATGGCAGTATTCATAAATTTTCTTTTTTTAGTATTAATTTTATTCAATTATTTTTATCGGCCTGATTTTCTGTACAACGGTGTTTATTATCATGGAACACGCTATAGGGACGCAGATAGATATTTCGAAGTTAAAGGAGATGATGAAGTTGTTTTTCAAAAACAAAGTCCCTATTCTTTTGTCAGTGTAATCAAATCAGCGGGACGCACATATCTAAAAATTAATGGCAGGACAGAAGCCGCTACGGATGCGACGGTACAAAATATGTTGAGTGATTTGCCTCTCATCTTTCATGCATCGCCTGATGAGGTGGCGATTATAGGCCACGGCGGTGGTTATACTTTAGAAGCGGTGACAAAGTTTTCTGCAGTTGCATCAATCGATGATATTGAAATTGATCAAGTGATTATCGAAGCAAATCAGTATATTCACGATAATGGAGATGCCTTATCTGACCCCAGAGTAAATTTAGTCATTGCTGATGCCAGAAATTATCTCTTTACCGGAACAAAAAAATATGATGTCATCATTTCTGAGCCTTCACATATTTGGGCATCTTCACCATTGTTTACCAAGGATTTTTTTGAAATAACCAAAAAAAGCCTAAAAGAAGATGGTATTTATGCAACCTGGCTTCCTGTGTACGAAATGAGTGATTACGATTACGGTGTCATTATCAAAACGATCACTTCAGTCTATCCACATCTACTTATTTTTAAATATAGTGGGGCCGAAGTATTTTTGGCCTCAAATCACAAGATAGACCCCTCGTCTGATATATATCTTCCACACCTTGATGATAATGCAGTATCGGATGAGATGGACTATGTCAGGAGACTGGAATATGAAGAGGACCTGGATGTCCAGGAATTCATACTCGAGCATTACATTTCCGGTGACGAAGGATATATCACAAATCGCGTAGGGGATGACATCCAAATTAATACCGATGATTTGCCTATCCTGGAATATACGACACGCAGAAATGCATATAAAAAATTTAGAAGTGAAGAAGTTCCTTGAAAGACTTTGGAATGTCAATACTATTTCAGACACGTTTAAAGATCATTATTGATCATACCACCCAGTCTGGTTCTGAAACGTGAAAGTGTTTTCGATACGCTACCGTCTCAGCTAATAGCCCCTTGATGGCAAGAAAGAGCTCAGCTTGCGCATATTTCCCCGAGTTTTCTGAAGTCTGAGGTCTAATTTCTGAAGTCTGTGAAAGCATAACTTCATCACCTTCCACTTCCACCTCAACCTGCCCCCCCGCAGCCAGCCACTCCAGTCCCAGGCGGATGGTCGCCTCGCGCTGGGCAGTGACGGCGGCTAAGGTTGAGATCCTGGTTTGCCCTTCTTTCTTCGCCAGCGCATATTTCACCAACCCTGCCAAATGGGAAAGAAATCCCTGTGGCGTGATTGCTGGTGGATCAATCCCGATCAAATAAATGGTTGTGGGCTTAACTCTTTCAATGATGTCACGCAGTTCGCTTGATCCTGGCGGGGAAGTGTAAATTGCCAGGGCTGATGATTCACCCAGTTCATACCGGTTCTTTCCCTTAATCTCCGATTTCCCTTCCACAAAAACTTGCGCTCCTCCACTTTCAACCTTCCAACCTTCAACTTTCAACCGAATAACTTCAACCTTCTTTCCTCTTTCCTCTTTCCTAACCTCTTCCGTAATCCGAAAATCAACCATTTCCAATGTCAACTGTGGCTGACCCTGATATTCACCTGTGCGCATCTTGAAAGCCAGGTCAAAGCGACTGCCTTCAGATGGTAACTCTTCATAGGCAGCATTCCACCATAAAATGGATTGAAAATTTTCTTGGCGATCTTTGACCGTCAGGCGCAGATGCTCTTTATTGCGCCCCATCTTGGCGACACTGCTGATCTCAAGGTCACGACAAGCGAGCGTTAAGGTCGGGTTGCGGGGGCCGAAGGGAGCCAGCTTTGAAAGTGTTGCACTCAGTTCAAGGCTGAGTTCATTCATTGCCATCCATGCATCAATTTGGAGAGTCCCTTCGGGGGGCGCTTCTTCCCCCAAGCTTGCATTGATTGTCTGGCTGATCCGTCGTCTAAATGCAGGGATTTTTTCCGCGTCCAAAGCCATTCCGGCTGCCATCGGGTGACCCCCAAATCCGTGCAATATATCCTTTTGGGCGGCGATTGCCTGGGTGATATGGATGCCTGCTACCGAACGGGCCGAACCACGCGCCTGGCCATCTTCGCCAATCGAGAGCAATATGACGGGCTTGTGATAACGCTCCCCAAGTCGGCTGGCAGTGATGCCGATCACACCGGCGGGCCAATCTTTTTGGGCCAGAACGAGCGCGGCGGTCTCCTTGAGTTTGGGATCATTGCTCAATTGGCTCTCGGCAGCCTGATAAACCTGGCTGGTGAGCAGCCTGCGCTGGGTATTCAGCCCTTCGAGTTGGGTCGCGATGACCCGGGCCTGGGAAGGATTTTCGGTGGTTAGAAAATCGACCATTATATTGGCATCTCCCAGCCGTCCAATGGCGTTCATCCGTGGGGCGATCCCAAAGCCAATATCACCTTCGTTAACTGTCAATGGGTAGATACCAGCCAGCTCGTAAAGTGTTTGCAACCCGATCCGTTTAGTCTGCCGCAATTCTATCAATCCGCATTGGAGCAGGTATCGCGCGTCGCCATACAGATCGGCTACATCGGCGGTGATGCCGAGGGCAACAAGGTCCAGTAAATCTGTTGTGGCGACTTCAGTCGCTGAAGGGCTAAAACCCTTACTACTGAGCAATTTTTCTGCCAACTTATAGGCCACACCTACACCCGGAAGGGTCGAAAGCGGATGGCCCACCGGCAGGCGTTTAGGGTCAACGATGGCCAGAGCATTGGGCAGCGTTTCAGGCAGGTCATGGTGGTCAGTGACGACAACATCCACACCGCGTGAATTCGCATAATCAATTGCTTCATTTTCTCCCACACCTGTGTCGCAGGTCAGGATCAGTTGTGCGCCATTGTCAATGATTTCTTTTAAATAGGGAATTTTGATTCCGTGTGATTCAGTTGCACGCACCGGAATATGCCAGAGCACATCTGCTTTGAGAGCGCGTAAAGTTTGGACGAGCAATGCTGTGGAGGTTTGCCCGTCCACGTCGAAATCACCCCAGACGCAGATCGATTCTCCCGTGCGAATGGCATGCTCGATCCGCTCCACCGCGATGCGCAGATCGGGCAGATCCCACGCGTCGGTGGGAGTGTATTCCTCCGGGTCAAGAAATGCTTTTGCGGCAGAGAGTTCGGAGATTCCGCGCCGGACAAGAGTCTCTGCGGCGAGCGGGTGCAAGCCCAGGGTGGAGAACGAATCGGGAATATCAACTGGAGTGGGGTCAAGCCATATTGTCATGAAAGGAATTCTATCAGGAAAAAATTAATGCGAATTACACGAATGAACAGATGGCGAGAATAAATCTTAAAAAAATTCGCGTCATTCGTCTATTCGTGCCATTCGTGTTAAAAAACTATGGCAAACAATTTTCCATTACTCACCAGACCTCCCCAACCCCTTCATAATTCCTTCACAGGTTGATGAGAAACTAAGAATATAAAATACTACTCTATCAATATAAAAGGAGAATTTAATGAAGGTAAGTATTTGGAAAGTTGTTTTATTTTTAGGGCTGATCGCCCTGCTTGTTGGCGGTGGTGCAATGCTCTATCGCGCTGGATTTTCCCAGGGCGTAATGTCGGATATGACCTTTCCTGAAGGTGGTTTTGAGCAAATGATGCCCTACCGCGGATTTGGTCACGGATACGGTTATGGCTACGGTCATATGGGCTTTTTCTCATTTGGAAGAATGCTCTTTACCGGATTCTTTTTCTTGATGATCTTTGGTCTCTTTTTCCGTCTTATCATGGGACGTCGATTTGGGCCTCCATGGGCTTATCGGATGCATCCTGAAGGCAGGGGCGGCCCTTGGGGTCACCATCCTTACTGGAGCAAAATGCCTCCTGAGGGTGAAGATGCAGACGAAGAAGAAAAATCTGAAAAATAAGGTCGAATGATAAACTTTCATTGCAGAGAAAACTCTCTCTGCAATGAAAGTTTTAAATCTGGAAAAGAAAGGTGTCCCGCAGGTTTCCATAATTCAGTTTCTTCAGCACCATAAACCTTCGGGACGATCATATTCAATAGCCCTTAATTATAAGGTGATGGAAATCGCATAAGTATGGAAAAGAATGGTGGTAAAAGGTAAGTGATGGAAAACGCTCGAAGGGGATTTGTAATCCCCGTTTTTTAGAAGAAATCCAGCGGGAGCATCAATTAGTACCTGGCACTACCTTGAAAAGATTGGTTACAATAAAGGGCAAAGTCCTGACTTTGGATTTAGGGAATGAGCAGATGAAAATATGAGTGAAACCATCCTGATCGTTGAAGACGAACCGAAAATTGCCCGGCTGGCCCGCGATTATCTTGAAAAAAATGGGTATCGTGTATTGGTCGCCGGGGATGGAGATAGCGGCCTGGCAATGGCGCGACGCGAAAAGCCGGACCTTCTCGTACTTGACCTGATGCTCCCCGGTATGGATGGCTTGGATGTCTGCCGTGCAATCCGCCGTGAATCAGATCTGCCGATCATCATGCTGACTGCCCGTGCAGAAGAAACCGATCGTCTGATCGGTTTGGAGCTTGGGGCAGATGATTATATTTCCAAGCCTTTTTCGCCACGCGAACTGGTTGCCCGAGTTCGGGCCTTGTTACGCCGGGCCAAGGGAAATGTTTATGTTCCGGGCGTGATTAGAGTTGGAGATCTTGAGTTGAATACCGAGAGTCATAGCGTTAATCTTGCGGGAGAATCCCTTCACCTGACGAGGATCGAGTTCAGCCTATTGCAAACCCTGGCGCAACATCCTGGTCAAATATTTTCACGGGCGCAATTATTGGAGAATTTACATGGTGTGGCTTATATTGGTTATGACCGCAGCATCGATGCGCATATTAAAAATCTGCGCCGTAAAATAGAAGCCGACCCAGCCAACCCGCGCTATATTCTTACCGTCTATGCTGTGGGATATAGATTTAACGACGAGCTATAAATATGCCTCCACGACAAAGTAGATTTTCAGAAAAAGAAAACTGGGCAGACGAAAGATGGATGGGAAGGGGCCATTTTCTTCATCACCGCCTGCGCCATAGTAGCAAAAGACGGTTTTTATGGATTCGCTTTATCGGCTTTTTTCTATTTTTAGCGCTCCCATTATTGATGGCGGGCGCCTTTTTGGGGGCTTTATTCCGTTCCGGGGATTTTACATTTGACGGCTCGCATATGCCCTTGCCTCTGTTCTTATCTCATAATCCGGGCATTTTTGTTCCCCTTTTCTTTTGCGGGATCCCGATTTTGATCATTGCAACGCTTGGCTATTTTGGTTCGCGTGCTTTTCGAAAAATGGGAACCCCCCTTGCAGACGTGATGACCGCCGCGGATGCAGTTGCGGATGGCGATCTCACTGTTCGTGTCCCCGAGCGAGGCCCGAGCGAGATTCGCAGATTATCCGAATCCTTCAATCGGATGGTGGATGAACTGGCACACGCTGATAAACAACGCCGGAATATGACCGCCGATGTTGCCCATGAATTGCGCACCCCTCTCCATATTTTGCGTGGAAACCTGGAAGGGCTGCTGGATGGTGTTTACGAGGCGACTCCGGAGCAGATCGAATCGATGCTTGACGAAACCCGACTTTTATCCAGGTTGGTGGATGATCTTCAAACGATCTCACTCGCGGAGGGTGGGCAGTTGTACTTGAATCTGGATGAAGTAAATATCCCCGAGTTATTGGAGGATGTGCGGACCAGTTTTCTCGGTCAGGCGGATGAGGCGACTGTTGAAATGATCGTGAATGTGGAGGACGAAGGACTTTCTATCACCGCTGATGCTGGACGTCTTGACCAGGTTTTAGGCAATCTGGTCGGGAACGCGTTGCGGTACTCACCTGCGGACAGTTGCATCCGTTTGGAAGCGGAATCCAGCCCGATGGGCGTCCGTCTCCGAATCCGCGATGAGGGAGAGGGAATCCCGTCTGAAGACATCCCCTATATTTTTGATCGTTTCTACCGTGTCGACAAATCCCGCCTTCGAACGGAGGGTGGTGGCAGCGGACTTGGGTTAGCGATAGCAAGGCAGCTGGTTCAATTGCACCATGGAACGATCAAGGTAGAGAGTGAGTTGGGGAAAGGGACGACATTTATTATTGATCTCCCCAAATAAGAAAAAGGCTGGACTTCATCATGAAATCCAGCCTTTTGGTATTACTCCCCAGTCACAGTTGGATGTCCAGCTGCGTCCCAACCTTTGATACCGCCGGCAATACTGGTGACACTTCTATGCCCGGCTGCTAGCAAAATATCACGCCCAACCTGGCTGCGATTTCCAGACCGGCAGATAATTATCACTTCCTGATCGAAGGGTACCTCGCTGACGCGGGCTTCGAGCTGATCCAATGTGATCAAGGTCGCGCCGGGGACATGGTACTCAGCCCATTCTTCGGGAGTGCGTACATCAAGCAGGAAAGCGCCCTCTTCATATTTCTCAAAAGCCAGCCCGGTATTGATCTCGGCAGGGAGCGCGTTGATCGTTGCCGGGGTTGTTGGTGATTGGGTAGCTATAAAAATTGCGATAATTGCGATTGTGACAATGGCAAGAACAATCCAAAGTTGTTGCTGATTATTCTTGGCTTTCTTGCGCAGAGCTTTCTTTTGTTTTTTTGTCATAGGTTATCTCCTTTATCTATTGGATGATTAAAGAAATGAAAAAGTTGCATCAAAATTGAAGGATTTACACTTGATTATTTCTTCAGCATCACAAATTGTATTTGAGATCTAGAAAATAAAAAGATGCCCCGAACAATGCTAAAATATGCCATTGAAAAATTCAGCAAAGAAGAGCGACAGAGATATCTGAGCGGCACTGCATAATCCCAAAATTAATTAAGATTTCCCAATAGGCCTAGGGCTTAGTCTCATGAAAAACAAAAATCTGATCCGGATTTTTACTTTTAATCAAAGTTTTCACTGGTTTATGACCGGGTTGATGATTCCCATCCTGACCTTGTTGTTATTGAAAAAAGGATTGGATTTGTTTCAGATCGGGATTGCCCTGGGTCTTTACTCAGGCATTGTGATCTTATTCGAATTACCGACGGGAGGGCTGGCAGATTCTATCGGGAGAAAACGTGTTTACCTGATTTCCTTGGTTGCTTCTATTACTGCAATGACATTTCTGCTTTTTGCGCGGAGCTTTATCACCCTTTCCACAGGGTTTGTTTTTATGGGGATCGCACGCGCTCTATCATCCGGAACCATGGATGCCTGGTTTGTGGATGAGTTCCGCAAAAATGATATCAATGGAAATTTACAGGCAGCCTTTGCCAAAGTTGGTATATTTATTCCACTTGGATTGGGAGCGGGGGCGATTTTGGGGGGTGTCTTGCCAATGTCCCTGGGAAAGATGACAGCTCGCTTACCAAATTTCGATATTTATTCCGCCAATATCCTGGTTGTTCTTTTTTTGGGAATACTTCAAATTTACCTTACTTCCAAGTTAATTCATGACCCCAGATCTGAAGCCAGTCATTCAGGTATATTAAATGGACTCAAAGAATTTCCGCGCGTGATTTCAGATTCCATTCAATATGGTTTTAAAAATCGAATTGTTTTGTTGCTGGCTCTTTCAACTGGTGCATGGGGGTTGGGCATTTCCGGCGTTGAATTATTATGGCAGCCACAGACCAAAATTATTCTTGGATCCGATTCGCAAACGTGGATTTTCGGCTTGATGAGCGCTGGATATTTTGTGGCCAGTGCCCTGGGCAGTTTTATCGCCTCCCCGCTCTGTAAATTTTTCAATAACAACTATCAAGGTGTATTGGCAGGAGCCCGTTTTTTGATGGGAGGCACTTTATTTATCCTCGCTTTGCAAGCGGAGATCATCGGCTTTATCGGATTTTATTGGGGACTCTTTATCTTCAATGGCATTATGAATTCCCCGCATGCGGCAATATTTAACGATAATATCCCCGAAGAACAGCGGTCAACACTGCTTTCTTTTGAATCTGTAGTCATGCAAATGGGGGGAGTATTGGGGTCAATAGGATTGGGCTATTTATCGCAAAGTTTCTCTATTGCAATTGCGTGGTTTGTAGGCGCTGGAGTTTTGGCGTTTTCGAGTTTATTTTATATCTTTCTTCCGAAACAAACTGCGAAAATACCGGTTTGATATTATTGCTGAAAGAATAAAATTTGATACAAAACGCCCCCTTGCCTGATAATTCAAAGGGGCATTTTTGTTTTGCAGAAACTTGCTTATGATTGCCTGTCAGCCTCCTGTACCAGCGCATCAAAAAGCCTTTGTTGTGTCGGGTCGCTGGCGGCTGTGATTTCGGGGTGCCACTGGACGCCAAAGATCCAGGGCAATTCAGAGTGTTCGACTGCTTCAATAACGCCATCGGGAGCAATGGCTGAAACGCGCAGGTCAGGAGCCAGTTCTTTGATTGCCTGATGATGACCGGAATATGTAGAGACTAGATCGGTTTGCATTGCTTTTGCTGGTAATGAGGCCGGTAGAACTATTACTGAATGGGTTGTCCAGCCGCCATCTTCCCCACGGTGGATATCCTCGGTCAGCGAATCCGCTATATGTTCATGGAGTGTCCCGCCCAGGGCAACATTGAGGACCTGCATCCCACGGCAAATGCAGAGGGTGGGTAATTCGCTTTCATCCACCAAATAATGGATCAGGGCAAGCTCCGTTTCGTCCCGCTCAGCATCAAGCTCTGTCAGTTCTGGATGCTCTGAATTACCAAAATATTCCGTTGGATAAATATCGGCTCCGCCAGTCACCAGAACGCCATCCACTCTGGCCAAAACCTTCGCTATATATTTCTCACCGGGTGGTAACAGAAGGGGAATCCCGCCTGCCCGCCGAACTGCATCAACATAGAGCGCGGGGAGTGAGTAATGTTCTTTATACCAGGCGGTTGAGATATCCTTTTCGAAGCGTCCGTAAGTTGTCACAGCTATGATTGGTTTCATTTTTGATCCTGTATTTTGACTAAATATCCATCCTAAAAATATCCCGTAGTGGCGACTTTAGTCGCTCTTTACGGCTGAAGCCGTTACTACAAAAGAATTTTAGGATAGAAACAAAGGAAAACTGATCTTTTATAGGTATTGGACTTACGCATTTCTACAAGCCTTGTCCCAATGCTCTGCGTTGGGGTATTGTAGTCTAAACGCAACGCAGAGCATTGCTACTAGGCATAAAAATAATTTTTGCCGATACCTATGTTAATAGCATTCAAAAGTATATCAAAAAAGAGCGCCATATTTATAGTGTATGGCGCTCTTTCCTTTTAGACTTTAGCTGGCTTATTTAATTTGCTCAAATTTTGCCTGGAAGAAGCGTAAATATTCGGGTTCGTACACCATTTTCAACCCTTTGGTTTGCTTGCGGGTGTCAAAAATATTTTTAATGCTTTCGGCAACAACATCCATATGAGCCTGGGTATAAACACGGCGCGGGATGGTCAGGCGGGTCAGTTCCAGGGCGGGATAGCGATGCTTGCCGGTTTCAGGGTTGCGGCCAGCGCTGACGACACCGCGTTCCATGGCGCGAACGCCGGAGTCGATATAAAGTTCAGCGGCCAGGGTTTGGGCGGGGAACAAATCCTGAGAGAGATGATCATAAAAACGTTTGGCATCCAGGAAAATGGCATGTCCGCCGATGGGTTCCATGATCGGGATATCCCAGTCGAGAAGGAGTTTGCCCAAATAGCGCACCTGGCGCACACGAGAGGCGATATGATCGTCATCCACGCCCTCGGCAATCCCGATTGCGAGGGCTTCCATATCGCGCCCGGCCATACCGCCATAGGTGTGGAGACCTTCATAGACCACGACCATATTGCGGGCCTTTTCGGCCACATCAGCCTGGTTGACGGCCAGCCAGCCGCCGATATTGACCAGATTATCCTTCTTGGCACTCATCCAGGCCCCATCGGTGTAGGAGCAGAACTCGAGCAGGATTTCGGCGATGGTTTTATCCTGATAGCCTGCTTCGCGCTCCTGGATGAAGAAGCAATTTTCATACATTCTGGTGGCATCCAGGTAGACCCGGATTCCAAGTTTATTGCAGAACTCGCGTAATTCTTTGGCATTGGCCATGCTAACGGGCTGACCACCGGCCATGTTGACTGTTCCGGCCAGAGAGACATAGGGAATATTTTTCGCGCCGACCTTGTCAACCAGGGCCTGCAATTTGTCGAGATCGACGTTGCCTTTGAAGGGATGCTGGGCGGTGGGATTGTGGGCCTCGTCGATGATCACATCCACGAAGGTTCCCCCGGCCAGTTCCTGGTGCAAACGGGTGGTCGTAAAATACATATTTCCGGGGATATAGTCGCCTTTTTTAATGATGGCCTGACTGATCAGGTGCTCGGCGCCGCGGCCCTGGTGGGTGGGGATGATAAATTTATAGCCATAATAGGTTTGGATGGCGTTTTCCAGATGGTAAAAGTTTCGGCTTCCCGCATAGGCTTCGTCGCCCATCATGATGCCGGACCATTGACGGTCGCTCATTGCGCCAGTGCCGCTGTCGGTCAGCAGGTCAATATAAACATCTTCTGAGCGCATCAGAAAGGTGTTGTAACCCGCCTCGGCTGCGGCTTTTTGACGATCTTCTTTTGAGATCATGCGGATCGGTTCGACCATCTTGATCTTCCACGGTTCGGCCCAGGAACGGCGGCCAAATTGCTGCCCCATGGTTTGATATTTTGATTTAGACATAAAACCTCCGGAGGTAAGAATTGGGATATAGGAAATTGCTTTATTACGGAATTGGAATTGCGGACGAGGATTTTACTTCGCTAAGCACAACCCTGGTATGGATGCGATCCACGCCATCGATAGGGGTCAGGCGATGAACGAGAAAATGCTCAAGATCGACCGTGTTTTTTGCGACGACTTTGAGCAGATAGTCATGATCTCCGGTGAGATGATGACATTCCAGCACTTCGGGCATTCCCTGGATCGCCTCGTGAAAATTTTCCACCTGGCTGACTTGATGGCGCTGCAGGCTGACGCTGACAAAACATAACAGATCGTAGCCAATCTGCTGTCGATTGATCTCGGTGGCATAACCCTTGATATATTCGCTTTCCTCAAGTCTTTTGACGCGCGTCAGGGTGGCCGAGGGGGATAGGCCCACCGAGCGGGCCAGATCAGCGTTGCTGACGCGTGCATCCAGTTGAAGCTCTCGCAGAATGATCTTATCCAGGTTGTCAAGCATACAGAAGAATATACAGTAAATGAATCTATTTGTCAATGTATGTGCTGAAGAAAAGCTTAAATACAAAATAAAATTCAGAATATTATGTATTTCACAGCTTATCCCCGGTGAGAAAATAGCACCTTAAAAGTATCTTTTCGTAGAAATTGTTGCGATAAACATCTTTAAAACATACTGTAATATATGTAAAAATGACTTCCGAAGTCTCGCAGACTTCGGAAGTCTGGCTGACCTACAGCGGCTCAAACCTCGCCGTGAAGTGCTTCAAAAATTGCGGGGCGTAGGTAAATTTATAGCCACCAATTTGATCTGCGTGGGTGATGATCTTCCTGACTGTCTTGATGATATAGTCCAGATGGCTTTGGGTATAGGTGCGGCGCGGAATTGCGAGGCGGACCAATTCCAGATCGGGGTAAACCATCTCGCCTGTATCGGGGTCTTCGTAGGAGAACATCACTGACCCAAGTTCAACGCCGCGGATGCCGCCCTCGCGGTAAAGCTCCACGACCAGGGCCTGATCGGGGAATTCGGCGTGAGAAAGGTGGGGCAGCAATTTGCCCGCATCCAGATAAACCGCATGTCCGCCCGCAGGCTGGATCACGGGGACACCCGCTTCAAGCAGGCCCTTATTTAGATATTCGGTTTGACCAAGACGAGATTTCAAATATTCCTCGTTAAGTCCCTCGCGCAGACCGACCGCCATCGCATCCAGGTCTCGACCGGCGAGACCGCCATAGGTGGGGAAACCCTCGCGCATGATCAATTCGTTGCGAGCATTTTGGAAAAGTGACTCATCATTCATGCAGAGCAGGCCGCCAATATTGACGATGGCATCCTTTTTCGCAGACATGGTCATTCCGTCGGCGAGGGCAAATAATTCCCGGGTGATTTCTGTGGGGGACTTATCTTCATAGCCTGGTTCCCGCATTTTGACGAAATATGCGTTTTCGGCGTAGCGGGCAGCATCGATAAAGAAGGGGATCTGATTAGATCTGTAAACTTTCGCAACAGCACGCATATTTTCCATCGAGACTGGTTGCCCGCCACCGGCATTATTGGTGACGGTCATCATCCCGAAGGGGATATTCTCCGCGCCGGTCTCTTCGATAAATTTGACCAACTTCTCAATATCCATATTCCCTTTAAATGGATGCAGATTGGACGGATCGTAGGCCTCTTCAATGACCAAGTTGGTCGGGCGCCCGCCGCGCGAGCGGATATTTGCATCCGTGGTGTCAAAATGCATATTCGAGGGGATATATTGCCCCTGCTTGACGAGCAGCGTGCTCAAAATTCCCTCGGCGGCCCGTCCCTGATGGGTGGGGAGGAAATGTTGAAAACCGAATATATCTTTTACCACCTCAGCAAGTCGAAAATAAGAGCGTGCTCCTGCGTAAGATTCATCTCCGATCATGATCGCTGCCCATTGGAAATGGCTCATCGCACCGGTCCCCGAATCTGTCAGCATATCAATAAATATATCTTCGGCCTTTAGCGCAAAGACATTATAGCCAGCCTCTATCAGCGCAGCCTCACGTGCCTCGCGATTGATCAGGCGGATCGGTTCAATCATTTTGATGCGAAAAGGTTCGGGAATATATTCGGGCATTATCTCTCCTTGATTAGCTGCTCGGTACATTTTATGATGATGGCCTTTGAAGAAAAGCGAAACAAGTTTAACACAAGTGCCCTGTCCCATGTATAATGAACTCATGATCAAAAAACTGCGTTTAATTCTCGCTGTGCTGGTTTTGCTGGCCTCAATAAGTTTGCTGATCTGGGCTTCGTGGCCCTTGCTTTCTGAAAGCCGCGTAGTGCCCATCCCTCCAAATGATTTGCAGCTGCCAACGCCCAGCGCCTTCATCTATTTTTGGACGGTATGAGATGATCCGAAATTTGAAGATCCCCTATATATTATTAATTGGATTGGGATTATTCTTCCTGGTTCAGGCTTGTGGCGCACCGATGTCCGGAGAAGCAGAATCTGCGCCGGAGGAACCAGCCGCAGAAGCTCCAGCGGAGGAGGAACCCATTGCGCCAATGGCTACAGAAATGCCTCTCCCCGTTCCGACCGCGACCCTGATCTTGCCTCCGCCAACACAGGCTGTGACAGTCTCTCCAGCCATTCCTGAGCAGCGCCGCCTGACACTGGAGTGGCCGCCCCGCATCCGTACCGGAGATTCAGATATCGTTCGTTTAACCCTCGAAATAGATGATTCGGGCAATATCGTCCCCACGGCAGAAATCGAGGGTCATGCAGTCAGCGGGGAGGTCGTCAGCATTCCCAATCTGTACGAGACACATCAGGTACTTGCCGAGGCGCGCATGGATATGGCAGGTGTGCAGGTGATCCCTGCCGAGATCGTCAGCGAGCCACTCCTTCCGGGAGAGACAGTTACCTTTTACTGGAGCGTCAGCCCGGCCGAATCCGGGGAATATCGGGGGACAATCTGGCTTTATTTGCGATATATCCCCAGGCAGGGCGGAGAAGAGATCGTGAAAACAATTTCGGCGCAATTTATCGAAATCCGCGCGACGACATTTCTGGGTGCCAAAGCTGGGCCAGCCCGTGTTGCAGGAGCGATCGGCTCTTTTATCGGAGCGGTGCTGGGATTCCCCTTTGTGGACGATTTTTTGAAATTTCTGTGGAAGCGATTTAAACGGTAAGACCCCAACAATATAGGTACTCTTCAAGGTGGAAACAAGCCAGATTTCGGGAGTGATGTCGGAAAAAACCATCCACAGTGCAACTTCCTGATATCGTGGGGGTTAGCTGTGGTGAAATGCAAAGTATTGTGCATATATTCACAATTGGATATATATGACAAACATCATGCGAAATACAGACGTGGGTTAGTAGGGTAAAAATATTCCCTATGGTAAAATTTTTTTGCTATATTTGATATATTAAAAAAATGGAGTATTTATGCAAAATCCATGGATTTACGTTGGTATATTTGTTTTGGTCGGACTCTTAATTCCGATCGCCGCGATCGCGATTGCAGCGATTTTGGGACCCAAGAAACCTAATGCGATCAAGCAGAGCACCTATGAGTGTGGTATTGAGACAGTAGGGGATAGCTGGGTACAGTTCAAGGCTCAATATTATATTTTTGGCCTCGTCTTTCTGGTCTTTGATGTGGAAACTGTATTTTTGTTCCCGTGGGCGGTATCTTTGAATAGCCTGCCCTTATTCGCTGTTTTTGAAGGGATAATTTTTGTTCTCATTTTGCTTGCCGGGCTGGTTTATGCCTGGAAAAAAGGAATGTTGGAGTGGGTATAAATCCTGCAAAATAATTTAAAAGGCTGATGGAAAAGGGATTTCCACAGCCTTTTTTGTGTGTGTGTGAGGAGTAACTCATGGAATTTTGGAAAGATCCAATTACCACTATCTTTGACTCGCTTCTGAAATCCTTCACGAGCGGGGGGATGACAGAGGATTTGGCGACAGTCCTGATTTATTTGATCGGCATTTTGGCTTTTATATCCTTCGCGATGGTTCTGGATATTTTCCTCGTCTGGGTGGAGCGCAAAGTGGTGGCACGTTTTCAGGATCGTTTGGGTCCCAATCGGATTGGTCCCTTTGGCATCTTCCAGCCTTTTGCAGATATTGTTAAATTGCTGATCAAGGAAGATATCACCCCATTTGGAGCGGACGTAGTCCTGTTCAACCTGGCTCCGATTTTCTCGCTGATGTCTGTCCTTTTGCTCTGGGCGATCATGCCCTTTGCCCCGAAAATGGTTGGCGTCGATTTGAACGTCGGGATGCTTTATCTGGTTGCCGCTGGTTCGATCGGGACCCTCTCTGTGATCATGGCTGGCTGGTCGTCGAATAACAAATACGCGCTGATGGGCGCCTTCCGCACCGTCGCACAGATGGTCTCCTACGAGATCCCGATGGTTGCCGCCTTATTGGTCGTCACCGTATTGGCCGGAACAATGGGTGCAGTCGGGATCGTCGAGGCGCAGGAAGCAGTTCCCTTTATCATCCTTTCGCCGCTGGCATTCCTGATCTTCCTGATCTCTGCTATCGCGGAGCTGGGACGTTCGCCTTTCGATCTGAACGAAGCTGAATCTGAAATCGTGGCCGGTTTCCATACTGAATATACGGGGATGAAATTTGGCCTCTTCTACGCAGGTGAGTTGCTCCACTCTTTCACTTTCGGCGGTTTCATTGCCCTCCTGTTCTTTGGCGGCCACCGTCTCTTTGGTCTCGAGAATCTGGGCCCCCTTGTGGGCGCACTGATCTTCATGGGGAAGGCTCTCTTCTTCTATTGGGTGATCATGTGGGTCAAGTACACAGTTCCGCGTATCCGTGTTGACCATATGCTGGCTTTCAACTGGAAGTTCCTGACCCCTCTCGCCTTCATTTTGCTGATGGTGACAGCCCTGGTCGGGCGAATTTTCCTGCATAGTCCGTGGCTTGCGCCCGCCCTGTTCATCTCAAATATTCTAATTGCCTGGTTGACGATCGAATATCTGAAGTCTCACGCCCGCAAAGAACGCGATCAGGCAGAGGCTTCTGGTTCAGCGCCTGCCACTGCAACCCAACACTAAACGGAGGAGAAATCATATGACCTTTACGCAAGTTCTCTTTCTGATTTTCGCCGCGATCATTCTTGGATCCGCCTTTATGGTCGTGACCACGAAGAAAATGATCCACGCGGCATTCTGGCTGATCACAACCCTTTTCGGGGTAGCGGCTCTTTATGCCATGCTCAATGCTGGTTTTTTGGCGATGGTGCAGATCGTCGTTTATGTCGGCGCGATTGCGATCCTCTTCATCTTCGCGATCATGCTCACCCGTAAAGACCTGCGTGATTCTGACACCCCATTGAATAAAAATTGGGGCGTCGCAGCCTTGATCGGATTTTTGTCCTTCGGTGGGCTTTTGACAATCTTGAATAATTGGACAGGTCTTCTAAAAGAGGCCCCCGAACTTTCCTCAGGTATGGATACGATCAGCGATCTCGGTGTTGCCCTGCTTTCCCCGAATGCTTATCTCCTGCCCTTTGAAGTTGCTTCCGTTTTGCTCCTGGCTGCGCTGATTGGTTCAGTCTATGTGGCAAATCAGGCAAAGAGCGAGTAGGAGGCTGAGATGATCCCTATTTCCTGGTATTTGATTTTAGCTGCTGCCCTCTTTAGCATTGGTCTCTTTGGCGTTTTGGCCCGCAAAAATGCGGTTGCCATTTTGCTGGGTGTCGAGTTGATGCTGAACGCAGTCAATATTAACCTGGTTACATTTTGGCGCTATAACGCTCCAGCCGAAGTTACCGGACAAGTTTTTGCAATCATCGTTTTTGCAGTCGCAGCCGCAGAAGTGGCCGTCGGTTTGGCATTGATCATTTCGATCTACCGCAACCGCAACACCATCGTGGCTGATGATCTCGATCTGATGAAGTGGTAGGAAAAAAATATGGCAACTGAAAACCTTATTTGGTTACTTCCCCTCCCACCGCTGCTGGCTTTCTTCATTATTGTTTTATTTACCAATAAAAGCAAGAAGACAAGCCATATTGTTGGTGTAGGCGCAGCCGCCCTCTCATGGGCAGGTGCAATGACCGTTTTCTTTCGCGCGTTGGCAGACGATCATTTTGTCGCCTTTACGAGTAAGATCGAATGGATTCCGCTGGGTGAGGAATGGCTGGAAATCGGTGTCCGCATCGACCCTCTCTCAGCAGCGGTACTATTCTTTGTAGGGATCACCGTCTTTATGATCTTCCTTTACTCGGTTGGTTATCATAATTACGGCCAGCCCAAGGGCGATCATGACACCTTTGGTCTTCCCCCGCATGGTGCGACCACTAAAGATGAGCATGGGCATTCGCATACCGTTCCCTCCGTGGAGCCGATGTATTCGCGCTTCTTCGCCTTTATCGGTCTCTTCGCGGCCGGGATGTATACCCTTGTTATCTCTGATAACCTGCTGACCCTTTTTGTAGGTTGGGAGATCATGGGCTTATGCTCCTATTTGCTGATCGGTTTCTGGTTTGCAAAGAAATCCGCCCGCGATGCAGGCATCAAGGCCTTTATGACCACCCGTATCGGTGATGTCTTCATGCTTTTGGGCCTGGCTTTCCTTTATACAACAACCGGCTCTCTTTCATATGAAGTGATCTTCTCCGAAGAGACCCTCCACGCCCTGGCCTCTGTCAATGTGGGCTTCCTCGGTCTTTCCGCTGCAGGTGCGATTGGATTGCTGCTCTTCATCGGTGCCGTGGGTAAATCTGCGCAATGGCCGCTGCACGTCTGGCTTCCTGACGCAATGGAAGGTCCTACCCCTGTTTCGGCGATGATCCATGCCGCGACAATGGTTTCGGCTGGCGTTTATATGACCATCCGGATCTTCCCACTTTTCTCCGCTGGCTGGGATGGACATGGTCTGACGACAGCGATGAGCGTAATCGCCTTTATCGGAGCATTTACGGCCATTTTTGCTGCAACGATCGCTATTGCCCAAAATGATGTCAAGGGTGTTCTTGCTTATTCGACTATTTCGCAATTGGGTTTCATGATGGCGGCCATCGGTATCGGTGCTTATGTTGCCGCCGCCTTCCATCTCGTGACCCACGCCTTCTTCAAAGCGCTGCTCTTCCTCGGTTCCGGCTCGGTCATTCACGGCATGGAACATGGCGTCCTGCATACGGGCGACCATAGCGTGGACCCCCAGGACATGCGCAATATGGGTGGTCTTCGCAAGAAAATGCCGATCACCTTCTGGACATTCCTGATCGGCGGTTTTGCCCTTTCCGGTTTCCCAATTGTGACGGCAGGCTTCTGGTCAAAGGATGAAATCTTTGCGGACGCCTTCGCCCATGGTCATATGGCTGTCTTCATTACGTTGGCGGTAGCAGCATTCCTGACAGCTTTTTACACCATGCGCCAAATTTCGATGACCTTCCTTGGGAAACCACGCACTCCTGAAGCTGAACACGCTCACGAAACAAACTGGACGATGACCACACCCCTTGTTGTTTTGTCGATTTTCGCTGTTGGATATGGCTGGGTCGGCATTCCCGAACATTTCCCTGTACTGGGTGGATTATTGCCCAACTGGTTCCACGATTTTGTCGGACATACCCTCGAGCATCCTCCCGCAGCCGTTGAATTTAGCTGGATTCCGCTGATCACATCTTTAGCGGTAGCACTCGGTGGGCTGGGACTCGGTTGGTTGGTTTATCGCAACTTCAAAGCAGGGGCGGTTGATCCCATGAAAAAGGTTTTGGGACCAGTTCACACCCTTCTGGCAAATAAATACTATTTCGACGAAGCCTACGATTTCTTATTCGTCAAACCTGCCATCTGGATTTCGGAAGTCTTCACCAATAAGATGGATCAGGGCGTGATCGACGGCATCCTGCACTCCTTTGGAAAAGTTGCTCTCGCGGTTGGCACCTTCCTTCGCACCAAAATTGATGCGCCGATCATCAATGAATTTGTTGGTGATGGCTCTGCCGAAGTTGTGCAAATTTTCGGACGCTGGCTGCGCAAGGCGCAGACCGGTCGCATTCAGCAATATATGCTGTCTGCACTGGGCGTTTTGTTCATTATCTTTATTGCGCTGTACTATCTGGTGCTGGCGTAGGCTGACAGGAGTGAAACATGGATTTTCTTTCTAGTCACTTACTGAGCGTAATTCTCTTCTTCCCCGTTTTCGCGGCGATCTTGATCCTTTTCCTGCCAAAAGGAGAGGACAAGCTCGTCCGCTGGACGGCACTGATCGCCAGTCTGGTTCCCTTTGTACTCACTGTGGTGCTTTGGTTGAACTTTGATGCAAGCGCGAGCAGCGTATTTCAATTCGAAGAGAGTTATATTTGGTACGCAGCCATTAACTCGAATTTCCACCTCGGTGTTGATGGCATCTCTCTCAGCATGGTTCTGCTTACAACCCTGCTGACCCCCCTGGCAATCCTGGCCTCCTTCAGCATTAAAGAGAAGGTCAAGGCCTATATGATGCTCTTCCTTTTCCTTGAAATGGGAATGTTGGGTGTCTTTATGTCGATGGATTTGCTGATCTTCTTCGTTTTCTGGGAAATTGGTCTTGTCCCGATGTATTTCCTCATCAACCAATGGGGTTCATCAAACCGCAACTATGCCTCCCTCAAGTTCATGATCTACACAGTAGGTGGATCCCTGGGCTTGCTGCTGGCGATCCAATTGCTGGGTGTTTCTTTTGGAACCTACGATATCGGAGAGCTGATTTCACATTTTAATTATTCCGCTGTTCTCCATAATATTCCTTTGAATATGGATATTAATGCGGTCAAGGCAATTTCATTCTGGGCCTTTGTGGTTGCCTTTGCGATCAAGGTCCCGGTTTGGCCCTTCCACACCTGGCTTCCGGATGCACATACCGAAGCGCCCACGGCCGGATCAATGATCCTGGCCGGTGTCCTGCTCAAATTGGGAGCGTACGGTTTTATCCGTCTCGTCCTACCGCTTTATCCTGCTGAATCCGCTCATTTCGCTGGTTGGCTGGCATTCCTTGCTGTCATGGCGATTGTTTTTGGCGCCTTCGGCGCTTACGGTCAGACAGATTTCAAACGTTTGGTCGCCTATTCATCCGTAAACCACATGGGATTTGTGCTCCTCGGTATCGCTGCTGCGGCTAAGGCCATAGGCACCGCCAATGCGCATATCGCAATGAACGGCGCGATCCTGCAGATGTTCAATCACGGTCTTTCTGCGGCGGGAATGTTCTTCCTGGTCGGTGTGATCTACGAACGAACCCATACGCGTGATCTGAGAGAGTTCGGTGGTTTATTCCCTCTGGTGCCCGTTTATGGCGGCATCTTGATCTTCACCAGCATGGCCTCCCTTGGTTTACCCGGTTTGAACGGCTTTGTTTCTGAGTTCCTCGTTGTTCGAGGGGCGTGGGGCGAGCTGGCTGGGTACACCGCTGCTGCGATGCTCGGCTTGCTCTTTACCGGTGCCTATATTCTGAAAGGTGTCAAGAATGTGCTCCACGGCCCAATGAACGAAGAATGGGCGCATGGTGAGCATAAATTGACCGATATCAATACGCGCGAGATCGTTGTTATGGTTCCCTTGATGGCCCTGATGCTTTCCCTTGGTATTTGGCCAGGCTGGTTGCTGACCGTCATCAATAATGCTGTAACAGCGTTGTTCTAAGAGGTGCGCAAATGACATTTCCTATACTTAGTGTAATCATTTTTAGTCCAATTGTAGGCGCTCTGATCCTTTTGTTGATGCCTGCCGAGCGCAAGACGGAAATCCGAGTAGTGGCGTTGATGACTGCGACCTTTGCCCTGATCCTGTCATTTTGGGTCTATCTGAATTATGACCAGGTTGCTGCAGGATATCAATTTATCGAGAAATACGCCTGGATGCCTCAGCTTGGTATCAGCCTACACCTGGGTGTCGATGGGATCAGCACTCCGCTGCTTCTCCTGACTGGTGTCGTCATGTTCACGGGAGTGATCATTTCCTGGGGCATTGATGACCGTCCTCGTGAGTTTTTCGCCTTCCTTTTTCTCCTGGCGAGCGGCGTCTTCGGCGTTTTTGTTGCGCTTGATCTCTTCATGCTCTTCTTCTTCTACGAGATCGCCGTTTTCCCGATGTACTTGCTGATCGCAATTTGGGGCTGGGTCAAGACCCGCGAATACGCGGCCATGAAGCTGACCCTTTATCTCTTCATTGGTTCAGTTGTCGCGCTGATCGGCGCATTGGCAATGTATTTCAACAGTGGATTTGAAACATTTAATATGCTGGTTCTGGAAACCGCGAATTTCTCCCCTGAATTTCAGAAAATCTGGTTCCTCCCAGTCTTTTTGGGATTTGCAGTTTTGGGCGGTATTTGGCCTTTTCACAACTGGTCACCAGATGGGCATGTTGCTGCGCCTACTGCAGTCTCCATGTTCCACGCGGGTGTGTTGATGAAGTTGGGTGCTTTTGCGGCATTGCGCGTTGGGATCATGCTTTTGCCTGAAGGCGCAAAATTCTGGGCACCGCTTATTCTGATGCTGGCTACCGTCAATGTAGTTTACGGTGCATTTATCGCCATGATCCAAAAAGATTTGAAATATATGATCGGCTTCTCCTCCGTTTCTCATATGGGGTTGGTCATGCTTGGATTCGCCACCCTTACAAAAGCCGGAATGACTGGGGCAGGTGTGCAGATGTTCTCGCACGGTGTGATGACGGCTCTCTTCTTTGCTGCAACAGGTATGGTCTACGATCGAGCGCACACCCGCCAAATTCCCGAGCTGGGCGGGATGATGAAGCCCCTTCCGTGGGTTGGCGTCACATTCATTATTGGTGGTCTTGTCTCCATGGGTATGCCGGGCTTCTCAGGTTTTGTGGCCGAGTTCCCCATTTTTATGGGTGTCTGGCAGGTGAAACCCTGGGTGGCCATTCTCGCGGTTATCTCCATTGTAATCACTGCCGCATATATTATGCTGGCTATCCGTCGGACCTTCTTTGGCGAAATGCCCAAAGAGCTTGAAGGGCATATCACCCCGATCTCTGCAATGGATAAAGTTGCTCTCGGTCTATTAAGCGGACTGATGATCGCTTTGGGCGTCTTCCCTTCAATTATGGTGCCGATGGTAGAAACGGGCATTGAAAACGTGCTCCGTCTTCTGGGAGGTGCATAAATGTTTAACTCCTCTATGATTTTGGCAATCCTGCCAGAAATTCTTCTACTGTTACTTGGATTATTGATCCTGATCCTGGATATTGTATTGAAAGGTAAGGACGGACGTAATTTGGGCTGGGTCGCCGCTGGTGGGCTTCTTTTCATCCTCGTCCTGAATGTCTTCCTTGCCAAACCAACAATGCCGACAGATGTTTTTGGGGGTATGATCCGCTACGATATGCTGGGCTACGTTTTCAAGATGCTCTTCATCTTTGGTGCCATGCTGACCTCGCTCTTTATGATGGACTCTGAGAAACTCGGCAATCGGGGTGAATCTTATATTCTTTTGCTGGTCGCGACCATTGGTATGAACCTGATGGCTTCCGCTACCGATCTGATCATGCTCTATCTCGCCATTGAGACCACCTCCATCCCGATGTATATCCTCGCTGGCTTTATGCGTGACGATAAAAAATCTACCGAAGCCGGTCTCAAATACCTGCTCTTCGGCGCGATGGCCTCCACAGTCATGCTCTATGGCTTCAGCCTGATCTTTGGATTCACCGGCACAACAGCGCTCGGAGCTATTTCAGGCTTCTCATTACCTTTGGCCCTGGGTGTGATTGTTCTCATCCTGGTCGGGATCGCCTTCAAAATTTCACTGGCTCCCTTCCACTTCTGGGCACCCGATGTTTACGAAGGCGCACCAACCCCGATCACGGGCTTCCTTTCGACAGCTTCCAAAGCGGCTGGCTTTGCGGTCCTGATGCGCTTATTTATTGGGTTATTCCCACCCGCCAGCGCATATGCACCCTCCTGGACGCTGATCATGGCTGTCCTTGCAACCATCACAATGACTGTTGGTAACGTCGTTGCGCTATCCCAGTCTAATATCAAGCGCATGTTGGCTTACTCCTCCATCGCTCACGCGGGATATGCCCTCGTCGGTGTTGTATCCCTCTCTGAGTTGGGTGTTGGCAGTGTGACCTTCTACTTGATCGCTTATGTACTGACAAATCTCGCCGCATTTGGGATTATCGCCGCCTTCTCCAAAGTGACTGGCTCGGAAAAAATCTCCGATTTCGCTGGGATGAGCAGACGGAATTCCGGGCTTGCCCTTGCTATGTTGGTCGCCTTCCTGTCGTTGACAGGGATGCCGCCATTTGGCGGATTTGTTGCAAAGGTTTTTGTCTTTGCAGCTGCCGTCAAAGCAGATATGGTCTGGCTTGCCATCGTGGGTATCCTGAATTCGATTGTCGGTCTTTACTACTATCTGACCGTGCTAAAAGTTGTTTATTTGCACCGCATGGAAGGCGAGAACGAAGAGGCACATCCAATCCCCTTGAGCCGTCCATACGCCATCGCATTGTCAGTCTTATCTGCTGGCATTTTGCTGATCGGTATCATCTTTGGGCCCTGGTTCAATATTGCCAGTTCAGCGGCTGCGGGTCTCTTCTAATTGACCCATTAAAATCGCTGTGATATAATCCGCAACCATGAGTGAAGGCGAAAAGCAGGGTAAAAACAACCTGCAATATGCTTACAATCTAACCCTGGCCAGCATAGCTGGTCAGGTTGGCTGTTTGACACTAATTATTATTTTTGCCGCTCTCTTTGCTGGCCTCTGGCTCGACGGACGCATGGATAGCAAACCGATGTTTACCATCATTTTGCTGGTCGGAAGTGTCCCGGTGACCTTATTATTAATGTTTCGGGTTGTCAAATCAGCTACGAAACGAATCAAACCAATAGAGAAAAAAGAAACCCCTGAGGAGGAACAGAATAGTGGAAAATACTCCTGAAAAGAAAGGCTGGTGGCGCTGGGGCTTTAATCGCTGGCTCGTGCTGCTCTTTATGATTGGCAGTGGCGTTGCCGCAAGCTATTATGCGCCAGTTCGACCACATGTGCAACTGCCTGCGGAGAATGTTAGTCATTATCCCTTGTTCGGAAATGTCTACCTGACCAATACAATGATCGCAGTTTTGATCGCAGATGTGCTATTAATTTGGATGGCATTTAGCTTTTATCGAGCCACAAAAGGCGGAAAATCCCTGATTCCCAAAGGTTTTTCCGGTGCGGTTGAAGGCTTTCTGGAAGTCATTTACAACCTGACCGAAGGCACTGCCGGTAAATGGACCCGCTTCATCTTCCCATGGTTTGCGACGATCACATTGCTGGTACTCGTGATCAACTGGACAGAATTGATCCCTGGTGTAGATAGCATTGGGATCATTCACGAAGCAGAAGGTCATGGGCAAGCGATCCAGGATTTGGGTTGGGCAACAACCCTGATTGCTGAAGAACCTGCCCATGGCGAACATGGTTACGGGCTGATCCCCTTTGTCCGTGTTACCTCTACTGACTTGAACTTTACCCTCGCTTTGGCACTCATTGCTGTATTTATGGTCCAGTTCATAGGGATCAAGGCCCAAGGTGGTGCATATTTCAAGAAATTCTGGTTTACTGAGACAATGTTTACCAAACCCATGCTGGGTGTGATCGATTTTGGTGTTGGTCTTCTTGAGTTGGTCTCGGAATTCTCGAAAGTTCTTTCCTTTGCTTTTCGTCTTTTTGGGAATATCTTCGCCGGTTCGGTTCTTCTGTTCGTTATCGGTACCCTTGTCCCCGTTTTCGCCCAGTCCATGTTCCTGATGCTGGAATTCTTTGTCGGGATGATCCAGGCTGTAGTTTTTGGCCTCCTGACAATGACCTTTATGGCGCAGGCCACCCAGGGTCACGGCGACCACGAAGAAGCGCACGCCTAAGTTTATATTTATACATTTCGGGCAAAAAATCGCCCGGGTTAAACCAATGAAGTGGCGGCCCGTCCCGCCCGAAAAAATTTGATACGGAGGTATTTTCAAAATGGAATTAGAAGCTGCAACTATGCTTGGCAAGTTGATTGGCGCAGGATTGGCAATGATCGGGGCCATTGGCGCAGGTGCTGGTATCGGTATCGTTACAAGCGGTGCTGTACAGGCCATGGGACGTAACCCAGACGCGGCAGGCAATATCCAGACAAACATGATCCTCGGCATTGCGTTTGCCGAAGCGGTCGCGATTTACTGTCTTGTTGTCGCCCTTTTGATCCTGTTCGTATTCTAAACCGGAGGAGGCTCCTATGGATAAACTAGGACTTAATCTGGGTTATTTACTCGTCCAGATTTTCAACTTCCTGATTATTTTTGTTGTGCTAAAAAAATGGGTTTATGGACCTGTTTTGACCATGCTCGACAAACGTCGCGAGACTATTGCACAGGGTATGGAAGACGCCCGTGTTGCTTCAGAGGCTCGCGCAAATGCTGAAAAAGAAGCTGCCAAGATCAAGGCGGATGCGCAAGCAGAAGCCAGCAAGATCGTCAGTGAGGCAACCTCACGCGCCCAGACCGCTGGCAAAGATGTTCAGGCTGCTGCTGAAGCAGATGCTGCCAAGGCCGCTGAAAAATCTCTTGCGAATGTTGAAGCAGAGCGCAATCAGATGCTTGGCGATCTTCGTGGACAAGTTGCCGCGCTCGCGATTGCAGGTGCCCAGAAATTGGTTGGCGAAGCTCTCGACGAGAAACGTCAGCATGCCCTTCTGAGCGATTTCTTTGCTGGTGTCAAATCCGGCAAAGTCCTCGTCCTCGATAGCGCAGACTTCAAAGGCGATGCCGCTGAAGTCACCAGCGCATTGCCCCTAACAGATGCAGAGCAGGCGACTGTCAAAAAAGACGTGCTCGCAAAATCTGGAGCACAGGCTGTCTCCTTCCGCGTTGACCCCGCTATCCTTGGTGGATTGGTCATAAAAATTGGGGATAAAGTCGTTGATGGCTCCGTCGCAGGCAAGCTCGAAGGTTTACGCCAGAACATGCGCTAAATCTTCCAGAATGATAAAATCTAAAAGGGTTTTGATACTTGCTGTCAAAACCCTTTTAATTTACCATAGGACTAATGCATTTTTATAATCCTTATCCCAATGTTCTGCGTTGAGGTATTGTAGACAAGCCGCAAAGCAGAGCATTGCGGCGAGAAAGAAAGTGGATTGCGTAGGTCCTATACTATTTACTTTAATGACTCTCTCAAGTTTATTCTCTGAATTCCCGCGAAAGATCATCTCTGGGCAACCCACAGATATCACCATCCGTGAAATTGCTTCGGATTCCCGCAAGGTTCAACCGGGTGATCTTTTTGTCGCCATGGCCGGTGAATATTTCGACGGGCATCAATATATCCCTAAGGCGATTGAGCAGGGTGCCGTCGCGGTCGTGGGGGAGCAGGAGATTTCGGATCTTCCTGTGCCTTATATTCAAGTATCAAACGCACGTCAGGCAATCGCTCATCTTGCCGCGGCATTTTACGATCATCCTGGCCGCAAGCTGACTATGATCGGGGTGACAGGTACCGATGGCAAGACCACCACCAGTAATATCCTGTATCAAATACTCCTCGCGGCTGACCTTAAAGCTGGCATGATCTCAACCGTCAATGCCGTTATCGGTGATAGAACTCTGGATACGGGTTTTCACGTCACCACGCCCGATGCGTTGGATACCCAGCGCTATCTTCTGAAAATGGTTGAGGCAGGGTTGACGCATGTCATCCTGGAAACCACTTCGCATGGCTGGGCGCAGTATCGGGTGGATGCCTGTGAATTCGATATTGGGATCGTCACCAATATCACCCATGAACATCTGGACTATCACGGTTCCTACGAAGCCTATAGAGCCGCCAAGGGACGTCTATTTGAAAGTCTGAAGGATACAATGGATAAGCCGCACGGCAATCCACGGTTAGCAATCCTTAATCGGGATGATTCTTCCTACGAATTTTTGACCCGTCTCGCCCCCGGACCTCAGGCCTGCTACAGCGTGGATAGATCTGCCGATGCCCTTGCAGCGGATATCAACTATCTCCCTGATGGAATTGAATTTACGATTGTCGGAAATCTTGTTCTCGGCGGAGTCCCCGCCGCCGAGAACGGCGACAAAAACTTCTTTCGTGTAGCGACAAAAACAAATCTGGTTGGTTCCTATAATATCTCCAACTGCCTGGCAGCCTTCTCGGCAGCAGTCTATGGCCTTGGGATTGACCCTGAAACTGCCGCGCGTGGTATCGCCGCATTGGAGGGCATCCCTGGACGGATGGAGCGGATTGATCTCGGGCAGAATTTCACCGCCATTGTCGATTTTGCCCACACGCCCAATGCCCTCAAGGTTGCGATCGAATCTGCCCGCGAAATGACACAGGGGCGGGTGATCGCTCTCTTTGGCTCGGCCGGACTGCGCGACAAGGAAAAACGCCGCCTGATGGCAGAAATTTCTGCTGACCTGGCAGATCTTACCATTCTAACGGCTGAAGATCCACGCACAGAATCTCTGGATGATATTTTGTCCGAAATGGCTGCAGGAGCGAAATCACGTGATGGCGAGGAAGGAGAAAGTTTTTGGCGCGTTTCAGATCGCGGCGAAGCGATTTTGTTTGCCCTAAAACTGGCAAATCCTGATGATATCGTATTGATTTGCGGAAAGGGGCACGAGCAATCGATGTGTTTTGGCGAGATAGAATATCCCTGGGATGATCGCGTTGCGACACGCGCAGCGCTCGCAAAATTTCTGGGAGTCGAGGGCCCGGATATGCCTTATCTCCCGACGCAAAATACAAATGAAAATTGAACCTGTTATTTTAGAGGGAAATACATATCGTCTTGAGCCACTTTCAGAGGCCCATATTTCTGCGCTGACATTGGCTGGCAGCTACGAATCAATATGGCAACATATGCGTTATGGGATGGTGACAACTGAGGAGAAGATGAGGGCCTGGGTGCTGGATATGCTAGCGCGTCAGGAACGCGAAGGCGATCTCCCTTTTGCGGTTTGCCATCTTCAGAGCGAACAGGCTATTGGGGCAACCCGATTTATGAATATTGACCATCCTGAGCGTGGCCTGGAAATAGGTGGAACGTGGTATACGCCCTCTTTTCAGGGATCGGGCGTTAATACAGAGGCAAAGTATTTGCTGCTAAAATATGCCTTTGAAGAACTTGGCTGCATCCGTGTTCAGATCAAAACAGATATACGGAATATTAAATCTCAGCGTTCGATCGAGCGTTTGGGCGCAGTAAGAGAGGGGATGCTGAGAAATCATGTCATTCGACAGGATGGTAGCTATAGGGATTCGGTTTTTTATAGCATCATCGAAAGTGAATGGACTGAGATTAAATACAGACTGGAAGAGTTGCTTCTAAACAGGGATGGGGATAGAAAAGCCTCAGATTAAACGGTTTGAAGCTCTTTTTGCCTCTGACGCATGGCAAGCAGTAGCAGGCCAAAGGCTGAGATTGAACCGACAAACAATCCGCCGTACCAGATAGTGACCGGACCAAAAGAGTCGCTTAGCCATCCGCCCATCACTGGTCCTACACCGCGCGCAAAACTCCATGCCAGGTTATAAAGTCCCATATAACGACCACGCATATCGGGGTGGGCGAGGTTGGCTACGTATGCACTGGAGGTCGGAACAATGATTAACTCGCCAATCGTGATGATGACGATGCTCGTCCAAAAACCCCAGAAACCGCTGCCGAGTGCGACGCTGCCGGTGCCAATGGCATAAAAAGCCATCCCGAGTGCCATGATTGGCAATGGCCTGTAGCGTTTTGTTTTTCTTGAAACAGTCACTTGAAAAAATATCACTATCAGTGCATTGGTGGTTGGGATCAGGCCATAGATATTTTCGGGGATGCCGTAATTTTGGTTGGCATAAACGGGGAGTATGACCCACATGAGAGCGGCTGTAGTCCACCCCAAAGAGTAGATCGCGATCATGGCAATAAAGGCTTTGTCACGCAGGATATACCGATAACCTAATTTCCCGGTACTATCTTCCGATATTGTTGACGAGGTTTCGTGGGCAGGCAGGGTCTCTTTGGCAAAAAATACAAGGAGAAGACCAAAGATGGTCATGCCAACTGCAGCGCTGATAAAAGTGATGTCATACGATATGGCTGCAAGGATCCCGCCTATGGCTGGACCCATTGAGACTCCAACATTTTTAGCCATCCGAATCAGCGCAAAGGCTTCGAGGCGTTCGAGTTCAGGGATCAGGTCGGCGATCATGGCATCCGCGCCGATGCGGTAGAGGGGAGTGGCAGCGCCACTGAAGGCCATTAGAATCGCAAAAATGGCATAGCTATCGGCTCTCATCATGAAGAGATACATGGAGGCGTTGATCAACAGACCAAAAACCATAACCCATTTCCGTCCGAATTTATCGGTGACAGGACCCGCGACGAAGGTGAAGGCCACCCCCACTACCGCATTGATCGTCATCAATGTCGCGATCTGGGTCAGAGGCATAGCGAGGCGTTTGCTGGCGTAGATCAGAAGGAAAGGCCAGATCATGGTTGCGCCAAGCATGCTGATCAACATACCGCCGACGAGCAGCCAGAACTGTTTGGGATAACGATTGAGGGTTGCTTGCAGCTTTGTGAACATGGTTATTGAATTGTCTTGCTTATACTAAAAACGGGCGACCAATGGGCCGCCCGTTTTGGTTTCTTCTTAGGGATTTAGCGTCGGTTACTATTACGTCCGCCGCTGCGATTACCGCCGCCGCGATTTCCGCCACCTCGGTTTCCACCGCCACCACGAGGTTGGTCGTTGGCAATAGCCTCTTCAACGGTCCAGCCTTCGAGTACGGCTTTGCGTGAGAGTCTGATCTTGCCGCCCGCGTCAATATTGGTCACCATTACGGTGATCTCATCGCCAACTTTGGCAACATCTTCGACGCTGTTGATGCGGACGCTGTCCAATTGCGAGATATGAACCAATCCGTCCATATTGGGGAGGATTTCGATAAAGGCGCCAAAATCGGTCACACGGACAACGCGTCCGGTGTAGATCCGTCCAAGCTCTGCGCTCTCGGTCAGGGATTCGATCCGCTGACGTGCCATGGCTTCGGCCTCGCCATCAGTGGCCGAGATGAAGATGGTACCATCCTCTTCAATATCGAGGCGTACGCCGGTTTCATCTTGAATGGCGCGGATTGTTTTTCCGCCAGGGCCAATGATCGCGCCGATCTTGCCGACGGGGATGGTCATGGTTGTCACACGCGGAACATGTCTTTTCAATTCCGGGCGAGGAGCGTCGATCGTTTTCATCATTTCGCCCATGATATGCATACGCCCTTCATGCGATTGCGTCAGTGCTTCGGCCATCAGTTCTGCACTCAATCCGCTGACTTTTATATCCATTTGCAGGGCAGTAATGCCCTTTTCGGTGCCGGTTACTTTGAAATCCATATCACCGAGATGATCTTCGGTGCCCAAGATATCGCTCAGGATGTGGTAACGCTTACCATCAGTCACCAGGCCCATCGCTATGCCTGATACAGGCGCTTTGATCGGGACACCGGTTGCCATCAGTGAAAGCGTCGAACCACAAACGGAAGCCATCGAAGATGATCCGTTTGAATCCATGATCTCGGAGACGAGACGGATCGAGTAAGGGAAATCCTCTTTGGCGGGGATGACTGGTAATAGCGCACGTTCTGCCAATGAACCATGGCCTACTTCGCGGCGGGAGGTGCCACGCATCATGCGAACCTCGCCGGTGCAGAAGGGCGGGAAATTGTAGTGATGCATATAGCGGCGTTCTTTTTCAGGGGTCAGGTTGTCGAGCGCCTGCGCATCTCGCAATGTACCGAGGGTGGCAACGGTCAGCGCCTGGGTTTCACCGCGTGTGAAGATGGCAGAACCATGGGCACGTGGGCTGATATCCAACTCACACCAGATCGGGCGGATATCCTTCGGGCCACGTCCGTCTGGACGCTTGCCCGCACTTAAAATACGTTCACGAACGATCTTCTTTTCTGCTGTGCCAAAGGCATTCTTGATATCTTTTTCCGCCAATTCTTTGTCTTCGGCGAGCATTGCCTCGACGGTTTGAGCTTTCAGATCATCCATGCCGCTGTAGAACTCATCTTTGCTGAGTGGCTTGGCGACCAGCTCGGTCATGGGGCCGCTAATATAATCGTAGACTTTGACTTCAAGAGCTTCATCTGTAACAGAAACGATTGGCTCATCCTTGGGCTTGCCAACTTCGGCAGCCATCCTGGATTGGGCTTCGATCAAGGGTTGGATGGATGCATGTCCCAGCTCAAGGGCTTTGACCATCACATCTTCGGGGACTTCATCTGCACCACATTCGACCATCAGGATGGCTTCTTTTGTTCCGGCCAGACGAAGGTCAAGATCGGATACTTCCATCTCGGCAAAGGTCGGGTTGATAACAAATTCCTCATTCACTCGTCCAATGCGTACTGCGCCAACAGGGCCATCCCAGGGGATATTTGAAATGGTCAATGCAGCCGAGGATGCATTGAGCGCCAAAATATCGAGGGGGTTATCATCCGCAGAAAGCGAATAGATCAAGACCTGAATATCGTTGCGCATTCCTTTTGGGAAGAGAGGCCGTAGCGGACGGTCGATGAGGCGCGATGTCAGGATGGCTTCGTTGTGGGGACGTCCCTCACGACGGAAGAAGGAACCGGGGATCCGCCCACCGGCGTACATCCGTTCCTCATAGTTTACACTCATCGGAAGGAAGTCAATTCCCTCGCGAGCTTTATCGCTCATCGTTGTGGCAGCAAAGACCATTGCTTCGTCGAGCTCTACGGTCACGGCGCCGCCAGCCTGATGTGCGAGCTTGCCTGTCTCAAATGTGACAGTACGCCCGCCCACCTCTGCGGTGTAGCGTTTAATTTCTGGTTTCATATTTTCTCCTTTTCCCGCCTGTTAGGGACTGAAAGCTGGTGATAAAAAGTTTTACCACGAAGACACAAAGTTCACAGAGCTTTTCTTTGTGGACACTAAGAGATTCTTAGTGCTCTGGGTGTCTTCATCTGCACTTGCATCGCAGGTACAAGTGTGTGGTGAGAGATTTTTCTCTCGGTTTATCGGCACCTTTCAATTCCCAACCGACGGAGCGAATATGGCAGACAGTTAGGTCTGCCTATATAAAAAAAGTAGATGGTGATGACCATCTACCCGGTCAAACTAGTAAATATTTACTTACGACGTAGGCTCAATTCGTCGGTTAGTGCAAGGTAACGACTATAATTTTCGCGTCGCATATAAGCCAATAAGCGGCGACGGCGACCAACCATTTTTAGCAGCCCAAGCCGACAGGATTCATCATACTTGTTGGTGCGCAGGTGATCGGTCAGGGCAAGAATGCGCTTGGTTAAAATTGCGATCTGGACCTCAGGTGAACCGGTGTCCTTCTCGTGCCGGTGAAACTCTTCAATTACCTTTGTTTTTGCTTCTTTTGTAATGGACATGACGTATGCTCCTAAATATATTTTTTTGCAGGTCTCCGTGACCGCAGCCGAAACCGCGAGACAGGACCAGTCATAGCGGAGCAGATTATACCAGATATGGAGGAGGTGGCAAGCGGAAAATCAAGCGTTTTTTTAGAATAACTGATCTGAAGGTGCTCAAGGTGTACTTGATTTCGCGCTACCATTTTTGCTATTATCACTGGCATTATTAATATTGTTAGGACTTACGAAATTTTATAGTCCTAGTCCCAATGCTCTGCGTTGGGGTATTGTAGACAAGCTACAACGCAGCGAGAAAAAAGGTATTTTTGCGTAAGTCCTGATTGTGATAAAGATGATCGCCTGTTATTTCAAATTTTAGAAACTACTCAAGCATGTCTTTGCGAGGCAGTTATATCGCCGGAGCAATCTCTCAGACAGTCGTGAAGACTGCCACGTCGCCTGAGCATGCTCCTCGCAGAGACGTTCCTGATGATGACTGAGTAGTAACAAAATTTATATGAAGAGAAGCCATCTTTGCTCCTTCTTTTTAATTTGCCTTCAATCCTTCTTGCAAACTGATTTGTAAATCTGTGGGGAGTGTGGGCAGGATTCGGCGTATCAGCAGGCTGGTTTTCGGGTTCTTCTTTCTTTCCAATATATTTTTGATGAAATAAGTGGTTTCAGTTGGAGAGGCCTTATAAAGTGCTCTGATAATATTTTCTATATCACCTTGCAGGAAGGTGGGCGCGGCTTCGATGATCGGGTCAATAATATCGAAAATGGAAGGCAGGTTTTCAAAGTCTTGAGCCTTTATCAGTGGTAATAAAGCCTGCAAGCCATTACTCCAGAATTGTTGACGGTAAGGATAGAGCCATTCAGTAACCAGAATTAAGAATTGATCGGGTGTTTCCTTTCGCAAGCGGGCAAGACTATTGGTTAGCAGGGATGTGCGCACGTTGGGGTCGCGTACCTTTTGTGTCCAGGCGGTTAAGCGGGCGAGGAGGCGATCCTCTTCAGGAGAAATATGGCCCAGGAGAAAGGCTGCGAGTAGACGGGTTTCAAGATAGCCTGTATCCCAGAGTTCGTCGGCAAGCTCCAGGGCCTGGTTTGCATTTTGGGAGGCCAGTGGCGATAATTCACTTTCGATCCGCTGCAGGATCTCTGTTGGGGTGCGATAGGTTGGCAGCACTGACGAGGGGGCAACAGATTTTCTTGTTCGCAGGCTGTGATTGACATAGAGATCAAGGATCTCCTGCAAGGCAGGAATAAAAACCGCGGGTTGGTCGAAGAGATCGGCCAACCGAGCGGTTTGTTTTTTGAGTCGAGCCAGGTCAATTGCGGGCATTTGATTATTTCCAGTCTCTGAGCGGAGCGCAGTCGCCTGTACCCGTAAGGGTGAAGAGCGGTTCTTGGAAACCCGTCCTTCACCCTTCGAGTACAGGCGACTACATGCTCATTTCATTCGCCCTCCGCTCACACCGTCCCGGTATCCTACGGGAGGAATTGTTTAGTGGTATTTAATACGCCTTTGCGAAATATACTTTCTTCTCAGCCTTCTCTCCACAAACGATACATTTTCCTTCGTCTTCGGGCTGGTCAAGGGGAATTACACGGGTGGTGGCCTTGGTATCCTCTTTTACCTTGGCCTCGCATTCAGCAGATTCGCACCACCAGGAGAGAGCCCATCCTTTTTTGACGACTTCCTTCAGCTCGTCGTAATCTTTGGGTTCGTGGATATTGGCGTCCCGAAATGCGGTCGCTTTTTCAAGCAGGGATGCCTGGATCGTTTCCAGCATTTCGGTAACGACAGCAGGTAAGCCATCCTGTGAGACGAAGGACTTTCCGTCACGCCCGGGGAGATCCCGTCTTGCCAGCGCGACCGATCCTTTTTCCACATCCTTGGGGCCGATATCCATCCGGAGGGGCACTCCGCGCATCTCCCAATCATTGAACTTGAATCCGGGGGAAACCTGGTCGCGGTCATCCACTTTTACGCGAATGCCGGCCTCTTTGAGTTCGGCAAATACCTTATCAACAATAGGCATAACCTTCTCGCGCTCTTCGTCTTTGCGGAAGATGGGTACGATCACAACCTGGAAGGGGGCGATCTTGGGAGGGATGATCAGACCCTGGTCGTCGCCGTGTACCATGATGAGTGCGCCGATCATGCGTGTAGACAAGCCCCATGAAGTCGTATAGCAATGCTCTAATTCATTTTCCTTGTTCAGGAAATCGATATCAAAGGCTTTGGCAAAATTTTGCCCAAAGTAATGGGATGTGCCAGATTGTAGGGCTTTGGTGTCGCCCATCATCGCCTCAATGCCTGTTGTCATTTGTGCGCCAGCAAACCGTTCAGTTTCAGATTTTCGCCCCTTTATCACGGGGATCGCGCAATCATTAATCGCAAAATCTGCGTAGACATCCAGCATTTTATAGGTTTCTTCCATCGCTTCATCAGATGTTGCATGGGCAGTATGCCCTTCTTGCCAGTAAAATTCCGCAGTGCGCAGGAAAAGTCTTGTGCGTAATTCCCAACGCAAGACGGAGCCCCATTGATTGATCAGTACGGGCAGATCACGCCATGATTGGATCCATTTACTGTACATGTAACCGATGATTGTTTCGGAGGTGGGGCGAAAGGCCAATTTTTCTTCCAGTTCATTTCCGCCGCCATGAGTAACGACAGCCAATTCAGGAGAGAAACCTTCGACATGATCTTTTTCTTTTTCAAAGAACGACATAGGTATCAGCGTTGGGAATGCCGCATTAACATGCCCGGTTTCCTTGAAACGGCGGTCGAGGCCAGCTTGCATATTTTCCCAGAGCGTCCAGCCATAGGGGCGTACAACCATGCAACCGCGCACAGGGGCGTAGTCGGCCAGCTCTGATTTCAGGACGAGCTGGTTGTACCACTCGGAGAAGTTTTCAGATTGGGGGGTAAGTTTATCGTCAGCCATTATTTCCTCTTTAGTTTTAAGGTTTGCAGTTTGAATGTTCGAAGGTTGTCAGCTTGAAATTGTTAACTTTCAAACCTTTCAACTTGCGAACCTTCTAGCAGGGTTACAGCAGATTGAACATCGGGAGCGAATTGGAGCAGGTCACGTTGAGATTGTGCGACGTAATCACCCAATTCGGTATAGAAAGCCTGATTGAAAAGGGTCTGCCAGCCCTTCCCGATCAGGATCAGTGGTGTAGGAGGCAAGACTTTGATGATCAGTTGATTCCACATCAGCGAAATTTCAGTCAGTGTTCCGGGACCGCCGGGTAGCGCAAAGGCGGCGTCACAGCGTTCGATGAGGGCGTTCAGCCGCTCTTTGAGCGTTGGGAAGCGCCATTCTTCCTCAACCCAATGATTGGGACGCACATCCCGCCAGGCCTCGATCTCATCGCAAACGACACCGATGACATGTCCGCCCGCTTCGGATGCGCCCCGGCTGACGGCTTCCATCGTGCCGATATATCCGCCTGTCATCACGCTATGACCCTGATTTGCGAGGAGACGACCAAGCTGCTGAGCGTCAGAATAGGCTTTTTCTTCGGGTTTTGGCACTGATCCGCCAAAGACAGTTATTTTCATTTTTAATACTCGTTACTCGTTATTCGTTATTCGATATTCGTTGTTCGTCTGTTAGGGCGTTCTTAGAATCGCCTTATAAAAATGCTTTTCTTTGTGTTCTTTGAGCTTTTGTGGTGAATTATTGAACTAATCCCAATCGCGGGATGCGTTCACTTTCAGTTTATCCAAAATCGCCTGCTCTAAATCTATCTCAGCAATTGACGCCAATTGTAGCAGGTAAAGTGCAACATCGGCGAGTTCTTCCGAAAGTTCTTCCTTATCGAAAGCCTCGTTCCATTGAAAATGTTCCAGGATCTCCGCGGCTTCCAAAGCCAATGAGATGGATAGATTACGCGGAGTCTGCGGGCGTTTGCTGTCAGCCTTGTACCAGCCCTTTGAGCGGACAAAATTATGCATTAATTCTGTGAGTTCAGAAATTTCCATTAAGTTCTCTCTTAAATCCCTCCCCCGTCTGTCACTTTGCCTAAGATTCCCTCTCCCTGTGGGAGAGGGGTAGGGTGAGGGAAAATAAAAAGGGCTCACCATTTCCGGGAGCCCTTGGTTGATATGCAAAAGTGGACCTATCCAGAGATGGCAAGTGAAATATGATGCGAGGTAGGGACCGGTGGTTTAAACATGGCGAGATTATAACCGAAAAACGTATTAATCCTGAGCGATGGGACGCACAACATCCCAGACAGCTTCGGGATGTTTATCCGCTATTTGTAATAAAACCCTCGCGGTGCCTTCAGGTTTTCTACGTCCCTGCTCCCAATTTTGGAGAGTTCGCACGCTGATACCTAGCAATGCGGCAAATTCCCTTTGCGAAAGTTGGTATCCAGATCGGATCCGCTTCACATTCAGTCCATCCACTTCAAACGCGCGAGCAGGTGGGGTCTCCCCGCGTAAAATCGCACCACCTTCTCGAACGCTTTCTACCAATTCATCGAATAATTCATCTTTCATGGGTATTCTTCCTTTACTATTTCTCTTAATACTTTAAGCTGAGATGGGGTCAAGTCGCTTGTCCTGGTTTTAGTGTAAATGAAAAGCATAAGCAATTTATCTTCTTCAACAGCCCAGTAATAAATAACGCGAACGCCACCACGCTTCCCCTTTCCCCTCACCAACCAACGGATTTTACGTAACCCTCCGCTTCCTTTGATAATTGGTGCAGAATTAGGACGATTTACCAATAGTGTTTGAAGCTTTCGGTACTCATCGTCTGTGAGGAAGTTCTGTACTTGTTTTGTAAAAACAGAGGTTTCAACGATTATCATGGATAAATAAAATATACGCCAATGGCGTATATTTGTCAAGGTAATATGAAATATTATTTAATGGCTCGCTAGGTATGGGAGTCGCAATTGACGAGGCGAGATAAAACTGAATAGGGAACTTTGAGATATTAGCTGATTGAATTTATATTAATGGGGGCAAGGGATCTCATCGGCAATTTCATTAAAATTAATATGTCGTAAAAAGAAATAAAACGTGGAATCAACAATTTGTAGCATTTTGCTAGTCTAGTCATAGTCAAACATAGATGGCGAGATGTTCTAATTGCTTTGCAGATTTACCAAATTAGGAAGCAGGTTACTAATATCTGATGCGCGAACATCTGCCCAAGTGTCACGATCACAAAGACGACCGGTTAACTACCCTCTCAAATAACTCGCTCCATTCACGTCAATGATCGTCCCCGTCGAGAAGCGCGATTCTTCCGCCGCGAGGAAAATGACCGCATAGGCAACTTCCTCGGGCTGTGCGACTCTCCCGAGAGGACTCTGATTGCGGATAAAATCTCCCTGGGGGCCAGATAACTTGCTTGCAGCCATGTCTGTTTCCACAAATCCAGGGGCAACCACACCAAGATAGATATTCTCTGTAGCCAGTTTTTGGGCCAGGGATTGGGTCATTGCATTCAGGCCGGCCTTGCTTGCGCCGTAGGCAGGCATTTCAGGCTCACCCCGAAATGCGCCGCGCGAGGAGACGTTTACGATCCGCCCGCCGCCGTTTGCACGCATAAATTGAGAAGCCCAATAGATCACATTTGCCGGTGCGACCAGGTTGACTGACAAGATCAGTTGCCAGGTATCCTGCCATTCTTCGTAGCTGACTTTATCGATCGGGTGAACCTGCGAAATCCCGGCGTTATTGACGACGATGTCCAAACCGCCCAAACCTTTGACGGTTTCCACGATCATCCCCTCGATCAGGGCAGGGTTTGAGACATCCGCCTGAACAAGAATATGCGGTCCACCTTTCAGGGTGGCCTGTGTTTCTTTGGCAGCCTCTGCATTGTGAAGGTAATTGATCGCCACCTTTGCACCCCGCTCTGCGAAAGCCTGTGCGCAAGCCTTGCCAATTCCACGTGAACCGCCGGTGATCAGTACTCGTTTTCCTTGAAAATTCATCAAAATCTCCTTTTAGTTATTGGCACTTTTCAAAGCTTCTAATTCTTTGGCTTTCTTCTCGCTCAGCCTCATCCGGATAATATTGAAACCGATAATTAAGAACAGGATAATAATCCTGTAGATGGGTTTAACTGGCAGAAGTAATCCCACTGCCAGGATGCCAACCCCAACCAGTCCATGAGATAGCCAGTTTCACCAATCTTTCAAATAAGTCCAAATTGATTCAAGTACATTTTTCATTGTTATTTGTTCCCTTAAGCCTTTCTATACTAGACCTCTTGCATATTTGCTCCCAGCGGCGTCCCCGCCGCCGCCCTAAAGGATGCGACGCAAAGGACGGCGGCTAGAGCAATGTGAAAAAGGGACTTTTGTAAGAAGTCTAATTTAGTTTTCAGGAAATATGTTCTTTTCCAGTTTCTAAATTTCGAATATTCTTCATCCCATTCTACATGATAAAATCAACTCATGCACGTTATTCTGACCCACGAACAGGCCGATTTCGACGCCCTGGCCTCCCTCTTTTGCGCCTCCTTGCTCGATGAGCAGGCCGTGCCTGTTTTGCCGCGTCGGCTTAATCGCAATTTGCGGGCCTTTCTCACCCTCTATGGGCGTGAATTTCCTTTTGTTGACCCTCGTGACCTCTCAGGTGAAAAGATAGAATCCGCTTTACTTGTGGATACCCAATCCCTTGTGACCCTAAAAGGTATGGGAAAGAAGACGCGCATTCGGGTTGTCGATCATCATCCGCTTCGTGAAAATCTTTCTGCCGATTGGGAAGTGATCGTGGAAGATGTCGGCGCGACGGTCACCCTCCTGACCGAAAGTTTGCGTCAGACCGATGAGCATCTTTCTGTGCCCCATGCAACTTTGCTCCTGGTCGGCATATATGAAGATACGGGATCATTATCCTATGTCAGCACAACTCCTCGGGATGTCCGCGCGGCAGGCTGGCTCCTGGAGCAAGGCGCCAGCCTGAAAATTGCCTCAGAATTTCTCAACCCGCCTCTCTCGCCAAAGCAGCGCATCATTTACGATATCCTCAGTGCAAACGCGGAAACTCACGAGATCAATGGACATCAGATCATCATTGCCTGCGCCGACGCTGAAGATTTGGAAGAGGAGGTATCCACGCTGGCGCATAAGCTTCGCGATCTGCTTGATCCCGATGCCCTTTTCATCCTTGTATCAACTGTTGAAGGGATTCGCCTTGTTGCCCGTTCTAGAACCGATCATATCGATGTCGGGAAGATTGCTGCTGAATTTGGTGGTGGTGGACACCCCCGTGCGGCGGCTGCGCTCATTCGTCAGGAATCCCCCTCTCCCTCAGGGAGAGGGGGCAGGGGTGAGGGTAGCAGGCCGAATTCCACACGCGTGCCCTGCCGACAACTCCTTGAGCTGCTCCCGGCCAGGGTCCAGCCTCCAATCACGGTTGCCGAGATCATGTCTCGTGGTCCGCAGGTTATTTCCCCTGATACCCCGGTTGAAGAAGCTGCCCAGCAAATGCAGCGGTTTGGCTATGAGGGCTATCCTGTAGTGGACAATGGGAAAGTGGTTGGGCTGCTCAACCGACGTTCGGTGGATCGGGCAATAGCCCATCACCTCACGCTGACCGCTGCCAGTCTGATGGAGGCTGGAGAGGTGATCGTTGCTCCGGATGATTCTCTTCCGACTCTCCAAACCCTGATGATGGATAGCGGCTGGGGACAGATTCCCGTGGTTGAGGAGGGTGAGGTGATCGGGATCGTGACCCGCACCGATTTGCTCAAAACCCTCGCCCCGCACTCTCCCCGCGCTGCAGAAGCTGACTTTGGAAAACTCCTTAAAAAATCTCTGCCTCCTTTGCGGCTTGATCTGATTCGGAAAGTAGCCGAAGCTGCCGCCGGTGAACAAGTGGCCCTGTATGTGGTTGGCGGATTTGTGCGTGATCTTTTGCTTGACCGTCCCAGCCTTGATTTTGATATTGTTGTGGAAGGGGATGCGATATCGCTGGCCCATAAACTGGCTGAAAAATACGGCGGACGGGTGACCACTCACTCCCGCTTTGGGACGGCAAAATGGTTTCTTAAGGGGTCAAAGTTTGAAAGTGATGCTCAAGCCGCCGTCCTCGGCGGCGAGGACTCCACCGAGAGCAAAATTAAGGCTTCCAACCTTCCAACCTTTCTTGATTTCATCACCGCCCGGACAGAGTTTTATAAAAGTCCTACCGCCCTTCCGACCGTTTCACAGGGGAGCATTAAACTAGATTTGCATCGCCGTGACTTCACGATTAATACGCTTGCCCTGCGTCTTGACGGGACACATTATGGCGAGCTGCACGATCATTGGGGCGGCCTGGCCGACCTTGAGCGTGGTCTTGTGCGCGTGTTGCATTCGCTCTCATTTGTCGATGACCCCACCCGCATGTTGCGCGCCGTCCGATTTGAGCAGCGCTTTAGTTTTTCCCTTGGCGTGCGCACGCAAGAGTTGATGGATGAAGCTCGCCCGCTTTTGGGCAAATTAAGCGGACAACGTATCCGCCATGAACTGGATTTGATCCTGAATGAGCCACGCGCTGTAGCGATGTTTTCCCGTCTTTCAGATTTGGGGTTGCTGGAAGCAATTTCTCCCTCACTGACACGGGATCAGGGGCTTGCTGGCCGTTTAAATAACGCCCTCAACTCCCCGACGCCAGGTGATTTTGGTGATTTGCCTAACATTGCGAATCTTCCCAGGCGCGAGGCCCTGGGATATCTGGTATGGTTGTTGCCTCTTCCCGTAAAAGGATTGCATGCCGTGAGCAAAAAGCTCCGCTTTCAAGCTGCGTTGAAATCCGCCTTGCTTTCCGTGGGGGAACTTTTCGACGATTCACCGGCCCTCAAAGATGCAAAGATCAGCGAATGGACCTCTCGTCTGGATGGGATTTCACCTCTCGCACTTTACGCGGCTTTCCTTTGCCCCGCCGATGACACGCTGCATGATTCGATCGGTCAATATCTTGCCAAATGGAGATATGTCCAGCCGACCCTGGGTGGTGACGATCTCCAGGAACGCGGCCTCAAACCGGGACCGCGTTATCGCGAGATCCTTACCCGTCTCCGCGCTGCCTGGCTGGATGGGGAGATCAAGACACCGAAAGAAGAAATTACCCTGTTGGAGAGGTTGCTCAAAAAAAGCGATAACTGAGGAATTATTAATTTCCTTAGATCCGTATTAAAGTAAGATTCTCCCATAATAAACCCATGAAAAACTATAAACGTATCATCATCAAAATTGGGACGAGTGTTCTCACCAGCGGCAGCCCAAAATTAGACCGCCCCAAAATGATCAATATTGTCAGCGAATGCGCAGAGTTGCATCGCAAGGGCATTGAGATAATCATTGTTAGCTCTGGTGCAGTTGCGGTTGGCAAAGAACGGCTGGGATTTCCTGAACTCCCTGCTACTATGGCAAGTAAGCAGTTATTCGCTGCTGTTGGCCAGAGTCGCCTAATGCAGGTGTGGGAGCAACTCTTCGAAATATATGATATTCAGGTTGGGCAGATTTTGCTGACCCGATCCGATATAGAAGGACGATCTCGTTATCTCCATGCGCGAGATACCATGGACGCCTTGCTGGGGCAGAGGGTTATTCCCATAATCAATGAGAATGACGCAGTCGCCACTGAGGAGATCAAACTGGGTGATAATGATAATCTCTCTGCAATGGTGACTATGCTGGCAGATGCAGACCTTCTTGTTATGTTAACTGACCAGCCAGGTTTATTCACCTCTGATCCGCGAAAAAATCCAGATGCCAAACTGATCGCCGAAGTTAGCAATATAGATGAAATTGCGGATGTTGAGATCAGTCCAAGCCACACAGGGTTGGGGACCGGCGGCATGATCACAAAATTAAAAGCCGCGGACTACGCTCGTCGCGCCGGTGCGGATGTTGTTATCGCAGCGGGAGGCGCGCCAAAAATCATCACGCGCATTTTTCGGGAAGAATCGGTTGGGACACGTTTCCGCGCACTATCCACACCGCTCGAGAGTCGAAAACGCTGGATATTGACCCGCTCTTCTCCGGGAAAGCTGATCATTGATAAGGGCGCGGCTCAGGCACTCATTCAAAATGGACGGAGCTTGCTGCCTGCCGGTATTCTGAGTGTAGAAGGGGATTTCCGGCGTGGAGAAACGATATCCATCCTTACTATTGACGGTGAAGAATTAGCACGTGGTATTGCCAGATATGGGAGCGACGACCTCGATCATATTAAAGGGAAACGTTCAGAGCAGATCACGGAAATTTTAGGATATTTTTATGGTGCTGTTGCCGTTCATCGCAACGATTTAATTTTATTGAGTGAATAATAGTAAAGGAAAGAATATGGCAAATCTAATAGAAATGGGTAAAAATGCAAAAGCTGCTAGTCGCGTATTGGCAACAATGAAAACTGAGCAGAAAAATGCTGTCTTACACCTGATTGCTGATGAAATAGAAGCGCAAGCAGATTTTGTATTGGCTCAAAATGAAAAAGATATTGCTGACGGGAAAGCTGCTGGTTTGAGCCCGGCCATATTGGATAGGTTGCTTCTTACAAAAAAACGCGTCGGTGCGCTCGCTGATGATACACGCGGCGTTGCGGAACTATCTGACCCGGTCGGATCTGTTATCGAAGCGCGTGTTCTTCCGAATGGTCTCCGTTTGAGCAAACGCCGCATCCCAATTGGGGTTTTGGGTGTCATCTACGAGGCAAGACCTAACGTGACCATTGATATTGCCGCGCTCAGCTTGAAAACAGGGAATGCTGCTATTTTGCGAGGTGGCAAAGAAACCTTGCGGAGCAATTTGGCCCTCGTAAAAATAATCCAAACCGCGTTGGAAAAAGCGGGCTTGCCCCCGTCAATAGTTCAAATTATTGATGATCCAGATCGCGCGCTAGTGCCACAATTTTTAAAATTGGATCAATATATAGATATGATTATTCCCCGTGGTGGGGCAGGATTGCACCGTTTGTGCATAGAAGAATCAACCATCCCCGTTATTACCGGTGGGATGGGGATCTGCCATATCTTCGTGGATGCTTCTGCGAATTTGGCGGAAACTCTTGATATTATCGAAAACGCCAAAGTACAGCGTCCCAGTGTATGCAATTCATTGGATACAGTTTTGGTGCATAGGGCTGTTGCAGAAGAATTTCTTCCTCAGATGGCTGCTCGGTTGGCAAAAAGCAAGGTCGTTTTAAGAGCGGCGCCTGAAGCTTTTTCCATCCTGAATAATGGTGATCACCTGGCAGAAGTGCATCCAGCGGGGGAAGATGATTTTGATACGGAATGGTTGTCTTTGATATTGGGATTAAAAATTGTTGACGGCCTTGATGATGCCATTGCGCATATTCATCAACATAGCACGGAACATTCAGATGGGATTTTGACCAATGATCTGGAAAATGCCAACCGCTTTGTTGATGAAGTTAATTCATCAGCTGTTTTTGTTAATGCCAGCACGAGGTTTAATGATGGTGGGCAATTTGGATTGGGGGCAGAAGTGGCAGTGAGTACGCAAAAATTACATGCCCGAGGACCGATGGGGCTGGAGGAGCTCACAACTTATAAGTGGATTGTACTTGGTGATGGGCATGTAAGAGGGTAGGCTAAGGATAGTCGTAATGAGATATTAGACTTCCGAGTTCTCGAAGAACTCGGAAGTCTCTTTATGTTACCGATAATGCTTTTTCATTTCCGAAGCATATTTCATTCCCACGCTATGATTATTCTCCTTCAACCAATCAGCCAGATGCGTCTTCCCCAGTGGTGGTTCCGAGGAAACCAGCAAGCCCTCCATCAGGCCGTCGACCTCATCCTGGGTTAGCACCACATCCCCGACAAAGGCGCCGATGATCTGGGATGCCCATAAGGCCAACTTGGGAGGCATCTTTAGCAATCGCGCTGGTCGTTCAATTTCAGCGGCGATCAACCGTACCATTTCCTCGAAGCTGAAAATATCTGGCCCGACTGTGTCAGTGATGATATCCTCTTTGCGAGTGCTCAGGTCCACGGCCAAATCCGCATAGTCCTCGACAAAGATCGGCTGCAACCGGTAGCTCCCATTGCCGGGCAAGCCAAAAAGGGGAAATTTCCGCAGCAGCCAGGCGATATTATTGACCAGGATATCCTCATCCCCAAATAAAACCGTTGGACGCAAAATCGCATATCCCAGGGAAGATGCCTTAATCGCTTTTTCCAATTTTGCTTTACCACTGAAATATGGCAGATGCGAATCCAGGCTTGGATTTGTGATGCTGGTATGTACAATCCGTTTTACACCGGCCTGCTCTGCTGCACGGATAAGCGTCAGTGTATTTGAAACCGCTTGCTCATGCGTATTCTTGCCGTGAGAAAAACGCACCCAATAGGTGTTGAAAAGGATCTCCACACCATTGAGCGTTTCTGCCAGCTTATCTGGTTCGTCAAAATCAAAAGAATAAGCTTTTACTTTCCCATTAAATGGATCAGGATTATTAGGATGCCCCGTTAATGTAATCACCTCATCTCCCCGCGCCAGTAGTCGTTGAGTGATATATTTTCCTGTGTAGCTAAATGCTCCAGTTACCGCTATTTTCATATTGTTCTCCTTATAAAATTTATATCAGTCTCTGAGCGGAACCGAAGCGATATTTTTAGCGTAGGAGTAGTCGAAGAGCGGCTTCCATTTAAACGTCCTTCGTCTGCGCTATGCTCCGTTCAGGAGCTGTACCCTTAATTATTTCTTCAAGAGCCCATTTATTTTCTGGACCGTATCAGGCTGTCATTGTGTATCAAGAACCCGTTCCCTGCGAGGGAACGGGTTCTTTTGGGTCAATTATTTCTTCAACAGCCCAACCACCTTCTGGACCGTATTCTGATTCATCGTATCGAGTGCAGCCACAACCCGGACGAGATTATCCAACCCATCGAAAAAGGATTGCATTTCTCCCACACGCTCATGCACAAAATTCCATTCTTCCGCTTTGCCTGAGGTACTTGTGCCTGATTCCAGCTCTCCGAGTGTATCCCTGACCGAAGATAACGCGCGATCAAACTCGCTGTTTTCACGTCCTTTCAGAATGGTTCGGATCGCCTTGTAAAAATCACTCTCTGCAATATAGTAATCCTTCCGGTCACCAAGTTTGGATTGACGATGGATCAATCCCATCCGCGCCAGGGAACGGACACCAGTGCTGATCGCACCTTTGGTAAAACCTGTATGCACGACAATCTCGTCCAGCGAGAGGGCTGAGGGAGAGATGTAAAGCACCGCAAAGATCGCTCCCATGCTTTTGGGGAATCCCCAATATTGGCTGATCTGGCTTAATCCCTGGATAAAATTTTCTTTGATTTCTGCAAGTGGAGTGATTGGCATAAGATACTCTCTTTGTTTGATATAGTTTGTTTAGTAAATACTAAATAAACTATACAGTAAATAACATTGAATGTCAAGTGATAATGAAATCTACTAAAGTTTGGATAGTTTTTCCCTCTATGCTATACTCTAGCGAAATTTATTTTACTGACTCTATAATACGAGGTTCTATGTCTGTTGTCGCTTGTAAAATTACAAAAAAGGGCTATGAAATTGCCGCGGATTCAATTTCGGTGCGCGGATATACCCAAACGAAGAATAATACCGGACGTTCCAAGCTCTTTGAAATTAATAATATGGTCATCGGCTCTGTTGGTCTTGCCGAGGAAAGCAGCCTCCTGCATATTTTTGCTAAAACCCATCAGCCCGCATCAGCCACTGAAGAGGGTATATTGGAATTTTGGGGAGAATTTGCTGAATGGAAAAAAAAACGTACTGACCGTGGAGAGATTACCAACTCCTATTTTATTGGAACTGGGGGAGTAGTTTTTTCCATTCATGAGTGGCTGATCGAGACCGTCGTCTCTTATGAAGCGATCGGTGCCGGGATGGATTTTGCACTTGCCGCGCTTCATCTTGGTCATGATGCTGAGGCAGCCGTAGCAACGGCAATAGAGCTTTCTGTTTTTTGTGAGTCACCTATTCAGGTCATCAAAAAATAAGCCATAACAGGGGATTTTACCTCTGCGTGAAAAAAAATGGCTTGACACATTTGCTTCCCCCCTGTAAAATCCTCCTGTTCGAAAATCTTAGGCTGAAATGCCTAAAATTTATTTAATCTCACTTCCTCGGGAGGAATAAATTAGTATGAATTACATGGGTCTTTCAATGTTTGAAACAATTGCGATCTGGTCGGTTTTCGGTATCGCGATTGTTGGTCTGCTCTATGCCATTTTCCTGCGCAACCAGATCATGCGCGAAGATAAGGGTACAGAGCGAATGCAGGAAGTTTGGAGCTGGATTCGTGACGGAGCAGACGCTTATTTGCAAGAGCAATTAAAGGCCATTTGGCCTTTTGTTTTGGTCCTGACCGTCGCCCTCTTTTTCTCTGTCTATATTGTGCCACCCACTGAGGAAGCTCTTTTGCGCTTCCAGGGGATGGAAGAATCACAAATCAGTCTCATCCTGGGATTTGCACGCGCATTTGCCTTTGTGATGGGTGCTGGTTTCTCCCTGACAGTTGGACAGATCGGGATGCGCATGGCGGTACAGGCGAACGTTCGAGTTGCTTCCGCTGCTCGTACATCCTTTAGCGATGCACTCCGGATTGCCTACCGCGCCGGAACGATCACCGGAATGCTTACCGATGGTCTCGGTCTTCTTGGCGGTACCGTCATCTTTATGATCCTCGGTATTGCTGCTCCTGATGCCCTCCTCGGCTTCGGTTTTGGTGGTACGCTCCTCGCCCTTTTCATGCGCGTTGGTGGCGGTATCTTCACCAAAGCAGCAGATGTCGGCGCCGACCTCGTCGGTAAAGTGGAAGCAGGCCTCCCCGAGGACGATCCCCGTAATCCTGCCGTTATCGCCGACCTGGTTGGCGATAATGTTGGTGATTGTGCCGGTATGGCAGCAGATATCTTTGAATCCTACGAAGTAACCATCGTTTCAGGTTTGATCCTTGCTTTGGCTCTCTGGCATCTCACTGGTCGCCTTGAGTGGATCATCTTCCCCCTCATCGTCCGCGGTATCGGTGTTCTCGCCTCCATCATCGGCACGTACGCCGTAAAAAGCGATGCCAAAGAAGGTGGCGATGCAATGAAGGCGATTTTCACAGGTTTCTTCACCTCCGCGATCATTTCATCCGTCCTTTTCTATATCGCTGGCTTCTTCTATATGAATAATGCTGGCATTGACCAATGGGGCGGCTGGTGGCGCGCCCCGACCGCTGTTTTCGTCGGTGTTTTGCTCGCTCTCGGTATTGACCGCCTGACTGAATATTTTACTGGTACACACGCTGCTCCCGTGAATGACATCAAGAAGAGTGCAGATACCGGCTCCGCGACCCTGATCTTGCAAGGTATCGCCGTCGGTTACGAATCTTCTGTCTGGTCGATATTGATCATTGCAGCCACGATCGTGGCCTCAATTGCTATCTTTGGCACAATCCCTGGCCTTGAAGGCGCAGACCAGATCAACTTCATCCTTTATGGTGTTGCCATGGCTGGCATCGGTATGCTCACCCTGACAGGCAACAATGTCGCGATGGACTCCTTCGGACCGATTGCTGATAACGCAAACGGTATCGGCGAAATGTCCTGGACTGGTAAAGAAAAAGAAGAAAACGCTGGCGCACAGCAAATTATGGCTGATCTCGACGCAGTGGGTAATACCACCAAGGCGATCACCAAAGGTGTTGCGATCGGTTCTGCCGTTATTGCGGCTGTGTCTCTTTTCGGCTCCTTCCTCGTGGATGTAAGCCGTACGCAAGCCTCTCTTGGTGTTCCGCTTGCTGAGCAAATCCAGAATATCGGCATCCGTGTTGATCACCCGCAAGTTTTCGTGGGTATGTTGATCGGTGGCGCAGTTCCGTGGCTTTTCTCCTCTTTCGCAATCCAGGCTGTCAGCCGCGCTGCAGCGCTGATCGTTTTGGAAGCTCGCCGCCAATTTGGTTTGGGTGTTCTGGATGGCACCGTTAAACCTGATTATCGTCAGGCTGTTTCTATCTCGACCTCTGCTGCTCAGAAGGAATTGGTTTCCCTGGCAATTATCGGTGTTGTTTCCCCGATCGTGGTCGGTCTGACCTTGCAGGTTGAAGCCCTCGGTGGTTTCCTGGCTGGTTTGATCCTCTCCGGTCAGTTGCTGGCTGTCTTCATGAATAACGCTGGCGGCGCCTGGGATAATGCCAAGAAACTCGTTGAAGATGAACCTTCGGACCCCGCAAAGAATACAGGCAAAGGCTCAGAACGTCATAAAGCCTCTGTTGTTGGCGATACCGTTGGTGACCCGATGAAAGACACCGCTGGTCCTGCCCTGAACCCGATGATCAAGGTTGCGAACCTTGTAGCCCTGATCGTTGCTCCAGTTGTAATTCAATACAAAGGCGCAACTGGCGCCACTGCCGTTGGCGTCTGGGCAACCGTTATCGTCCTGATTGGTTTGCTGGTCTGGGCGATCAAACGCTCGAAGGCAACTGCCCCTGAGATAGCTGTACAGTAAAGAAAAATTTACTAAAAATTAAAATCCCCGCTCATATGAGCGGGGATTTTTGGATTAAGGAAGGAGATCTTTTTCTGTACCTTAATCGCTTTCTCTGACCCAGAGTTTCTCCCAAAGCAATTTGAATGGGAAAAAATAGAAGACCAGCACGATATAAAGCGCATATCCCTGAATATTTGTGGTAGCGGAAAGAAAACCCAAAAGCAGGATCATCAGATGCATCCGCACAACACTGCCATAGGGAGCGAGCATTACCGCATTACGGTCAATGGTGTGATAAGCATTCACATAGGTTGTTCCTCTGGATAATGCACTGAAGGCGACAAAGGGCCAATAATTCCTAATAAGCTCTCCCAAAAAAGATAAAACAGTATTTACGGAAAGCGCCATCTCCGGGCCGCGAGTTTGAAAGAGGGGGAAAAAACCGTCTAGAAATACTGCATGGATCAAATGAAAAAAACCAAAATGAAAGGTAAAAAAAGACAGCGTGAACAGGCCGCCTCCGATAATGAATAGTTCACCCAGTAAGCCGGGAATGGTTGTGGAGGATTGGTTGATCGTCCCAGCAATTGCCAGGATGATGTGCAAATAGCCAAGCAGCAAGCTTGAGATCCATAAACTCCAGACAAGATCCCTTGTCTGCCAGTCCTGTTCTGCTGCCAGAAGGATCGTTGCAAAAAAGACCCCCAGATCGATCAGGATTTCCAGGTAAATATTCTTGGGTGGATAAAAGCGATTCATATGCGGAAAAGCATAACAGTTTGACAGACAAGAGGCAAGCCCGTTTTACCATAAAGATGCTGAAAATTTATAGCTTACGCACCATGATATATGCATCTCCTTTATCAGCATATTCCAAAAATCCCTGTTGTTTATATAGGTTGATTGCATAATTATCTTTAGAGACACTGAGACTTATTTTTTGAACAGTGTGTTTTGAGGCATGCTCAATAAGCCATTCAATCAATCTTTTTCCAATTCCCTGATGCCGATAGTCTCTATGGATGGCAATAACTAATACAGGTGTATTTTCATCCACATATCCATGATCGAAGTTGTTGTCTGTCCAGAATCGAACCCAGGCTGCACCGACCGGTATTGAATTAACGATTGCAAGAACCGCTGTATCTCCATCTCTTTTTCCCCAATCAGCCAATGCTTTACTTACATCCGGGAAGGCAAGCCCTTCTTCAAATGAAGGTTTGCGGAAATCGAAATACAACAACTTGCCCCGCCTTTTTCATGCAAAAGCCACCCGTATATCAGAGATGTTGTATAAAGCGGGTTCATCTTGCATATCACGCATTGCCGAAGATAATGATAACGAAGTCCAGTCTTGTTTTTCTTGCTGTTCAGCCTTCATCAGCAAATACTGAACAAAGTCGAATAACTCTTCCTGAAAAGAATGCGGAAGTTTTTTTGCGTATTGGTGGATTTTTTCATCAAGTGTCATGTTTTTTTACTCCATAAGATCGCTAAACGCTACACTATCTACATTGATTTTACACCAATACCGGAAAGATTTTGAATCTTTATTGCAGGAAGGTGGCTAACGGTTTGCGTACGCCCCGCATGCTCTCTGCAGGGTACTTGCTGGTGGGTGGACGTGGACAACGCTCATTATACGGTGGATATTCAAGATACAAAAATCTCAAATTAGCGGTACGATCGGGCGAAGGAGCGATCCTATGAGACTATCGCCCATCCCGAAGTACGAGCGCCGGGAATCCCACCTGCCGAGTACACGCTTTGTTAGACGGCACCTATACTCAACGCGGTTGCAAATTTTCATTTCAATGCAATTGGGGTTGAGCGGGGCTAAAGCCACCTGCTCAGTACATGAAAGTCCGTTGGACTGGGTTCTAGCCCGATAGGGCTTCCATGAACTGAGCCGGGGATTAATCCCCTTGCGGAAGTGATAATGAAAAAACATGCCCGTTCTCAGTATATTTGCCCCTGATAGATTGAACCCCTGGATAATCTCACTCTGGGAGAGTCTTCGTTAGGATCTCGATCTCATGCCAGGCGGGCCACAAGTCGAGGACGCTCGTGGTCACCACCCTGACAAGATCAACCCCCACTAACGGCTCGTTGGGTTGGAATGTGAGTACGTCACCTTCATTGGTCACTCCATCGAATGTGTACAACAACTTGATTTTCCCGTCTGTCTGCCGCACCCAGATTTCGTGCACGCTCCTCCCAGGTGGTTGCTGGGCAACGGTCAGCACGATAGATTCGACCTCAGCGGGGGTTGCCAGCGCCAACTGCACCCATTGCGGGGCCCCGGCAGAAGAATTCCAGTAGTTTTGTGACTCGTCCGCCACCTGCTGGGGCGGGAAACCGGCGGCATAGCTTGAAGCAGTGATGACAGCCTGCGGAGCCACATTGAAGCGGATGAAATCGAACTCACCGTAGGCGCAGGGATCGGGGCGGTTGACCGGTGCGAGTACTGTGGAGACAACGCCTTCCCCTTCATAGCCATTCCAGAACTCGTCCTGCGGGTTTATACCCCAGGTCCAGAACAACCAGCCGTCAAACCCATAATCGCACGAATCCACCTGCCAGGCTTGCAGCGCCGCCGCCGCACGTTCGGCCGTGGCATAGTTGTGTTTGTCTGCGCCGAACTCACCCATCACGATCAGCTTGCTCCCACTGTCGAGCATAGCAAAGTTTTCGGCGTGTCCCTGGATGGATAGATCGTAGCCGGGATAGGCGTGGAAATCGAGGAAATCAAGCTGTGATTCGCGCACGACGCGATCGAGGTAGACCAGACGAAGATCCCCCTCACGCACTCGATTGGGTTCCTGCTGGACGAAGAAACCCATCGTCACCAGCGCGGTCGGATCAACGACTTGGATCGAATCCCGTACCTGCTCGATCCAATACAGCCAGCCCTCCTCCATCATCCGCTTCTTGTCGGCCTCGTCCGCCATGTCATACGTATTCCCGTTGGCCGTGGTCACTGTCCCGGAATTGCGGTTCAGGGGCGCCGAGTCTGCCTCGTAGAAAGCCTCATTCTTCAACTCGTACGCCAACACCGCATCGAGCGCTGCGCTGCGCTCGATCAGTCCCTGGATCAGATCCACCCAGACCATGCGTTCAGCGTTGATACCGTGCTCGGTCAGATAGACGCCGTTGTACCCCACGTAAGCGGCACGAGCGAGTTCCTGGCTGTAGCCGCCGTCATCTGGGACCCAGTCATCTGTGAAGATTACGAAGATACCGTACTGCTTGGCTAGTCGTAGGAACTCGGTGATGTTATCCAGGTAAGCGTCCGATAACCCCCCGGCAGGGTCGCCGATACAACCGCCTACTTCGCCCCAGCAGGCGTTCTTCCACATCCGTACCGTGTTGAAACCCAGCGCCTTCATCTGCTGCAGTTCAGCTTCGGCCTGGTCCAATTCGCCGAAGGAAGTGTTGAAGAGGGCATCGACCCAGATATCGCCCCGTCCGGGGGAAGGTCTGGACACCCAATGGACATAGTCAGCGCCGCGCGGCACGAACCGTTCGCCGGTCAGGCGGTCATAGAACTCCATACCGGATGGAACTTCGCGGATTCCGATCCGGTGTTCGATCACGACAGGGGTGTCCGATGGCGCTGGAGTGGCAGTTACTGAGATGGGAATAGTGGGTGTTGGCTCGGGTTGTGATAATCCGATATTTCCCGGTAAATTACAAGCTGTGACAATAGTGAGTAACGCGAAACCGACAAGCATACTATGGGTTTTAGAGGTCAACTTTTTCAATTTCATAATGCAATCCTTAATCTAAAGGGACTAATGCTCCGCTTAACGGTTTGCGTTACCGGCTCGTGGGTGGGACTTGGACAACGTCATTATAGCGGAACCTCCTCAAGCCAGAGTCAAGCTAATTTATCGGGGCGCTTCCCACGAGTCCGTGTGCACGCTTTGTTAGGCTCATTCTTCTTCATATCTAAAACTCGTTAAAATCTTTAACATTATAAATAATAGCTGCTCAGTAATTATGTAGTGACTTATTAAGTCTTGCGGATGGTACAGCTCTTCTCCCTTTTTGAAATTGAAGTGATATATTTTGCCAGTACGTATATCGGGATAGTCAAAATTTATATCTTTAATAGCTGTAAAATTCCTGTGCATACTATTACGAATATCCCAAGCAAATGACCATAATTGAAAATCTGTATCATCGATTATATTTTTACTTCGAAGGGTATCTCTGATAAATGACATCTCGTAGATTTTGTTTTTGTATTGATTTATTAAATTTGCCCGAAGTTTTTTCCCTTTCCCCTTACTTTCCGAATTCCAATTTTCTTCAATAATGGCAATCTTCTTGTTTATTCGACTTTGCACAAGCTCCTTAATATCTTCATTTTCTACTAAGAATTCATTTAAAATTTGCTCAAATACATTAACAACTTCAAGCAAATGCTGAACTGCTATTTTTCCCACATAATAAGAAAACTGTTCAATTGAAAGATTTCTATACTCGTTTACTGAAGTGATAAACGATTTAATCAGCATTAATGAGTAATTACATGCACTTCTAAACCCTTCCACCCATTTCTTCTCAATTACGGGGCGATCAGATTGTAAAAAATTTTTACAAAATAACACATCACTATGAATTCTATCCCCTAGGCTTTTTAGCAGAGCAACTTTATTGTTGATAATTTCTTCGTCAATTTTTGGTACATCATTTTTTTGAGGAGTTATTGTAAACTTGAATCGGTTGAAGATAGTTTTCGTAAATTCTTTTATTCGATTAATCAACGAAAGTATTAGTATCATAATGCTGAAAAATAATTATTCAGTAACAAAGCCTTTTATGAGCCTAACGTTAAGCGTGAGCGGCCCACAAATATAGCTAAAACAATTCTACCCCGTCTTCCCCGAAACGGAGGCTTTCGTTCTGCGCTTGAGTCCGCTCCACGCAGTGTTGGACGAACTCCCATCTAACTGGAGTTTGCGATTTAATTATAGCCCGGAAATACAGGATTGCGGTTTCCGGGGCACTCCAATTGCAACCGGTGCGGGCTGGAAATACGTCCAAGATGTCTGGGAAATCTGACAAAAAAAACAAAAATCAGCCACCTGACACACTGAACCCATCCCGCCATGCCGGGCTTGAAGTTCCAGGGGAACATCATAGTGCCGCAAATTTCCATTGTTCAAATACGCCAAGCAATGGTAAAACGTGCTCGCGCCAACCGGAGACCGGTCCAAACTCTCTGCCTGAGATCAAGATACCTTGATGGCAAGCAGGGCATAGCCTCGGGTCATTTTCGGTCTGCAAGACTTGCTTTAGCCATTCCAGCAGGTTCAGTTTTAAAGGCACAGGCAATTGCATAGACAGATCTAGTAAACGTCGGGCTTGCTGGAGTTTTTTACGGCAACTGCCATGGTGTAACCCGAAATGCCTGATCCGCACAAAACGGCTGGGCAAAACATGCGCTAAGAAACGTCCAATAAACTCGACGGCGGGGATAGACATCTGTTTTAACTTGCCTTGATCCAGATTGTCGTAATATTCAAAGGTGACCTGGCCGTTTTTCAAGTCCAAGATGCGATGATTACTGATTGCGATCCGAAAGACATAACGCCCAAGATATTCGATCAGCTTTTCAGGTCCGTAGAGCGGAGGTTGGATGTAAACTTCCCATTTCTTGTTTTCTGCGGTTTCCAACATCTTGCCCACATCCAGCTTTCCAGCTTGTGTATCCAAGTTTCCGTTTAGCCATAGTTTTTTCACGCCCGCGCAAAAAGCACGCAGAAAATCTTGGGACATCATCTTCACAGGAAACAGGTATTTCCGTTTTGCCATTTGCCAAGAATAGCCATTTGGCGTAGTCACCAGTGCGCCTCCGGTCACAATAAAATGCAGATGGGGATGTCGTTGGATACGTTGTCCCCAAGTATGCAATACCAGGGTAAAGCCAATGTCTCCGCCCAGATATTTTTTCCCATACTGTTTGAGAATGCTACTTGCTGTCTCAATCAGGTGCTCATATATCACCGTTTGATTCCACCATACCAGCGGATTGAATATATGATCGATGGTAAAGACAACGTGATAGTAGCTGATTGGCAAGAGCCAAACCTTCTGTCTTTCCAGCCACTGTGCTTTTTCAAAACTTCCACATTTTGGACAATGCCGATTTTTGCATGACTTGTAACTAAATTCCCAGTGTCCACAGCCATTGTTGCAAGTTTTCAGAACCCCGCCCAGAGCTGGGGTGCGACAATCCATAATTGCTCTCGCCGCCCTGCTTTGCTCATATGATAACGAATGGACCCGTTTATAGTCATCCAGATGCTTCCGAAATATCTCAGCTACATCATGTTGAGGGCTCTCGTTGTCTCTCATTCTTATTCCATTTTGTCCCACTTAATAGACAGTAGAACAAACGTTCGTTCAACTACACATAACTGACTTATTCTGTATATTCACCTCAAAGAATGGTAAGATACAGAGTGTAACAGCTTAATAGCTTATCTCTGGCAATTATAAACTCACCATCAACAAAAAGCAACAAAAATGACACCCTCACCCGCCAACCCTCATACAAAAAAACTCCTCGAAGAATTCCGCGAACAGCTGCGCACGCGTCATTACGCCCTGCGCACAGAAAACACATATATCTCATGGGTGCGGAAATATATCCTGTTTCACAACAAACGCCACCCAAAAAATATGGGTCCAAAGGAGATTAACGCATTTCTAACCCATCTCGCCATTGAGAAAAACGTTGCATCCACAACACAAAACCAGGCCTTGAGCGCCATCCTTTTTCTCTATCGCTACCTTCTCAATATTGAACTCCCCAAAAATAAATTGATCTATAGTCGCCCCAAAAAGAGAAAATACATCCCGACCGTCCTTTCAAGAGAAGAAGCAAAAATAATATTGCAACACATGGACGGAGTCTATCTATTAATGGCGCAAATTATGTATGGCAGCGGTCTCCGCCTGATGGAGGTCTTGCGCCTGCGTGTCAAAGACCTTGATTTTGCCAACCGACAGACCATTGTCCGTGATGGAAAGGGAGGTGATGATCGCATCACCACTTTCCCCGACTTGCTAATGGAACCACTGCGTCTGCACCTTAACGGTTTGCGTTACCCGCGCTGGGGCGGGCGGCGGAACGCTGTCCAACTGGAAAAATGCTGAGGCGTAGAAAAAGGCTTGGAATCGCGCCAGAATCCCCAGCGTCGGGTGCACCCAAGATGAAGGCTTGCCATCATTTTATACGGGAGAAACCCCTC
>JACKQG010000260.1_pt1 | contig 77200 bp, 96 predicted proteins | sample 8237621 | NCBI WGS metagenome assembly JACKQG01 (sample SAMN15677084, study PRJNA649215) | marine metagenome | biome: marine; feature: Black Sea; material: saline water; isolation source: suspended particulate matter (SPM) from the Black Sea western gyre | collected 2013-06-09/2013-06-10 | depth...
CCCACGATCCGAAACTGAGTTGAAAATTCTACCCTTATCCGTCAGGCAGTGCCATTCGGATTTTAAATAGGTAGAAAATTATTGAGAGGTCATCAAACTCAATGAGACATCAATGATTCAATCTCGGCAACGCTCCTGGGGGCCCCCTCGGTTATAACCTCGCACCCCTTACTGGTAATCACAACATCATCCTCGATGCGAATACCAATCCCCTGCCATTTCCTGGCAACCCCTTTCATCCCTTGCGGGATATAGATCCCTGGCTCAACTGTCATCACCATCCCCGGCTCCAGTTGACGCCACTTGCCACCCACCTTGTATTCACCAACATCATGAACATCCATTCCTAGCCAGTGGCTGGTCTGATGCATATAGAATCTCTTGTACTCCTCATCCTTGATTAAACTGCTAAGATCACCTTTCAGAATTTTCAGCTCCAACAACCCCCTGGTTACAGCCCTTACAGCGGCACGGTGGGGAGCATCAAAACGTCTGCCCGGGCGCATCTGTCTTATTGCTGCTTTTTGTGCTGCAAGAACAACCTCATAGAGCTGACGTTGCACCGTAGAAAAACGGCCATTTACAGGAAATGTGCGAGTAATATCTGCAGCATATCCATCATACTCTGCTCCCGCATCAATCAATACCATCTCACCATTCTGGAGCTGCTTGCTGTTTTTTATGTAGTGAAGCGTACAGGCACTATTTCCACCTGCCACAATCGAATCATAGGCCACAGTCCGTACCCCATGAGCTGAAAACTCGTGAAGAATCTCCCCCTCGACCTCTGACTCAGATATCTCCGGACGGCAATATCTCATTGCCCTGCGATGTGCTGCAACCGTAATAGCTGCAGCTTTTTTCATAAGACGAATCTCTGCAGCTGACTTAATCAGGCGCATCTCATGCAAGAGCGGATCCAGCAACTGCACCGTCTGCGGAGTCACAATACCGGCACGACTCTGCTGGCGAAATAATCTCAACTGCTTGAGCAGGCCCCGCTCAATCGTGCTCTCCTCACCCAGATTGAAATAGAGGTACTGTACTCCTGCAAGCAGATCCGGCAGTTTTTCACTCCATTGCCCAATAGGCCATGCCTCTGTCATCCCCATCTCTGAAACAGCACGCTCTGTCCCCAGCCTCTCGCCCGTCCACTGCTCTTGCTCTCGATCTCTCTCCTGACAGAACAGCATCCATGACCCCTTACTGCCGCTCTTCTTGATAACCAGAACCGCATCCGGCTCTGCAAACCCGGTCAGATAATAGAAGTCACTCTCAGGATGGTATGAATACTCAACATCTCGGTTGCGCATGTGATGTGGAGCTGCCGACAGAATAGCAATGGAGTCAGGCTTCATCTTTCTTAACAGCTGCCTGCGACGGCCTGCAAATACATTCTGGTTCATGATATTTCTTAGTGAATAGTCTCGTTTAGTGGCAGGGAGCCAATCGGGCTCTTTACGGAATTGCTCCCCTCATACAGAAGCATGGTACCAATACGTACATGCTCAACCACCTGCAGGAAATCCATCTCATCCTCCTCATCCCCATGGTCATCCTCTCCCTCGATGAAACTGGCACGAGATATCTCCATCAGGTCTTTCAGAAACTCCTGTTGCACCTCACTCTCCTGAAAATCCTCACTGGCTGATGCAATACCGTATCCATATAGAAATCCCTCACACCATGCAGCCAGAGCTTCGGTACGCACATCAAGGGGCTCATCTTCCGGCAGAAACAGCTCAAACTGCAGCTCGTCACCATTCAATTGCTGAGCCACATCAGCAACCATCCTGGCTATCATGGCAACATCCTCTCGGGCCTGCAGATTAGCCTCGTCACGCTCTCCAACAACCTCCTTGAGCCAGCCAATCTCATCCTCTGCATGGCCAGACATCAGACGACCACAGAAAGAGCCATGAAGCTCTGCCCCATCCATTGCGAGTGATAAACGTCTTAATGCATCACTAACATCATTGTATTGAATCTTTTCCATCCCCCCATTCTCTCAAATACAGAGAACTGCGCAACTTTCAGGAGGCTCTGATTAAGTCACTTCGTGACCCAATCAGATCTCCCTTACAAGTTATTTTATGGGGGAAGGGTTATAATTCAGCATATTACAACAACATCTATAGAGCCCTTCCCCCAAACCCCCATCCCATTAATCTTTTTCAGATATTCTTTCACTATTGAAGATTTATTACGATCACTCTATAGTCCTCCCATTATGGCCAAGAAAAAAACCACAAAAAAGAGTTCTGCGGGTGGAAGCCAGTGGCAGCCGGAGATCAAAAATCTGGAGCACAGAATCGGCGAACTGATTAGCCTCTGTAATACCTTGCGTGAGGAGAACGGAGATCTGCGTGGAAAAATACAGGACGTCATCACAGAGCGTGATGAGTTGGTGGAAAAAAATCAACTTACAGTCAAGAGTGTTGAATCCATTCTCTCATCTGTAAAAATACTGGAAAAACAGTCATGACCAAAAGTACACCAGTAACCATCAGCATTCTGCAAAAAGAGTACAAGATCTCCTGTCCTCCAGAAGAGCAAAACTCACTTATTGAGTCAGCGTCAATCGTTGACAAGAAAATGCGCGAGATAAGAAAACAGGGGAAAAGTGTTGGTCAGGATCGCATTGCCATAATGGCGGCACTCAACATTGCTCATGAACTACTGCATAATCACTCTGATCAGCAGCAGGGTGCAGTTGACGTGGCGGATGAACTGGTTCGCCTGCGAGGCCAGGTGGAGGCTGCACTTCACCAAGGCAAGCAATTAGAGCTTGAATAATTACCCAAACAGGTGTAGCTTATATACCTATAGATTTTGGTGTCTACTGTAGTATTTGATCACCGGGACTCGATCCTTGATCCTTAACTCACGACCCTGGGAGCTAATTTTATTAAAGGCGTGTGCAGGTCCGATTATCGGAAAGCCTAAACCTTTAGTTCAGGCTCCCCTCCTTGAACTCTATGGTTCAGGGACGTTGGCCCGACCGGTACATACGGTAGACACCACCCTACACTCCCCCTCATGAAAGCCACCGCCACTCTCCGTAATAAAATCCGCGAGAAGAGACGTGCTCTTCCTGAAGCGGTGCGCCAGGCCAACTCGGCAGAGCTCTTTGGCCACTTGATCAACCACCATGTTTTCAAGCGTAGCCGCAGAATTGCAGGATTTATTGCCAGTGACGGGGAACAGGATCCCGAGCTAATTATTGATCGAGCTATTCACGATGGTAAGGAGTGTTTTCTCCCTGTCTTGAACAGACTGCATGGCAACAGATTATGGTTTGCTCCACTCCATGAAGATAGCAATCTTGTTATCAATAAATATGGGATTCCGGAACCGGAGATATTTCCTCCAAAACCAACTCCAACCTGGACCCTTGATCTTGTGCTTACCCCACTTGTAGCTTTTGATTCAGCTGGAGGACGCATAGGGATGGGCGGCGGATATTATGATAGAACCTTCTCTCATCCAAAACGCTCGAGCAATAGCAGGCGTCCATTTCTGCTTGGAGTGGCCCACTCATTCCAGGAGGTTAAATCAATAAAAAAAGAGCCGTGGGATATTCCACTTGACGGCATTGCCACAGAGAAAGGGGTTACTGTTTTCTAATTAGTTTATAGCCATAAACTAATTAGAAAACAGTATGGTAATATTTGCATTTAAAATCAGGAACTACTTATTTTATTTAGCTTATTATTAATAAACAATATTGATTACAATAATATTGACTTATTGATTGAATAATATATTGTTGCCGCAAGTCTGTTAATACAGGCTTATTTTCTTAACTACATAGAGAGGTTATTCGATATGTTTGATAATGCATTTTCTACCGTTGGTAGCGTTGTACGTGGACTTACTGGATTGTTAATGTCATTAATCGGGCTCGGCCTTTTAATCGAGGTTGTATTTGGTGCAGGGGCTCTTGGAATGCCCGGAGTTGTTGGGGGCATCGGCAACGTTGTATCCCAGTTCAGTGGAGTTAATGGTTTAATTACACTGATTGTACTTGCAGCATTACTTAACAGATAATCATCTTTAAGTAGACCCCCCTCTTCGGAGGGGGTGTTACAGACAAAAAGGCAGACACCATGAACAGTTCACCGATAAAAGAGACTATCAACCGTGCCACCTCATGGTTAAAAATTCTTACCGATTTTGGTGTCATGCTTATAATCACCTTCATAATTATTGATATTCTGTTCCCGGGGACAACCGGCATTATTGGAAACCTTACAGAAATAGTTCAAACCGCAACCGGATCAACTGCTGATACCACTACAGCCGCTAAATCTGGCTCTGAAGTTATCACAAACGGCAACAGTGATCGTGGACTGGTTGGACTTGTTGCTCTATTACTATTTTTATTTCTGCTACGCCGCGACAAATAGATATTTTCACCTGACTCAATCAGGGTCGGGCGGACTCTTTTCGCAAAAACAGTAACTGACCACTATCTGATCCCTCTTCCGAGAAGCGATATCCTGCGGCAGAAAAATCTTGCAACTGTTCCGCTCTATCCAGACGATTACGAATAACAAAATCACACATCATTCCACGTGCCTTTTTGGCATATATGCTAATAATTTTATACTGGCCATTTTTCTCATCCTTGAAAACAGGAGTAACTACAGGATAATCCAGCATCCCATCCACGGACTTGAAGTACTCGCTGGATGCCAAATTAATGATCTCCCCACCAGATATCTCTACATCACGATTAATCAATGAGGCACTCTCTCCACGCCAATAATCATACAAGTTATCCCCCTTACGATTTTTAAGCCTGGTACCCATCTCTAATCTGTGTGGCTGAATCATATCAAGAGGGCGCAACACCCCATACAACCCAGAGAGGATTCTTAAATGGGCTTGAGCATAATCAAAGTCTCTCTGCTCAAACGCTGTGGCAGCCATGCCTGCATATACATCACCCCTAAAGGCAAGAATCGCCTGTTTGGATCGTTGCTCTGAGGTGTCTGTTGTCCACCGTCTGTAACGTTCAAAATTCAGACGAGCAAGATTGTCACTTAATTTCATTAATCTCTTCAGATCACTCTCACTATACTGCTTCATAATTAAGGCAATGTACTCAGCCTTCCCTATCAGCTCTGGTTCCGAGAAGCCTATATCTGGTGCCACCTCTTCAAATTCAAGTTTTTTGGCTGGTGAAATCAGTAGTAACATTATTTTTGCAACGTCTCCAGATTAGCTCTTATCAACTCAAACAGCGGAGTCAGCTTTTTTCTGATAGAGCGCCCCACAGCTCCACTGTGCAGAACCATCCTAAATGAAACCTCCTCCCTGACACATGAGAGCAACATAACTGCCTGCATCATGTCCCGATATTCTGAATGGCTCTGTAACAGTTCCGCAACGGCCTTGATACTGCCATCATCAATCCACTCTCCAACCTGCAACTGACAGAGCTCCAGCGATCTCTCCTCAGTTGCAGGTATTCCGATATCAGAAAAGAGGGCACCAATGGCATTCATAAGGGCGTAAACAGAATCCTCATTTGCCACCTTGCCAAGTAACTCTATGGCCAGAGCGATAAATGTCTGCCCCTCGGAGGAGACAATGGTAATCATGGTTTTTGCAGCACTATTGCCACTATCAGACAGAGCTGCACACCCATCAACAATCTCCTGGTACCGAGGATGTGGCGCAACCAGATCAGGCAGTGACAAGGGGTTAGCCTGCAGAAATGCCACCTGATAAATACCCTTCCCACGCTCCTGACTTCGTCGCCATATCCGCTCAATCTGACCATCATCAAGTAGGCCGTCCTGCAGTAACAGGGACAAAATCAACAGCACCTCCTCTGTATCAGTAACAAACGCCAGATGCTCAACAAGAAACTGAGCGATCTCTCTACCCAGGCTACTGTTCACCACACAGGGGTGGCGCAACATATGCGTACCCTGCTCTGCCTGTTGTACCGTATTGGTAACAGTCCACCAGACATTATGTGCCAACTCAACATTCAGCCCCGAGGAGTTGGCTACCGCAACAACCGCTTCCGGATCGCCCAACAGAAGAAACTTGCCAAGATGCACCCCTCCCGTCTGCCCCATGCGACTCCACCGTTTAATATAGTTAGGATAACCCCCACTACTACCCAGAACATGTTCCGACAACATCTCACGAACATACCTCAGGTATTGATCATTATTACAGTTTGGAGAGAGCGGGATTGATGCCTCACCATTAGGCGTCAGTGCATACATTGTCATATGCGCCTCATCCAGACGGATAGCCTTGGGGCTGTTGTGCAGCATCACCTGAATACGCAACTGGTCTTCACTGGATAACGACATCAGTTCAACTGGATCCTCTCTCCCCACGGCACACACCCTCTACCCTTGATCAGCCATATCACCGGCAACTGTGGTGGATCTGCCGGGAACTTCCCCTCAGCATCAGTAAAGTAGAGCAAAATATCAGGCTGACTATCCTGTTGCTCAAGCCACCGAAAAACCGGGTTGAAACTGGTCCCTCTTCCACCCTTTATCAACTCAGATTGAACCTCCATAGGCTCCCATGGCTCGAATCTGACGGGCTCTCCAACAATCTCTTGATCACTCATCAACAGTGTAACCCCTGCACGAATCTGCCCCTTCAGGCCATTAATCTCGGAGACAAACTCCCCAATCTCGTCAATACTCACTGAGCCGCTGGTATCAATTGCGACCACAACATCAAGCTGCCCGCTTCTCAGGGATGGAAAAATAGCCCCGCTTCCCCTGCGTGATGAGGGACGGAGGTAACTGTAGTCATCTCGCGCTCGTGCTGTCATATAGTGAGCCAACATCATTCTCCATGGCAACCGAGGCTGGAGAAAGTGGTCAACCATCCTTGCCATGGCACCGTCCAGCTTGCCTGCCTGCATTGCCTGCTGTGCCGCCCCGGCGAGATGTTGCTGCCACTGGGTCTCCAGAGAATTTCTCTCCATTTCACCGAGAGGGGGTGGACGACCCGAGGCACCACTATAACCCCAACCGGAATTAGGTGTGCCAGAACCATGAGCATCGGAAGCATCCAGCTCAGAATCTGAACTGTCTGAAGTATCATCATGGTTATCATATAGATGCTGATCCAGTGTCTCCCGATCGTCATCCTCATCCAGCATTGGATATATCTCCTCTGCCGTCATCCCGTCAAAACTTTTCAGATATAGAACATCGTCTGGTGGAACCATATCCTCACCAATCAACATGGCATTTATGGCAAAGTCACACGCCACATCCCAGCGGTGTCTGTTTCTATGTTGACGGCGCGAAAAATGGGATAGCGCACAGTGCAGCGCATCATGAGCCAACATGAACTGAACCTGTTTGGATGTCAGCGCAGAGATATATTCAGCATTGTAATAGATAGAACGTGCATCTGTTGCTGTGGTTTTACACCAGCCTGGTGATGCCTCAACCAGCGGCAGACGCAATACAAGTGCCCCTAAAAATGGGCGCTCCAGAATCAATCTGGTACGTGCTGCACTCAACTTTGTATCAACTACCTCACTCATTCGTAGAGCATCACATCAGCGATCGCTTTCGCCCACTCTCCAAATTGTGGTACCGCAAACAGTTTCTCCCCAACCGCACGATGCAGATCAGAGACCAGCATTACCCCCATCTCACGCTGAGGAAAACGGCCAGCATAATCAAGAACATTGCCGAGCACACTCTCAAGCCTGTCGCTATCCCTTAACTTGATTGCACGGCCCACCAAGGCTGTTGCAACTGCATACTGCAGATCAATCTCCTTGGGGACATCAGCACCCTCTCCTGAAAGAATCATATCGAGATCAGGAAGGTTATGAAGATTTTCTATAAATGCCGCCAATTCAATGCCTGCAGCATTTCCCACACATCCCTGCAGCGCACCTCTCAACAACTCGCTGTTGGGCTCAAACTTGTTAAGTGCACGGTGGGCAAACTCCCAGGAGCGCGGAGATGGAAAAGCAACAGGATTATGGGCAGGATCAAAATCAAAAAGTAGCTCTGGTCTAAAACGGAGAAATGATATAACCCTCTCATCAACACCACTCTTCCAAGCCCAGCTAACCCAGTCATCAAGATTTACATCCACCTCATAATGGGAAAATCGATTCGCCAGAGGTGCCGGCATGGTATAGGTAACCCCCCTATCCCCCTGCCGATTGCCTGCCGCAAATATGGCCCAGCCATCTGGCACTCTATACTCGCCAAGCCTGCGATCGAGAATAAGTTGGTATGCTGCCGCTGATACTGTGGGTGGTGCAGAGGTTATCTCATCAAGAAACAGAATGCCGTGCTCACCATGACGAGAGGCATCAGGCAACAGAGCAGGAATAGACCACTCTACCAGGCCATCCTTGTTAAATGGGATTCCTCGCAGATCACTTGGCTCCATCTGTGAAAGTCGTATATCTACTACACGTCCATTCCCGCTCTCGGCTATCTGCGCCACCATCTGGGACTTGCCGACACCAGGCGGCCCCCATAGCATTACAGGTGTATGGTGGCCAGAGTCGGCACTTTGATACTCACGCTCCAGAATGGAGAGCAATTGTGCAGGTCTCATCTAACTATTCTCGCTATCATTAAATTGGCAGAATATCATACCAATTTAGTGAGGCTTTATCGACTAACTCAAAAAGAGCTTATAGACGGGATTCTCTGTCTCTTCCCAGTAGTGATACCCAAGATCATCAAGAAATTTCTGGAAATCTGCACGCTCTTCAGACGGCACCTGAACCCCGCACAGAACACGACCAAATGCTGCGCCATGGTTTCTGTAATGAAACAGACTGATATTCCAGGTACGGCCCAGATTGGTTAAAAACTGCAATAGTGCCCCGGGGCGTTCCGGAAATTCAAAACGATAGAGAATTTCATTATCAATACCAGACTGACGCCCCCCAACCATATAACGGACATGCAGTTTTGCTGCCTCATTGTCAGATAGATCCTCAACCGGATACCCCTTATCAACCAGACGTGAGATCAGATGATGTGGATCTTCTCCAGTGCCAAGCTGCACCCCAACAAAGATATGGGCATCTGCCTGGTCGGCATAACGGTAATTAAATTCAGTAATTTGACGTTTTCCAAGCAACTTGCAAAACCGTTTGAAACTGCCAGGACGCTCTGGAATTGTTACTGCAAGAACAGCCTCTTTGCGCTCCCCAATCTCTGCACGCTCAGCCACATGACGCAAACGATCAAAATTAATATTGGCACCACTATCCACCGCAATCAGTGTCTGCTTCTCTACACTATTCTGTTCTACATATTTTTTTAGCCCAGCTACAGCAAGTGCACCCGCAGGTTCGGCAATTGACCTGGTATCGTCAAAAATATCCTTGATAGCAGCACAGATCTCATCAGAGCTGACCAACACCACCTCATCCACCAGTTTGCGTGCCAGCCTGAAGGTCTCCTTGCCGATCTGTTTAACCGCAACACCATCAGCAAAAATACCAACCTGATCCAGCACCACCCGACGCTTGCTCTTCAGTGCATTATGAAGTGTTGGCGCATCTTCAGGCTCAACTCCTACTACACGAATATCCGGGTAGAGATATTTTAGATAAGCTGCCATACCGGCAATCAGTCCGCCGCCACCAACCGGGATAAAGACTGCATCAATCCTGCCCGCATGTTGACGCAGAATCTCCATTGCAATAGTTCCCTGCCCGGCAATCACCTCAGGATCATCATATGGATGAACCAGCGTCAGCCCCTTATCCTCAGAGAGCTCCAACGCCTTCTGGTAGGCATCATCATAGGCATCACCAAACAGAACTGCCTTGGCACCATACTTGCGCACCGCCTGCACCTTGATCTCGGGCGTAGTCTTGGGCATCACAATCGTCGCCTTAACACCCATCTGCTGAGCAGAGAGTGCGACCCCTTGCGCATGGTTGCCAGCAGATGCTGCGACCACACCACGCCTTAACTCCTCATCACTAAGGCTAGCCATCTTGTTATATGCACCACGCAACTTGAAAGAGAATACCGGCTGCAGATCCTCTCGCTTAATCAGCACATTGTTTCCTAAACGCTCGGACAGGCCACGCGCCTCTTCCAGTGGTGTCTCTCGTGCCACATCATAGACACGCGCCTTAAGTATTTTTTCAATATATTTTTTTGGCATGGCTCACAGTATACTTGTACAAAACCAGACAGCAAACAGACATTACATAAAACAGAACATGGAGAAATAGAATATGACTCAAGATGAGATGAAAAAGGCCGTTGCCGAGGCAGCACTGGAGCATGTAGTACCAGGAGAGATTATTGGGGTGGGCACAGGCTCAACCGCCAACTTCTTCATTGATGCTCTGGCCACTATAAAAAATCAAGTTAAAGGGGCTGTAGCCAGCTCTGAGGCCACAGCAGAACGTCTGCGTGGACATGGTATCGAGGTATTGGACCTCAACTCTGTCAGCAACATGTCTATCTATGTGGATGGCGCAGACGAATCCAACAGCCAACTCCACCTAATCAAGGGGGGTGGTGGTGCACTGACCCGTGAAAAAATTGTGGCAGCAGTTGCAGACAAATTTGTCTGTATCGCCGACGAGAGCAAACTGGTAGATGTAATGGGTGATTTTCCCCTTCCAGTCGAGGTGATCCCAATGGCACAGAGCTATGTTGCCCGCGAGATCATCAAACAGATTGGTGGACAGCCTGTACTACGTGAAGGATTCACTACAGACAATGGCAACATCATCATTGATGTCCGCAACCTCAAAATCATGGAACCTACAGTGGTTGAACAGAAGCTAAACAATATTGTTGGCGTGGTCACCAATGGGCTGTTTGCAATGCGTCCAGCCGACGTGCTGTTGTTGGGAACACCTAACGGGGTGCGTGCCATCAACCCTGAATAGATTCATCAAGTAAGCTCTATTCATGGTTGGAGATTGCTCTAGAGCCCGAAAACTAGAGCCCGAAAACAACCCAATTCTGCCCTTCAAATAATCATAAAATAATTTACGAACGGTCATCATACAGTAACATTGGTTTAGCATAATGGTCCCACGATTTGAGGTGGACTCCTAATTGTCCCTCCTCCTCCTCGGACTCTCCGGATAAACCTCAAATCTCAGGCCCTTCTCCCATAGATTGGCCTGAGACCCGTCAGTTATAGATATCACTGGCGGGTTTTTTTATGTCCGTAATCATCTGGTAACAATGTATTGATACTGTGGGGATGTTGTATGTAGCAATACAACAAGTTTCATGATACTTCCTTTGAAGCGACATTGCCTGCCCTGACTATGATGGGCAGGCTTTTTTATGCGACAGCCGGATGCTCCGCACTGTCAGTTGGAATGATCAGGCTTGCAATCACACTACCTCCACTCCTGTTTCTTAAGGAGAGGTGCATTCCATGAAGCTCGGCAAGCTGTCTGGCAATGGCCAGCCCAAGGCCGCTACCAAGATGTGAGTTACCTCTGGATTCATCCACCCTGTAGAATGGCTCAAACACAGTCTCAAGTAGCTCCTCTGGAATGTTGTCACCACCATTTTTCACCTCAACCTCAAGGTGTGATATTTGGTCACCTCTCTCCTTATGACAATAGACAGTGACCTCATGATCTCTCCCGAACTTGATGGCGTTCTCAATCAGATTACCAACCACTCTGCGGATTGCCGTTGAATTGGTCTTGATATGACAACATTTTCCCTGAGTGAAATTGATTGGTGTAGTGGAGGTTGCATATTGCTTGATCACACCATCTATAAGAACACCAAGATCAACCATCTGTATCTCTGATGACAGTGCGGCCTCTCCAAAATCCATTGAGCTGTCGATCAACTCGTCCATTACCTTGATGTCACTCTCTATCTTCTCAACCAGATCAGTATTATCTGGGCTTCTCAATAGCTCCAGATAGACCCTTATCCTGCTTAAGGGGGTACGCAGATCATGTGAAACCCCTACAAGAATGGTTGTCCTGTTCTTCAGTAGTGTCTGAATTCGTGAGGATAGCCTGTTTATATTCTTGATTAGGGATCGAATCTCTTTCGGGCCTTTTTCCTGAACAACACAGCACCCGTCTGGATGTTCAGTTTTGCCAAGATCATTTTCCAGGTCCCTTATTGGCTGGGTAATTTTCCTGGATGCCAGAACGGTCCCAGCCAGAGTAAATATTGTCCACAACACAAACAACAGAATTATGGACCAGCCAAAGTGAATGTGTGACCTCTTCTCACTGAAACCAATACGAATTACTTCACCATCCACATCAAGATCAACCCAATGGTAAGTTTCACCACTCTCTTCTACAGAGGTCAGTATTGAAAAATCACTACTATGAACTTTATCCCGAAGCATATCCCCGAGGTGGATCAAATATGGGTCAAATGAGACCATACTCTTCAGTGGGTTGCGATGGTCACCAAGAGTCAGCTTATTAGTTTCCAGTATAGATTGTACATAATCACTATCTCTTGATGTTCCATCTTTGAACCGATGGATAGAGCGTGCCGAGTTAATCAGAAGATCAGAAAAATCCCTGGCAGACTGGTCAACACTAGGATGAACAACAAGGGCTATGAATAGCAAGCCATTCAGAATAGCAACAATAAAAATTGTCCCTGCAAATATCAATGAACTTTGGCTTATTATTGAGCAGTTTTCCAGGCATCTCTCTAAGCGTTTCATTTGGTAACTTTATCGAGACTAAAGCGGTATCCAAATCCCCTGATTGTTATCAGAAAATCTGGGGAAGATGGATCATCCTCAATTTTTTTTCTCAGGCGATTGATACGAGCATCAATACTGCGATCCATTACATCCTGTTCATACGCATGTATCTGAGTCACAAGATAGTCTCTACTCAGTACCCTGCCCACTTTATCAAGAAAGATCTGCAATAAAACCGTATCTGCTGGACTAAGGTCAACCTCTTCACCATCTCTGACTAAGATATGTGATTCACGATTAAATTTGTTCTTTCCAAAGACCACCACTTTCTCTTCTCTATTCTGTTTTACCAGCAGTGACTCTCTGCTGCGGATCATTGCCTTGATTTTCTCCAGCAGCTCTCTTGGATCAAAAGGTTTTCTTAGGTAGTCGTCACCACCGCTTTGAAGACCAGCAACAACATCGTCTGTTCTGGTAAGGGCAGATACGAATAGAATTGGTATGGTATTTCCAGATCCACGAATGTGGCTAGCGACATCCAAGCCACTACCATCAGGCAGCATTACATCAAGTATTATCAGCGCAGGATTCTCCCTGGATAGAATATCCTCTACCTCAGAACCATACTCTGTCAAGATCACTGCAAAGTTGTTTTCTTCAAGAAGAGTGCGGACAGCACCAGCCAATCCACAGTCATCCTCAACGATAAGAATTTTTTTATCCATGCCCATCCTCCATCCAGCGCTATAAAGCACCTTCATGGTTCCCTTCCCCTGAGGGTAGTTCATAAAAACCTAATGTAAAGATTTTATTGAATATTAATGTGTCTTTGACCAATATCCATATTCGTTATAGATATAAATCAATAAATCACAATGTAATAATAGCGATTGTTTGTTACCAAACTGTTACCACAACCAACCAAAACCCAACATATGGTTTATCTATTGAGCGCTCTATCAACCCATTCGATGGCCACAAACAGGCCGAACTGCGTGTTTTCTCTACAACGATATCCCAAGAATAACGAATGGGTGAATGGCTAAAATTGCAAACATCGAGAACATAAGCAGGGCAGCCAGAACAACCAACCTTTCACTAATGGGATCAAGTAGTGCCTTGAAACGGTTTTTACCTGTTTTTTTCATAATCAATCCTTGTCTATGAAAATTTCAGACCACAGTCTAATCTATGACTGTTACCGCATGATGACCATATATAGATATATCCGTGAGCCTGAACACCACTTTTGACAATAACTCGAGATGCCCTAGACAACGAGCATTTTTACGATGCCGAGGTCTATATCCTCATTTTGGTTATCGCAGAACACCTTCTTTACCTGGCTCAAGAGCGGCAAAACCTCTACAGGATCAACGGAACAATAGACCTTATTATGTACACGCCTGGATTGAATTACGCCAGCTTTTCTTAGAGTCTCAATGTGCTGGGATATGTTGCTTTGGGTGGTACCAACAGATGCCAGAACATCACTAACTGTTTTTGCTTGATCACCCAGATAACAGAGTATCTTCAGTCTGGTTGGATGGCTCATGGCCTTTAATACGTCAGAAACTCTCTCCATCTCTGTTGCATTTAGTAGCATTTCAGTTTTATCTGTCATGCCTATCACCCAAGCTAACTAGACAGATAACCATCTTTTGGATCACTGACGCCACGCATGCTGGGAAAGGTCTGCTTCTCAAATTTTTCTGCAATTCTGCGTATGCAGATGACACACCCCTCTTTGCCCAACAACACATCAGAAAATTTCTTGTTTACTTTATGCCCAAACTGATCTGAAATCTCCACCTCTTCTTTCGTGGGTAGTACACGAGCCTTTAGGCCGAACTGATTCAGCACATTCCAAAAATCAACAAACCCCTCAATATCATATCCTGCAGCTCTCATCTCACTCCTCCTCAACACAACAAAATCCTTAACAGTCACTCATTACAGCGCTCGATCGAGTAACATTGCTTCTCATGGTATGATAAGAATTACGTATATGTCAATTAGCACAACTCTTAATTGACATAGCTCATGATAGTTGTTTGCAATGACCAATCAATCTACACAAGGGATTGCAAGATGGGGGATTACAAGCAGTTATTGAGTGACCAGTCTGACTTATTGGTTGATCTTTCAGTCATCAGGAATAGATGTAACAGGGGTTCCTTTACAATCCCTCAGATGGTGAATGAGCTGAGGTTAAGCTGGTAATAGAGATCGTAAAAATCCCTACTTAACGCACATTAAATAAAGATGTGAGGGTTCCACTGAGCCGGGACTCATCTCTTTTTTTCGACAATTCTCTGTAGCTCTCCTGCTTTTCTCTATTTTCAGCAAATATTTTCTCAAGCTGTTTTTTGAGCGCAGCAGACTGCTCTGTATTGGCGTGGCGTCCCTGAATATTCATCTCTATTTCCTTTAGCTAGGGATTAAACTTGGTGTCCCTCTCCACCAAAGTTTCTACGCCTCCTCCAGTGGCGGGACACTTTTAACAATACACAATATTTTGAGGGAAGTTATGACAAACTAATGTGTCATAACCCAAGAAAACAGTCTGATACGACGGTCTCTTGCCAAGCCAGTGTCTATTTGCATGAGAGCCGGGGAGCCTTTGATTTAGTCATCCTAGAGCAGCACCTGCTCCATCCCGCCTCCATTTACCCTGTCCAGAAACTGCTGTTGCCACTGGTCACCATGCAGCTTTTTCACTATCTCAACCACCAGATAGTCTACTTTCAATCCCGTGCTCTCTTGATAACGGATCAACCCCTGCTGGCAAGATGGGCAGGAGGTGAGAATTTTTTCTACGCTGCTGAGCCCGCTGATATCCTTTTTCAGCTCCTGCTCTTTTCTGAACTTCACCTGAGTTGCAATATCGGGACGGGTAACGGCAAAGGTTCCGGACTCGCCACAGCAGCGATCTGATAGCTGCACCTTAGAACCGGTCAGCCCCGATGCCACCTGGATTGAGTCAAACTGCTTCATTGGGCTATGACAGGGATCATGGAATAGATATTTTTCACTGTTCTCTTCCAGCTTGACCCCCTTCTTCAGCAGATATTCATGGATATCAAGCAGACGACAGCCGGGGAATATCTTCTCAAACTCGTACTGCATCAGCTGATCCATACAGGTGCCGCAGGATACCAGTACAGTTTTTATATCAAGGTAGTTGAGGGTGTTGGCGATACGATGGAAAAGGATGCGATTACCCATCGAGATCTGGTGCCCCTTCTCCTCATCACCAGAGGCACGTTGCGGATAGCCACAACATAGATACCCAGGAGGAAGGACTGTCTGCACATCCAGCGCATAGAGCATGCTAAGTGAGGCCATCTCCACCTCCCCGAAAAGGCGCTCGGAGCCACAGCCAGGAAAGTAGAAAACTGCCTCTGACTCTGTTGATGTGGTCTCTGGGTTTCTTAACACTGGGATATAGCGACGATCTTCTATGCCCAGTAGCGCTCTGGGGCTCTTCTGTGACATGCTCCCCGGCATAGGCCGATGGAAGAAGTGAACTACCTGACTCTTGATCTCCGGTTTGCCGGTTGTGGCAGGGGGACGCTTCTGTCGTTGCAGCAGCCCTGAGCCACGCATAAGCTGATGACCCAATCTCTGTAGTGCATAGCTCCATGTCACCAGCCCGGTACGCATAATCTTGATCAGACGGGGATCGGTTACATTGAGAAACTGCATAGAGATCCAACCTACCGGCTTGAACCACCGTTTGCGTTGACGTTTGAGGATGGTACGCATCTGTACAGTGACATCACCAAAATCAATATTGACCGGACATGGTGTTACGCAACGATGACAGATGGTGCAGTGGTCTGCCACATCATTCATCTCCTCAAAGTGGCGCAGCGAGATACCACGACGGGTCTGCTCCTCATAGAGCACCGCCTCAATCATCAGGCCAGTTGCAAGAATCTTGTTACGTGGGGAGTAGAGCAGATTGGCTGCCGGAACATGGGTGGTACAGACCGGTTTGCACTTGCCGCAGCGCAGGCAGTCCTTGACCATCTGGTTGAGGCTACCCAGATCATTAGCCTCCAGGATCAGCGCCTCCTGTGCCAACAGCTGCAGTGAGGGGGTGTAGGCATCCTCCAGCCCGGAACCGGCCATGAGCTTGCCACGATTGAAGTGCCCCTCTGGATCCACACGCTCCTTGTACCCCTTGAAGGCATCAATCTCTTTCTGATTCAGATAATGGATCTTGGTCAGGCCGATCCCATGCTCCCCCGAGATCACCCCACCCAGTGATTGGGCCAGCTCCATGATGCGGTCCACAATCCGCTCCGCCTCCTGCAGCATTTCATAGTTATTGGAGTGGACAGGAATGTTGGTATGGACGTTTCCATCACCTGCATGCATATGGGTGGCCACGAAGAGGCGGCGAGATTTTATCCTGGAGTGCAAGAGGTCAAACTCGTCTCTTAATTTAACCATCTCCTGACCGGAGAATATCTCCTTTAAAGGATGCTCTATCTCTCTCTTCCATGAGACTCTGAGATCACGGCGTTGTAGCAATCTAAACAGTGTGCGTGATTCAGAGAGATCTGGATCGCGCTCAATTTGGAGAGACCCATAACTGTTATCCATATTCTGTAACAGCAGGCTCCAACGTGTTTTTATCTGATCTATCAGTTCATTTGCAGCACTCTGTTTCGAGACCAGAATCTGCTGATGCTCCTCACTGTTATCACCTTGTGCCGTATGTCTGTTTATCTTCTTGATCAGCTCCTGAAGCTCATCAAGGCCACTCAGTTTGTTCTGGATAGATTGCTCAATATTTATCCGCTCTATACCATCCCCATAGTCAGCCAGGCGGTCCAGTGGAATTACCACATCCTCATTAATCTTGAATGCATTGGTATGGGCGGCAATTGCAGCTGTTCTGGATCTATCCAGCCAGAAATTTCTACGAGCCTCAGAGCTAACAGCAATAAATCCCTCTGCTCCACGCCTCTCTGCAGCATCAACCACAGAGTTAATTACATCCGTTAGCAGCTCATCACTCTCGCCACCAATATCGGCAAGCAGCACCATCTTTGGCAGATCTGGCCGCGCCGCCTTGGTGCTGTACTGGACAGCTTTCACATAACGCTCATCAAGGTGCTCTAGCCCAGATAGAACCACGCCTCTACTCTGCTTAATGATATCTATGGTTTCAACAATAGCAGGCACTGCTCTGTGCAGATCAGGATCAAAGAACTCGAGACAGAGGGTTCGTAGCTGCGGTGACTGTTTATGTAGCACAAACAGAGCTGATGTTATCAGTCCGTCGCAGCCCTCTTTTTGTGCACCCGGCAGACCTGCCAGAAATTTGTTTGTAACATCCTTGCCAAGTCCTGGCTTGCGCATCTGCTCTGATGGAATCTGCAGGATCTGTGGTTCACTCTTCTCTGTGATCCCATCTTTTTCAAAGAGCTGAATCCTGAATTCCGCATATGGCTGATCATGCAATTTCCCCAGATTATGGTTCAGCCTCTCTACCGCAAGCCACTCTGCCTGGGGTGTGACCATCTTCCAGGAAACAAGATTATCCAGTGTTGTGCCCCAGCGTACTGCCTTTTTGCCTCCGGCATTCATTGCAATATTGCCGCCAATGGTTGAGGCATCCTGTGAGGTTGGATCAACTGCAAAAGCAACTCCAGCAGCCTCTGCCGCCTCGCTTACCCTCCGGGTAACTACTCCAGACTCTACCTCGATGGTTGCTACAGGTTTGTCTACGCCCTGAATTTTGCGTTCAACAACCTGCCCCAGCTTCTCAAGTCGCTCAACATTGATAACAACACTATTGGCCTCAAGAGGTACGGCACTACCTGTATATCCTGTGCCTCCGCCTCGAGGAATTATGGTCAAAGCAAGATCAATGCAGGCCTCAACAACATCCCTGACCTCTTGTTCACTATCCGGGGTAACCACCAGAAACGGAAGCTCTACACGCCAGTCTGATGCATCAGTAGCATGAGATACACGGGCAAGACCATCAAACTGAATATTATCTTTTCTGGTAATGCGAGAGAGTCTCTTGAGAGTGCGCCTGCGCATCTCGGCCTGACAGCTGACCCATGACCTGAACTCATCAACCGCCTCTCTGCTCTTCTCTGCCAATTGAAGCGCAAGCTCATTACCATCGGCGCGGCTTACAATCTGATCCAGACGATGGTTGAGTGCATCAACAAGAGCGTTACGTCGACCTACGTTCTCAATCAGGTCGTCCTGAATGTATGGGTTACGACGTACGACCCAGATATCACCCAACACCTCAAACAGCATGCGCGCAGAACGTCCCGTCTGGCGCTGCCCTCGCAGTTCATCGAGCACATGCCACATCTCCTCTCCCAGAAAGCGAATAATAATTTCTCTATCTGAAAAAGATGTGTAGTTGTATGGAATCTCACGAATTCTGTGAGCTTGATGGATGGTCCCAGTCATAGGAGCATATGATACCGCAGGGAGGGGAAGTCAAAAAATAAAAACGGCTTCTGAAATCTCTTTCGGAAGCCGCAATATTGCCCTTTAATTATTATTATTGTATTTCGTCTTATTTTTCTTATTTTGCCGATACTGTCAGGTGTCCTCCAATATGCGGACAGCCAATATAATCATTAAGAAAACAGTTGTCAACCTATTGTTTTTATTATCGTTTTATAAGAATATCCTGATATTCTGGTTAATTACCTGGCCAGTCTCCCCCAACTATCCTTAAACATCTTCTCACAATCAGTATTGAATGATTCCTCCCCCCTGACCAGCAGGATATGAAACAGAAGATCTCCATACCCATTCAAAAAATAGAGTCCTCGCTGATTATCCCCTCTTGTGGAGAACCATACCTGAGCAACCTCTGCCCAATTAATATGAAGATGGAAATTATCATGCTCCAGGTTTAGCCAATCACCACGCCGTTCAAATTCAAGATTCTCAACCAACAGCTCTGATACTGCGCCGGCATCAGAGCGAACCACAACACGTAATTTTCCCCACTTCTCTGCAGATTGGAGAGCCTTGAGATGGTTTGCAGGGTCAACCATTGCTACCTCAAACAGGCCTGCCCTATCACCATCTGTCTGCATCTGTATAGCATCAAGGATCTCCCCCACCGGCCGCTTAAAATAGGTTGATGCCGCCCGCAAGGTGGCCTTTTGGTTTTCACTCAACCACTCTCGCACTACAGCCCCCCAACCATCAAGCCCCATACTTAACGAGTGGCCCGCCTTCTCTCCATCCCTAACATCACCAGTAAGAGCGTCATATTTATTTGAGTAGCCCCGCGGTGTCACCATCAGACCATGATTAACAGTAGTTGTATGGTTACCAACAAGCACTGTGGTCAACATGCCAATTTTGTAGTCAGCCATTTTGGCTAGTGTAGTTATCTGGATATCTTCCAGTGCACGATATGCCGACTTGACTATAGCCACGGGGGTTTCAGGATCCCGGTAACGCAGAAGTATTTTTTGAGCCTCGACAATCTGCTGGGTACGACGCCCACTCTTTGGGTTATAGAGGGCAACCACAAAATCACTGGAAGCTGCCGCCTCCACCCGGTTGGCAATGGTTGGCCAAGGGGTGAGCAGATCGGAAAGCGAGATCGAACAGAAGTCATGTGTCAGTGGCGCCCCAACCAGAGAGGCACAGGCAGATAGCGCTGTCACTCCAGGAACCACCTCAACCTTGATGTCGTCGTTACCCGGCATCCATCCAGACTGAAACAGAACCTCATAGGTTGGCCCTGCCATACCATATACACCTATATCACCTGATGAGATCAGGGCAACTGTCTTCCCCATTTTTGCATGCTCATAGGCCTCGATACTGCGATCAACCTCCTCGGTCATCCCCTTTTTGATAACCTCCTTGCCGTCCAGCATCCCTTTTACCAGTTTGATGTAGGTGGAGTACCCAATCACAACATCCGACTCTTCAATGGCCTGACGTGCCCGGAGAGTCATGTTGGCTTGATCACCCGGACCAAACCCAACCATCAATATTTTTCCTCTGCTCATCCCTGTTCCTTTATCTCAACAACAGATATCGTGGCATTTTTTCCATCCTTGCCACGATACTTGTATTTTTCTATCAGCAGGTCATCCATCGTGGTCTCTGCCGCCAATATTGCAGCAGCCTCTGCCACTGCCGGGGTACCCATGTATTTCATTACCACATCCGAGGGGTTTGGAACCTCGACCTCAGAGAGCTGCTCTGCAGAAAAGTAGGTACACCTCCACCCATGGCTATCTGCCAATTGCAGGAGCGCAACCTCATCACTCTTCTTATCAATTGTTGCCATACCATCAACCTGATCATGGCTGGCATTTATCTGTTTCAGAGCGTTAGAGAGTGCGGTCTCAACAGTTTCGAGCGGGGTATTACGATCACATCCAACACCCAACATTAATCTCCTGGGTGGGCGATAGACAACCAGCCTCTCGTCCAACTGATCCCAAACAGCAGCTGGAATATCCTGATTTGTTACCCAGAGCAGCGACTTTATCTGGGTGAGATCAACATCCTCAAAACTGTCAAACAGATGAATATTTGCAGGAAGTGCGCTATCCCTTCTCCACCAATCTCTGCTCCCCGCCTCTTGCACAAAAGCAATTGGCTCCTCGTTCACCACATCCGCCGAGACCCGGGTTATGTTTATTTTGGGTGCCTCTATCTTCCACCCCAACTCACGACCAAGAATATCAACTGGGATGGTTTTCCCCACATCCGATGCTGTGGTTACAACTGCTGTTGCCTGCAGTATGGATGCAATCTTTTCCGCATACTCGTTTGCCCCCCCAACATGCCCAGAGAGCACCGGAATAACAAACTTGCCGGCATCATCAACCACCACGATGCCCGGATCCTCATCCTTCGATTTAAGGTGAGGCGCCGCAAGACGCACAACCGCTCCAAGAGAGACAAAAAACAGCAGTTGATCGAATGATTCCATCAAACTTGCCATCTGGGCACGCATGGCCCCCTGGTAGATAATCTTATTACAGTCAACTGACTCAACCTCTGACGCAAACTTCCTGGAGGTTACGACAGTCAACTCCTCTATATCCGAGGAGACCATCTTGGCAGCCAGTGCAACCATCTGACTAACACCATGCTTGGTGATTGCAATCAGCGCTACCCGTGGCGATACCACACTCATCTTTTTCTGCATCCTCTTTTGATCTCGCCTTTAACCCTGCCTGGATTCTTGACCAGAAGAAGAGAGAGGTAGTTAACCTTCTCTCCACGCAGGGTGCGGAGATCATGCACCACTCTCTCATCTGGCGCTCCTACACGCTCTACAAAGACAGAGCTCTCCAATAGCCCTCTGCTCTCAAGCATCTCTATCAGATCATCCATCAGTGGCTTAACCTTCATCAACACCAAACTATCGAAATCATCCAGCAACTTCTCTACTGTGGATACGCCGTACCCTGCAGGCAGGATGGCCATGGTGTCATCAACCTCTGCAATCGGCAGCTGTACCGAGGCGGCAGCAGCATTAAATGAGGAGACCCCAGCAATAGTCTCAACCTCTACATTCTCATCCAGCCCCTTAACGCTCTTTGCCAGGTGACCGAAGGTAGAATAGGTGGATGCATCACCCTCAACCAGAAACAGTACATCCTTGCCCCTGTTGAGAATATCCAGAACCGTCTTAGCGGCCCGTAGCCAGGCCTTTGATAACTTCTCGAGATCATGAGTCATGGGAAAAACAAGTCTGGTATGCTCTTCTGGCATCTCCAGTCCTGAGCGCTGCACAATACCAAGCGCAAAACTGTCACTCTTTTCATTGCGTGCAGGATAGGTCCATACCATCTCTGGATTGCTCAACAACTCCCACCCTCTTCTGGTAATCAACCCCGGATCACCCGGGCCCACAGATACTCCTATCAGCTTTCCCTGCTTGCTCATTCCACTACTCTCTACTATTTACTGTTCTGTTGTTTCCTGGCCGAGACGATCCATACCGGATTCTCTGCCTGCATTCGATGCATCTCCAGAATAGGAGAGCTGCGTGACGCCTGCATCTGGGTTACATCCCACTCTGCACCCTCCTGCTTCAATACTGCTGTAACCTCTGCAAGATTCTCCAGAGTGACAAAGTTCATGACCAGCCACCCACCAGGCCTCATTCTATGTAAAATTTTTCTGACCAGAAGCTCAAGATTTCCACCACTGCCACCAATAAATACTGCGTTCGGATCCGGCCACCCATCAATTCCGGATGGTGCCTTATCAACCACAAGGGTGTAATTGGTAATCTGCAGACGTTTTCTGTTTTCACGTACATTCTCTGCATCAGCCTCATTCTTCTCAATGGCATAAACATGCCCGCCAGATGCAACTCTTGCAGCCTCAAGGCCAACTGACCCCGATCCAGCCCCGATATCCCATACCACACTATCTGCAGACAACTGCATTCTGGCCAGTGACAGAGCTCTTACCTCACGCTTTGTGATTAGCCCTCTGTCAGGCCTTCTCTGGGAATACTCACTATCCTCGATGCCAAACAGAGGAAGCAACGAACTCTCCTCATCCAGAGAACTGTCCCTCCACAACAGCATGATATTCATATCCGAGAACTTCTGTTCTGCGCTATCTTCAATAGAGATTGGCCCCACCAGATTTTCACCACTCTGCAGCAGATTCTCTGCAACCGCCATCTGCCATCCGTTACTGAACCCCTCCATCAACATCATGCGTGCAACTCTGTCCGGACTGTTTGCTGAACTGGTAAAGACAATCAGCAGTTGCTCGCCTCTTATCTTTTGCAACAACTTGTAGAGACCATGCTCAGGATCCGGCTCCTCTACCCACTCCCCTGCATCAGCACCATGGATGGAGCATATTGATGCAGACTGCCAGGCGATACCAAAACGTGAGCAGGCCACCTGTAGAGTGGAGATATTGGGAATAATTTCACACTTTTCCATACCAAGTTTTGACGCCAGATAGCTCCCTATTCCATGACAGAGAGGGTCCCCTGTTGCCAGCACTATAACTGATCTGGAATCATCAAGAGCATCATCTATCCACTGAGGCACCTGACTGAATTTTCCTGTCATATTCCTCTGCTCCGATCCCTCCTTGAAATTATTGGAGAGCAGAGCAAGTAAGCGACTACCGGCAATCACCAGATCTGCATTGGCAATCAGCTGCTGCTGGCTTTCGGCAAGACCACTAAAGCCGTTATCCAGAACTCCGATCACTCTACATCTGTCCATTAATTTATCTCTTTGAAAGCTTGAGCAAGGGGGTTTCCATCAAAATCACAAACCAAAACCTTGATGGAGAATTTACCCGGATAGCGTCCCGACAGGGTTGCGATAACCTTTTCTGCCAGGGCATGGTGGAACTGCGCCGTAAGACCAATCTCCTCCATACGCTCACTAGCGAAACGTGCAGTGTCTGCATCGCGAATCTCATCACATATCTTCTGCTCTACCCCAAGTTTGGCAGCCAGATCTGCCAACAACCCTGTGTTGACTGCATTTCTGTTTGCGTGGGTAATAGTTTCACCCTGCGCCATCTTGGTCAGCTTGCCAACCATACCTCCAATCACCACATGCGCTATACCCTGATCAACTACCGTATCAAGTGCATAACTCAGAAAGTCACCCATCTGTACAAAGCAGGACTCATCCAGCTCAGGAAGTGATCTGATCACAAATTTTTCAGTACGGCCTCCGGTAGTCAGAACAACTGTATCCTGCCCTTGCCTTGCAGCCACCTCAATCCCCTGAATAACACTTGCCCTGAATGCTGCAGTCGAATATGGGTGAACAATTCCCGTTGTGCCAAGAATTGAGATGCCACCAAGAATGCCCAGACGGTGATTCAGAGTACGTTTAGCGCGCTCCTCACCATCCGGCACCGAAATTATTATCTCAATACCAGCTCTCTTCAATAGTGCTGAACCAACCTCACGAATATTTTCCTCAATATTCTTTCTTGGGGTTGGATTAATTGCAGCCTTGCCGACCTCAAGCCCTAGTCCGGGACGAGTTACAGTACCTACTCCAACCCCACCCAATAATTCAATAACCCCAGAACTACTCTCTAGTATCCTGACATCTGCTGTCATATGGGCCTTGTCTGTAACATCAGGATCATCGCCCGCATCTTTTACCACCACCGCATGCGCACTATCCGGGGTTACCGCACCATCGATAACTGGAAAGAGAACACGTTCACCGTTTGGCAGAAGAGCCTCCACCTCATCAGGCACCTCACCACTAATCAATCCAATTACTGCAGCACGTGCCGCAGCAGCAGAATTTGCCCCTGTGGTATATCCCTTGCGAGACCCCTTTTTCTTGTTACGCTGCATCTTTCCTCTGTGCTGCTTCTGCCAATGCAAGCAGCGCATGGAGCGCGGCAACCACCAGGGTTGAACCGCCCTTTCTTCCTCTGGTGATAATCCATGGCACCTCTGAGATCTGGCTCAGATCCTCTTTTGACTCCTCTGCAGAGACAAAGCCTACAGGCATACCAACAATAAGTGCCGGACGTACACCGTCCTCACGAATCATCCGATTAACCTCAAGCAGTGCAGTTGGGGCGTTGCCAATTGCAACAATTCCCCCATCAATCAGGCCAAGACGATTGGCCTTGCGCATGGATTGCACAGCACGTGTCGTATTCTCGCTACGCGCCTGCTCAATTACATCATCATCAGAGATAAACTGCTGCACTGTTACCCCAAAGTGGCCTAGTCGCGGTCTGGAGAGTCCAACGCATATCATCTCCACATCAGCCACCACTGATCCACCAGAGAGAATTGCCTGCAGACCGGCCTTTACCGCATCAGGGTGGAAACCGGTCAGACCATTAAACTCGAAATCTGCAGTGGCATGGATCATACGGCGCACAACCTGCCACTGTTCACTATTGTAGTCTCGTGTCCCAGCCTCCTGATCCACAATCGAGAAAGAGTCATGTTCAATCTTCTGCCCAGCCTGGGTCAGCTGCTCGGTTACAATATTTTGTCTCTCTTTACTCATCTCTGCGCCTCAATTACTCTCTGATCCAGCAGATCAAAGATCTCATTTTCAAATCCAAAATAGTTGCCTAATCCAAACTCAACCTCTGGAAACTCTTTTCTCAACTTCTCAACCTGTCCACGAATACGCTCTATCAATGTTCCAGTAAAGAGATAGTAAGGAAGTATAGCAACATGGGTCATCCCGGCAGCCATCTGCCGCTGCACAACATCCTCCAGTTTTGGAGAGGTAATTCCAGTAAATGCCAGCTCAACCTGCTTAACCTCACTCTCCTCATATAACCAGCGCGCCATCATCGCCATCTCTCCATTGGCATGACGATCTGAAGATCCTCGTGCCAATAGCACCACCCCTGTCTTTGCCGGATCTGGCGACTCCATATCGGCCAACACATTGTGCAGAGAGCGTTTCAGAATATCCAGAATTTTGTCATTTACCCCTAGATGCTTTGCATAACGGAACTCCCTGTCCTGGAATTTTTCTGCCGCCTCGCTGATAAACTCCGGAATCTCCTCCTTCACATGGCCTGCCGCATTAAGAATAAGTGGGACCACAATAATCTTCTCTGCAGATTGTGCCGCCTGCTCCAGCCCTTCTGCAATCAGAATATCAGCCAGCTCAATAAAACAGAGATCAATATCCCACTCTCTGTTGCGGTTACGCCACTGTCCGGCAAACTTCTCTATCTCCTGGTTACCGGCCACACTCCTTGAGCCATGACCAACCAGCAATATCTTCTCTCTCATGCTTCCTTGCACTCTACAGATCCTTAACTTTACGAAAACGGTGGTGGAAACCGGGATCATACAGTTTTGATTTCTTAAGTTCTGGCCACTCTCTGGCCCCCAATACCGGACTAACGACAATCATTGCCTGACTGGCAATCTTCTCTGCCTTGCATAGATCACGTATCTCACTTAGTGGACCGCGTATAATTTTTTCTTCTCCCGGCCAACTCGCCTTTTGCACAACCATAACCGGGCTCTCTTCTGACCAGCCAGCAGCAACCAACTCACTCTGTACCTTCTTCAGCAGAGTAATCGAGAGAAAAATACATATAGTTGTGTGGTGTGCTGCCAACTCGGACAAAGATTCCCCTTCAGGCATTGGGGTGCGTCCCTCAACCCGGGTGAGGATTACTGTCTGTGTCACCTCCGGCAGAGTTAATGTCTCTACCCCAGCAGCAACCGACGCCATGGCAGAGGAGACCCCAGGAATAACTGCGACCTCGATCCCGGCCCTGTCAAGTGGCTGCACCATCTCAACCAATGCACCATAGAGCCCTGGGTCACCTGTCTGTAGACGCACTACTGTCTCCCCACTGTGCGCCTGCTGGATAAGCCAGTCGGTAATCTCCTGCAGGGTCATCCCTTTGGAGTCTTGAATCTGACAACCATCCTTAGCCCAGCGCATTGCTGCCTCCGAGACTAGTGACCCTGCATAGAGAATTGCATCTGCTCTCTCTACCAGATCGCGTCCCTTGACAGTAATCAGATCTGGATCTCCCGGACCTGCCCCAACAAACCATACCTTGCCACTCAAAACTCTATCCCCTGTTGGGCCTTGATACCGCTGTCTGCATAGGCATGTTTTACTTTTTTCATCTCTGTCACTGTATCTGCCACATCAACCACCTCTTTGGCTGCATTCCTGCCTGTCAGAATAAGATGCATCCATCCTGGCCTCTCCTCTCGAATAAACTGCGCAATCTCCTCACCACTAATCCAGCCGTACCCTGAGCAGTAATTGATCTCATCAAAAATGAGCAGATCAAATTCATGGGACCGTACCTTCTCCTTGCACAGCTCCCATATCTCTCTACTGGTCGCTATATCCTGTTCAGGATTTTTTGTATCCCAGGTGAAACCATCACCCAGAGCATGCCACTCGATATTCTCAAATTTCTTTGCTGCCTCCTGCTCACCTGTTCTCCACTTACCCTTGATAAACTGGATTACACAGACCTTCATACCCCAACCTGCGGCACGAAACATGACCCCGAACGCACTAGATGACTTTCCTTTACCTTCTCCAGTATGGACCAGAACAACCCCCTCTCTCTTGTCTCTGGACTTCATACGGCACCAAACCAGCCGGCAACCTGTTCTGGAGCACTGGGGAAGTACCAGTGAACATAGGATGCTCTTGTATTCATGAAATGGATTCCCCTATCACCACGACCTAATCTGAATGCCTCGGGCAGAGGCTTGCTCTCCTCTCTGGTCGAGTGGTGAAACTCATGCCCTCTTGCTCCGCCCTTCTCATCACGGTACCCAAGCGAGGCCAGTCGATCCTGCATTATTGTTGCAAAAGGAAGAGCCCCAGCCATTGGCCATCTCTTTTCATCATAATCTGTTAGCGACTCTCCCAACAATATCATGCCTCCACACTCTGCCAACAGATACCCTCCGGTCTCAACAAACTCTCGTATATCGCTCATACTATCCGATTCTGACAACTCCTCTGCAAAGAGCTCTGGATAGCCACCTGGCAACCACACTGCATCCACCCCCTGCGGCACTCTATCACCTGCCACGGGGGAGAAGTAGGAGAGCCTGGCCCCCTGCCACTCAAGCCACTCCAGATTTGCGGGGTAGATAAAACAGCAGGCACCATCACTGGCCACCGCAATTTTTTTATTCTTGAGCAGTTTTCCGGAGTCATACTCATCTACCTCAACAACACTACTCTTAGCTCTGCCCGTGTTGTCTGTAGCAGTATTGAATATGGCTGACTCCACCCAATGAAAAGATGAGGAGAGGTCAGGCAATACAACCTCGTCCGGAGTCACCAATCCAAGATGTCGCTCTGGCAGTTCTGGTGCACCCTTCTCCATCCATCCTCTTAGTGGTGGCAGTTGATACTCATCAAGGGCACTCTCCAACAGGCCGGCATGATGTAAAGAGCCCACCCTGTTGGCAATAATCCCGCCAATAGTAACGCCATGTCGAGTAGCGAAATCGACAAAACCAGAGACCAGCGGAACAACTGATCCACTCATCCCCTTCGCATCCACAACAAGCCATACCTCCAGCCCTAACTCTGATGCAAGATGGAGGGATGATCCATCCTCACCCACACCTTTGCGGCCATCAAATAGCCCCATCACACCCTCAACCAGAACAAGATCCTTGTCTTGCTGCTGTGTGATAAGGCGTGCGGACTCTTCCGAACCAACCATATGGGTATCCAGATTGTAGGAGGTGAGACCGGTAATGGCTTTGTGCCAAAGCGGATCAAGAAAATCAGGGCCCGCCTTGAAGGGAGCCACAGAGATGCCCTGCTTTTTCAATGACTGCAGAAGGGCAAGGGTTACGGAAGTCTTTCCGCAACCCGATTGCACCCCTGCAACCAGAATTTTTTTAGCCAGAACTAGCTCTCGGAAGCAGACATCTTTTGCAGGAAGAGACCTGTCAGCCCTCCCAACACAACCCAGAACAGTCCGTTGGCAATAGCAGTTGCCTGAACAAACGCATCCGCAAGTGACTCAGGTGCCAGACCGGAGTACTCTGCAGGATGTGGAGCCCCAACCAGGTGCGGTACAACCAGCAGAATTACACCAATGCCTTTAATTAATATACTCTCCGCAAAAACCAGCATACCCAATCCAGCAATAGTGGCCACTACCGTTGCACCCCACCATATCTGTCTGGATGCCAGATCAGCAGCAACAGTCCCCGGAATCTCTGGCAACAGTCCTAGTGATGGTGCAGCAAAGAAGGCTATATATCCACCAAGCCCCCAGAGCAGGCCTTTCTTCAGACCGGACTGGTTCTTGAACATGATGGCTGCTGCCAGCAGTAGTGAAAAACCTATCCCTGCCAGAATATTTGCCAAAACCGTATAGCTGGTACGCTCTGCCCCATCCTTGGGCGCCCACCCCTCTTCCTCGGCAGCATCATGTGAATGGCTATGGGTATGGGCATGGCCATCTGCTGATACTGCGGCACCTGGCTCCTCTGACACCTCATAGGTCTCAGCCTCAAGGATAATAGGTACAACCTGAAGACGCTGTACTGCAGAAAGCAATAGGCCTGCGAGAACCCCCGCAACTACTGCGGAAAAAATCATATTACGAAACATTGTGAACTCCTTCAGATCAGTGGCAGGGAAAAGCAAATGAGTGACGGGTATCGTGTGCCGCATTGTGCGCCACATCCGCCTGACCTTGCATAAACCCAACCGCAAACAAGATGGTTAGCCCCAGGAGGACTGCACCAACCACTGCAGGAAGTTGACTGTTTTCTGAAACCGCACCGTGTGTTGATGCAATATGTGATGAACTACTCATAAAATAAAACTCCTTGTTACCGTACTCTCCCGTACGAGTGAAAAGACTCAATCCCTGGCCGGTCTCCGGACTTGCGACTCCACATCACACCTTCCCATCACCAAACTCATGACAGTGGTATTCTGTAATGCTTCAAAATCACCTACCGTTGCGGGGGCAGTATCGGAATTGCAGTAGTTGCGCACCGATTTCCCATTTAACTCCTGATCTATTTGAACAAATGAGCAAGAGAACCAACAATCGCCTCCCATTTTGTGGCCTAATCAAAAAATTGTCAATTTTCCTTTTCATAAGCAAACAACGCTTTGTCGTAGAACCGAACCCTGTTTCTCATTTACAATCAACATAATATGACAAATCACAATTCCATTATTCTTATTGGTGCTGGAGAGATGGGTGGCGTATTTGCACGCGGATTCCTGCGAGCCGGCTACACAGTCCATCCGGTTACCCGGGCAATCTCCATTGATGAGACCGCCTCATCCATACCTGATCCGGAGCTGGTTCTGGTGGCGGTGGCCGAGAATGACCTCCACCCGGTCCTGGAAACTATTCCGCCCCAATGGAGAGATCGTCTGGTACTGCTGCAGAACGAGCTGCTACCGCGTGACTGGGAACAGCACAGATTGCAAAATCCGACCGTGATTTCCGTCTGGTTCGAGAAGAAGCGAGGGATGGATTTCAAGGTGATCATCCCCTCCCCGGTATTTGGTCCTCATGCAGAGAGGGTTTTCAATGCACTTGGAGAACTCGATATTCCAGTCAACGTACTAAGTTCTCAACCGGAACTGCTTCAGGAGCTGGTGCTGAAAAATGTCTACATTCTGACCACCAATATTGCCGGTCTGGTTACCGGTGGGACAGTTGGTGAGCTCTGGGAAAACCATCAACCATTTACACGGATCATCGCCAATGAGGTAATCGATCTTCAGGAGTGGCTGACAGGTGAGACTCTGGATAGAGAGGCGCTGATCTCTGGTATGGTAGAGGCATTTGAGGGTGATCTGAACCACAACTGTATGGGACGCAGTGCTCCAGCACGACTGGATCGTGCACTGCAAATTGCTGCAGAGGCTGACATTGAACTGCCCGAGATGAGAAAGATAAAGGAGAGCGCATAAGCCAATCCATGCATAATCTAAACCCAAGTTACCCACAGGCACGCCGCGCCACCCTGATTGGCGGAGTCATCAACCTTCTATTAAGCATCATCAAGATGGTTATCGGGATTATTGGCAACTCCCAAGCGTTGGTGGCCGATGGAGTTCACTCACTATCTGACCTTATCTCTGATGTAATGGTTCTCTATGCAACCAAGCATGGAGGCAAGGATGCAGATGACAACCACCCATATGGACATGGTCGAATCGAGACCATAATTACCGTGGCTGTCGGAATACTGCTGATTGCTGTTGCCATCGGAATTTCAGCAGATGCAATTGACCGTCTGTTCCATCCCGAACAACTATCCAGCCCCGGGATAATCGTGCTGTTTGCCGCATTGGTATCAATACTTGCCAAAGAGGGGCTGTATCACTACACCCTAAGGGTGGCCACCCAGATTCGCTCCAATCTGTTGCGCGCCAATGCATGGCACCACCGTAGTGATGCACTCTCATCAATCGTGGTACTTGTTGGTGTTATGGGGACCATGTCAGGTCTCGAGTATCTGGATGCAATTGCCGCCATCGGCGTATCGCTGATGGTTGCCAAGGCTGGTGTGGAACTATCCCGGGAGAGCATCGAGGAGCTGATTGATACCGGACTCAAGCAGGAGGAGATCGATACAATCAAACAGACAATACAGGGTGTTGAGGGTGTGCGTGCAATGCACCGCCTGCGCACCAGGAAGATGGGGGCAAATGCCATTATTGATGTTCACATACTGGTAGACCCCAAGCTAAGTGTCTCTGAGGGGCACCATATTGCTGACCGTGTAGAGTCGAAACTCTATGAGCAGATTGAGGACATATCCGATGTAACCATCCATATCGATCCGGAGAATGATGAGGAGGTTACCCCGTGTCGAGCACTCTCCATGCGTAGCGAATTGATGGAGAGAATGGAAGGGTGCTGGAAAGATGTCCCTGAGAGCAGGCTCATAAAGGATGTCACTCTCCACTATCTGAATGGAGAACTGGAGCTTGAGGTATGGATTCCACTTGGAACAATCGAGTCCATGGCACGAGCACAACAGCTCTCAGAGACTCTTAACAACTGTATTGTCGATGACCCTGAGGTCAAACAGGTACGGGCCGTATATTTCTAGTGCTGTGACAATATGCTGAACATTCTTTTACCAATGGCTATATTGTTACTGGCTGGCACCCTCTGGCGCCCCCTGAAGCCAATGGGTCTGGATGCTGATACTACCCGCAAGGCACTTACCGGGCTGGTCTATATGCTGCTACTCCCGTCTCTGGTTCTGGATGTGCTATGGAAAGCACCACTTGGTATCGACTCATTCAAGATTGTGCTGATGGCTGCAGTCGGCGTCTTAACCAGTGTAGCTCTTGCCTCAATCATCTACCGTAAGGGACGGATAAACTCGCCGGCACGAGGGGCGATGATACTTGCCGCCTCCTGGGCAAATGTGACCTATCTGGGGCTACCAGTACTAGAGCAGACCTTTGGCAGCGAGTACCGCAGTGTCGCCCTGCAGTACGACCTTTTCGCAAACACTCCACTTCTGCTCACACTGGGGATATGGATTGCACAGCGCCATGGCTCAGGGCCAAACCACAACACTATTGTCGAGATATTCAGTGTCCCGGCTCTCTGGGCTGCCATTGCAGCAATCGCCCTCAATCTATACCAGGTGCCTGTTCCCACAGGGCTCGATACGGTTCTCAATATGCTTGGCAGTGCCGTGCCCCCATTGATGCTACTAGCATTGGGCATGGGGTTACGTTGGGACATTCTGCGCTGGAACCGTCTCCCTCTTCTACTCCCTGCAATAATCATCCAGCTGATGGCTATGCCCCTGATGGTCTATCTTATGAGCCAGACGATTGGGCTATCTGGAGACCTGCAGACAGCTGTGATTCTGGAGGCGGCAATGCCAACCATGGTTCTTGGTATGGTGATCTGTGACCGTTACAAGCTGGACAGTGCACTTTTTGCAGGTGCAACCACCATCTCTACCGGCCTGGCTCTTTTTACCCTGCCAATGTGGTACAGCTGGGTCGGTTAAGGCAAAATTCATACACACAATAAATCAACAAAGGAGAAAACCGTGAAGGCAATCTTTAGCAAATCAATAGCTGCAACAATCGTGCTGGCCAGTTCTATTGCACTTACAGGGTGCGGTGAGGACAAAAAGAGTGAGACAACATCCTCTACCGAACCATTAAAAACCTACACCCTGCGCCTTGCACACACCTGGCCCACCAAATTCCCAATCTTCGGTGATGCAATCCACAGCATGGCTACAATGGCCAACAAGATGTCCAAAGGACGCATCAACATCACCATCGACTCCAAGAACAAGCACAAGGCACCGCTTGGAATTTTCGATATGGTGAAATCTGGTCAGTATGACATGGGCCACTCTGGCTCCTACTACTGGAAAGGAAAAGTTCCGAATACCCTCTACTTCACATCCATGCCTTTCGGGATGACTGCCGTGGAGCAGTATGCCTGGTTCTACCATGGTGGCGGATTTGATCTAACCCAGAAGGTCTACGCACCCCACAACCTGGTCTCCTTTCCCGGAGGCAACACCGGAAATCAGATGGGTGGCTGGTTCCAGAAGGAGATCAACTCCATTGAGGATCTTCAGGGGCTGAAGATGAGAATTCCAGGATTTGCCGGCGAGGTGCTGGCAAAGGTTGGGGCAAAACCGACCAATATCCCTGCAGGTGAGCTCTATACAGCACTGGAGCGTGGCACCATTGATGCGTTAGAGTGGGTTGGTCCCTCTCTTGATCTGCGGATGGGATTCCACAAGATTGCCCCCTACTACTATACTGGATGGCATGAGCCAGGCTCCGAGCTACAGTTCATGTTTAATAAGGAGAAATGGGACTCCCTCCCTGCCGATATCCAAGAAATCCTGCGCGTAGCAATGCGGGTAGCGGCATATGACATGTACACCCACTCCTACCATGAGAGCGCAGAGAACTGGGCCTCGATGAAGAGTGAATACCCAAACATTCAGGTTAAGTCATTCCCTGCTGAGGTACTGCAGGCAATGAAGAGCGCCAATGACGAGCTGATTGCCGAGCGCGCTGCTGAGGACTCTCTTGCCAGAGAGATTATCGAATCACAGGCTGCCTATCTGAAAAAGGCACGAGCCTGGACCAAGATCTCAGACCAGAGCTACTACGAGACCATGGAGGCATTGCAGTAACCGGCTTGCAACAACCAAAGAAAAGGGGCCGCCTAAATAGAATTGACGGGTTACAAAAAGCCTTCTCCGGTCAGTTTGCTCCACAAGATCCCAATGATGAACCAGCCACAGCCCTATTAGACCGCATAGCCAAAGAAAAAGAAGAGGCGGCAGCCAGGACCAAAAAGGCCAAGACAGCAAAGAAGAGAGTGAAGAAAAACAGAACAAGCACGAGGAGAGCCAGTTCATGAATGCTGATCGCTATGATGCTGCCGGCAACCCGGAGGCTGAGTTTGAGCCTGGGTCGAATGGCCTGGTTTTGAGAAACAAGCTGGGCATCAACCAGACGGATGAGATGGATGAGGTTGAGTTGGATCTACTGATTCAACTGTACGATGAGATTCCAGAGCAGGTAGAGGTTGATCAGCAGATTTCCATTGCCAATCTCAAGGCGTGGCACCATCGCTGGCTGGGCAATGTCTATGTTTGGGCTGGAGAGTGTCGAACGGTAAATATTGGCAAAGATGCATTTCAGTTTGCTGCAGCTGGGCAGGTTGCCCGACTAATGGATTTGCTGGAGCGCGACTATCTATCCCGTTACACCCCATGTGCAAGTATGACCGATGAGCAGCTGATTGAGGCCATTGCAGTGGTTCATATCGAACTTATTCTGATTCACCCTTTTCGTGAAGGTAACGGTCGGTTATCACGTCTGCTGGCCAATGTAATGGCGATGCAGGCGTGCAAGCCGGAACTGGATTTTTCCCTCTGGGATGAGCAGAAGGAGAGATACTTTTCAGCGATTCAGGCGGGGTTGGATGATGTTGAGCCGATGAAGGAGTTGGTCAGGCAAGTGCTACCCGATGTTTTGAGGCACGAAGATGTTTAACCCTCTTTTCCAATATCTGAATCGACACGCCTGTCTCAATTGCAGTGGAGCTGGCGAGGCTGCGCACACGGCGACTTACCGCCTTTTTCTGTGTCAGATAAGAGTTTGCTTGAGCCAGCGTTTTGTTGTTCATAGTTTATATTGTAAACCATTTTTGAGTATGCCGTCATCAACACTGGTGGCGTTGAAAAGGGTATAGATGCAGAAAGAAAAGAGACCTGGGATGCCGAAGTCAACTCAGAAGGACGTTGGCGCCAATACAAACAAAGCAGGGGTGATCTAACTCCGCATCCCCGGATGTATAGGTGGAGACAAGACCTATATTGTTCTCTGGTATCATCCCCTCCCTATGCCACCACTTGAACTGATCGAATCCCGTATCCAGCGCCTCTCACAGGGTATTGGCAGGGTCTCAGCTGTTCTGCTGTTGCTGTTGCTAGCAAACGTCTTCTACGATGTGGTGATGCGCTACCTGCTCAATGATGTCTCCATCGGAATGCAGGAGTTGGAGTGGCATCTCTATGCCTCGCTCTTTCTGTTGGGGATCTCCTACACCATGTCGCAGGATGGGCATGTTCGGGTGGATCTGATCTACGACCAGCTCTCTGCAAAGCGGCGTAGCCAGATTGATATCGTCGGTACGATTTTCCTATTGATCCCCTTCTGTCTGCTTATCACCTGGTATGGTATGGGCTTTGTTGCAGAGTCATATCAGCTGGGAGAGAGCAGTGGGGACCCTGGCGGTCTCCCCTATCGCTGGCTGATCAAGGCCATGATTCCACTCTCATTCCTGTTGCTGCTAATCAGCAGTGTTGGCTTTATGCTACGGAGCTGGCGGTTGGGGCAGGAGGGCGGGGCATGATTGGAATTCTGATGTTCCTGACTGCACTGCTGATGCTGCTGTTCGGATTCCCCGTTGCTTTCACCTTTGGTGGCATTGCCATGATTTTTGGAGTCCTCTCAGAAGGTATTCAGATTTTTGCCTTTATGCCCTTCCGGATCCAGTCGATCATGGAGAACTCGACCCTGATGGCGGTTCCCCTCTTCATCTTTATGGGGATCATGTTGCAGAAGACGGAGCTGGCGGAGCAGCTGCTGGAGTCTATGGCCAGGCTATTTGGCAAGGTCTCTGGCGGGTTGGCAATCTCAACCATACTGGTTGGAACTCTACTGGCCGCATCGACCGGTGTAGTGGGGGCCAGTGTGGTGGCGATGGGGGTGATATCCCTTCCGGTGATGCTCAAGTACCACTATAACCGCCCCCTGAGTTGTGGAGTGATCTGTGCCTCAGGCACCTTGGGGCAGATCATCCCCCCATCTATCATCCTCATTATTCTTGGTGATGTAATGGGCATTCCGGTTGGAGATCTCTTCAGGGCTGCTGTCATTCCGGGGTTGGTGCTGGTGGGGTTTTATATCCTCTATGTACTGCTCTATACCCATCTGGTTGAGGAGAGTGCTCCGGCGATTCCGTTTACGGAAGATGGGGTAACCAGCCGCCGGAAACAGTATCTCGATGCGATGAAGGCGATTATCCCTCCGATGATTCTGATCATTGTGGTACTGGGGTCGATCTTTGCCGGTATTGCCACCCCTACTGAGTCCTCTGCGGTTGGAGGGGTTGGAGCCATCCTGCTCTCCATCTTCTATCGAAAATTCTCTTTTGGTGCACTACTTGAAAGCGCCGAGGAGACGGTCAAGATCACCGCTATGGTCTTTGCAATCCTGATCGGGGCCACCGCCTTCTCGATGGCCTTCACCTATACCGGAGGAGATCTAGTTGTTGAGGAGTATCTACTTCAGTTGCCCGGGGAGAAGTGGGGATTTCTGATCTTCTCCATGCTCTTCATCCTGATTCTGGGATTCTTCATCGACTTTGTAGAGATCGCTTTTATCGTGGTTCCCATACTGCTACCTATTGCAGAGATTCTTGGAATCCCCCTGCTCTGGTATGCAATCCTGATTGCGATGAATCTGCAGACCTCTTTCCTGACCCCACCATTCGGGTTCAGCCTCTTCTATCTGAAAGGGGTAGCACCGCCGGAAATTCAGACCACAGATATTTATCGCGGAGTGGCGCCGTTTATTCTGATCCAGATTGCGGTTCTGGGGTCAATTCTGCTGTTTCCTGGGATGTACAACCTCTAAACCAAGATGGCAGGGGGCTACTTGTGTCCGTCAGGAGTTCATAATCTCCCAGGGACGACGGATCTCCTCAACCAATTCAGCAGGGCTGAAGTTACGGGATTTACGTGCAAACTCCTTGCCATCGAGAAAGATGATGATGGTGGGAACTGCAAAAACCGAGTACTGGCCGGAGATCTCCGGAGTCTCGGTGGAGTCGATGTAGTAGCGGCCGATCTCTGGGTAGTTCTGCTCAAACAGCTCCATCAATTTGGGACGGAGTACCTTGCAGACATTGCACTGCGGGGTACTGAAGTAGAGCAGAACTCCGGGCTCATTTTCCAGAACCTGATCAAGCATCTTCAGGCTTTTCAGGTTCTGATCAGACACTCCTACTCGCCACCTTCCTGGTCTTCCCATATCTCTTTATCAGACCAGAGCCAGGCAGCACCACGTACACCGCTTGAGTCGCCATGCTTGGCTTTCATGAGATCGGTTCTGACCTCATCAGAAAAGACATACTCTCCCCAGAGGTTTTTTACGTTGGGATAGAGGCGATCAATATTTGAGAGACCTCCGCCAAGAACAATAACTTCTGGATCCATTAGATTAATCACCGTTGCAAGCCCTCGTGCCAGTTGATGTTCATATTTTTCCATGACCATGTTTGCATCATGCTCTCCCTGTTGTGCTCTATCAGCAATTTCATCTGCCGATAATGTGACTCCTGCTGTTCGATAATAACTCATCTGTAGAGCAGGTCCAGAGAGAAATGTCTCTATACAACCAGTTTTTCCGCAATAACATTCTGGCCCAGGAAGTTCCGATTTTTTTGGCCATGGGAGAGGATTATGGCCCCACTCTCCAGCAACTGCATTGACTCCGGTCACAACCCGACCATTTATAACAATCCCCCCTCCTACACCTGTCCCCAGAATCACTCCGAACATATTATCAGCTCCCACGGCCGCGCCATCCACAGCCTCGGAGAGGGCAAAACAGTTTGCATCATTGGCCAGCCTGACAGGTCGTGCCAAGATCTCTTCAAGATCTCTATCCAGAAGATTGCCAATCAATGCAGTAGAGTTGGCATTCTTTACTAGCCCTGTAGCTGGTGATCCCGTACCAGGAATACCAACACCAACCGAGCCGTAAAGACCGCTCTGCTGTTCAACTGACTCCACAAGGTCACGAATTGCCTCGACTGTTCCTCTATAGTCACCTTGTGGTGTAGAGACCCGCTGGCGAACCAGCTCCTCACCGCTGCGGCCGATGACTATGGCCTCTATTTTTGTGCCTCCAAGATCAATCCCGATTCTGCACTTAACCTCTCTCACCAGAAAAACTCCAGCTTGCACGTGGATGATTTATTAAGGTTCCTAAGCGACATCACGTAACAGTTCGGCCCCGGATAGCGCACTCTCAAGGCGCTCCCACTCATTCGCGCTGCCAGGAAGACCAAAGCGGATAGAGGAACTCTCCTTAAACAGGCGTATCAGAACCCCCTGTTCAGCCAGACTGTTTGTGATAGCTGCCGCCTGGGGGGTTGTCAGCCACTGGAAAAGTGAGCTGCCGCCTTCTGGACTGAGACCAGCAGATCTGAGCAACTCAGACAAACGCCCACTCTCGACAACAAGCCTGTCTCTCATCTCACTCTGCCAAGAGTGGTCACAGAGAACCTGTTTTGTTGCCCATTGGGCGGGATGGCTAAGTGACCATGGGCCCAGCAATCTCTCCATCCTCTCCAGAAAAATTGGTGTGGCAAAGACAAAACCTGAACGAATCCCGGCAAGACCAAAAAACTTTCCAAGTGAACGCAGAATAATTAACCCCGTTCTTGGTCTGTCAAGCATACAGAGACTATGTTCAGGGGTGGCATCCATAAATGCCTCATCCACAACCAGCCAACCTCCACGATCTGCCAGTTGCTGATGCCATCTCAGCAACTCCTCTCGTGAGAACAGCTCACCTGTCGGGTTATTTGGATTTACCAGCACTAGCACATCAAGGCCTGGGAGTAATGATTCAATTTGGTCACTGCCTATTTTCAAGACCTCATGACCCGCCAATTCCCACCCTCTCATATGCTCCGAATATGATGGATCCAGAACGGCAACCCGGCTAAATGTTCTCAACCTCGGGAGTGTCTGGATGGCCGCCTGAGAACCTGCAACTGGCAGCAATGTCTCTGTTCCATAATAGTCAGCCGCAATTTTTAGTAGATCTGTATCTGATTCAGGCAGACGTTGCCAGACTTCTGCCGGAATAGCAGGAACACTCCAGCCATGTGGGTTTATCCCGGTAGAGAGATCCACCATCTCACTCTCATGAAAACCATAGCGCTCTGCCCAGTAGCGTCTGTTGCCTCCATGCTGAGGATGGTTTGCTCTATCCATACAATCTAAAAATCTCTGTAAAGGTGGCTATGGTCCACAAAACTGCAATCCACAATATTACACTTCTATTTACCAGGGAGAGGGTGCGACAGATATCTTCTCGCTCTGCTACCCTGCCAGCCCCGAGCATAGGCTTCTCCTCAATCTTTCCGTGATAGCTGGATTTTCCTCCAAGCTGGAGTTTCAATGCACCAGCACCGGAAGACATTACTGCCCCTGCATTAGGACTTTTACAGAGTGCCGCCTGCTCCTTCCAGCTTGAGAGTGCAGTGGATCTGTCTCCCAAAAGAGCATAACTCACAGCCGTAAGACGTGATGGAATCCAGTTCATCAAATCATCAACTCTTGCCGAGAACCATCCAAAACCGAGAAATCTCTCACTCTTGTAACCCCACATTGCGTCCAGAGTATTAACTGCCCTAAACAGAAGAGCTCCAGGCAGGCCGGCAACCACAAACCAGAAGATTGCCCCAAAAATTGCATCATTGCCGTTCTCCAGAACTGACTCCACAGTTGCAGCTACTACACCACTCTCATCAAGTTGGTCTGTATCCCTGCTTACAATCCATCCTACACGCTCTTGGGCCACCGGCAGATTCTGGTTATCCAGGGCGTTTCCAACCAACATGGCGTGAGAGACAAGACTGCGCCCCCCCATCACAAGGTAGAGTCCGGCAACCTGTATCGCCATACTCCAGTAACCATCCAGATATTGTGACAACAGCGCCAAAAACATTACCGGCATTACCATTGCAATCCATCCAACCACACCACAAACCCGAGTTGAGCGCTCCTCACCTCTGAACAGAATCTTCTCCACTCTACTGGCAATCCACCCGAACCCTACCAGAGGGTGAAATTTTTTCGGCTCGCCAAGCAACATATCAAGCAGAAATGCGATTGTGACAATGATGGCAATCTCTAACATTCGGCTATCGTATAATGAGCAGAGATGAATTTCACCATAATGATTCAAGGTACAACCTCAGATGCCGGAAAAAGCATCATTACTGCCGGCCTCTGTCGCCTGCTCCATCGCAAGGGTCGATCTGTTGCCCCCTTCAAGCCCCAGAATATGGCCCTTAACAGCGCTGTAGCTATTGATGGTGGTGAGATTGGTCGTGCCCAGGCCCTTCAGGCAGTCGCAGCTGGGGTACCTGCAACAACTGATATGAACCCAATCCTGCTCAAGCCGACTACCGATATGGGCGCACAGGTTATCCTTCACGGCAGAGCAATTGGGAACCGTGATGCCCGTAGCTACCACCAACTCAAACCTGAATTATTGAATGAGGTTGTAGAAGCACACAGGCGACTTGCCGACAAATATCAGGCCATCATTGTCGAGGGGGCTGGTAGCCCTGCGGAGATAAACCTCAGAGAGAACGATATTGCCAACATGGGTTTTGCCGAGGCTATTGACTGCCCCGTTCTACTGGTAGCCGATATAGATCGTGGCGGAGTATTTGCCCATATTGTTGGGACCCTTGAGCTTCTCTCAAAAAGTGAACTGGATCGAATCAGGGGATTCATCATCAACCGCTTTCGTGGAGATATCTCACTACTGCAACCAGGCATAGAGTGGCTAGAAGAGCGAACAGGAAAACCGGTGATTGGAGTACTGCCATATCTACATGGGCTCCACCTCGATGCAGAGGATGCACTACAGCGAGATCAGACCACTAACGACGTAAGCAAGCTGAATGTCATCATCCCCGCACTACCGAGAATCAGCAACCATACAGATCTTGATCCTCTGCGCCACAATCCTGAGATAGACCTGCAAATTATTCCTCCCAATATCACCCCTCCTCCGGCTGATCTTATTATTCTGCCCGGTAGCAAGAGCGTTCGTTCCGATCTGCAGTGGCTTCGTGAACAGGGGTGGGAGTCTGCCATCCAGAAACACATACGCTACGGCGGCAAGGTGATCGGGATCTGTGGTGGCTTCCAGATGTTGGGAGAGAAGATCAATGACCCTGATGGGATAGAGGGTGAACCGGGGACAACAGCGGGGCTTGGACTGCTCCAGATGGAGACCGAGCTGAAGCCAGAGAAGCAGCTAAAAAATATAACCGGCAACCTGACGCTAGCAGCTGGAGATACCCCGTCAACAGCCACTGTTAAGGGCTACGAGATCCATGCCGGAATAACAACCGGAGAGGCTCTTAAACAGCCACTAGTCAGGTTACGAGGTGGTGATGCAGATGGCGCCATCTCGGATGATAATCAGGTTGCAGGGTGCTATATCCATGGATTATTTGACCACCCTGAGGCGTCAGAGTCGCTACTCAGATGGGCAGGAATGGATGATAGCTCTCATTCACTAAACATTGAGCAACTCAGAGAAGAGAGCCTGAACAGACTTGCTGACGAGATGGAGGAGCACCTGAAACTGGATGGGTTATTAGATTTGTAACTTCTGGAACCGTCCAGCAAGATAGACGGTAAGTATGGTGAGATCCCGGTTTGTTCAGGCTATTAACTTATTCAACAATCAACAGCAGCAACAACAGCGCCTCCATCTTCTCAACCATTGCCCCGGCTATATCCCCGGTTACTCCACCTAGCTGTTTAACTATCATCCAACGAAACAGTAGCAGTGCAGTAGCGACAATCAACAGTGTAATCCACGACACGCCATAAAACAGGGCAGTACCCAATACTGCAATCTGTACCAATACCCCCAACAGACGAGGAATATTGGATGAGATACCATCACCCATCCCGCCTGGACGAATGTATTTGGTGGTCTGGAAAAGTGTAATCAGGGCTGTTCTGGCCAGAATAGGTGGCCAGATCAACATCATCCACTCTCCACCTTCCAGTAGCGCCATGATTGCGCTCCACTTGACCAGTAGCAGCAGAACAATTGATATCACCCCCATAGGGCCCGATGTTGGATCTTTCATTATCTCCAACATCCGCTCTCGATTTCCCATTCCACCAACCCATGCGTCGGCACTGTCAGCCAGCCCATCCAGGTGGAGCCCTCCAGTCAGGAAGACCCATAGAACCAGGATCAGTGATGCCTGGAGTGGCAGAGGAGATGTTGGTAACAAGGATGCGAGCAGCAACAGCAGCCCGCCAATAGTTGCCCCCACCAGTGGGTAGAAGAGGATAGAGTAACCACGGTTTTGTGGCGTCGGTTCAACCACCACAGTAATCGGAATCCTGGTTAGCAGTTGAAAGGCAATTATGAGCGGCTGCATGGTCAAGTTGGGCTACCCCTCAGAGACCCCTGCCTCGCCAAAGGTGGCCATCTCCCCATGCAGCTGACACGCCTGCTGCAAGATGGGAACAGCAACTGCGGCACCACTCCCCTCCCCCAGTCTCATCCCCAGATCCAACAGAGGGTTCGCATCCATGGCATCAAGTACCTTGCCATGCCCCTGCTCTGCAGAGCGGTGGGAGAAGATTAGCCACCCCCTGACAGCTGAATTGATTCTGACCGCAGCAAGTGCCGCAACCGATGTTATGAAACCATCCACAAGTACCGGCACCCCTGACTGTGACGCCTTGATGTATGCGCCTGCCAGAGCAGCAACCTCAAATCCACCCAGATTTTGCAGGATATCCATTGGACTACCCAGATTGTCTTTATGGAGTTCAAGCGCCTGCTCTATAACCTCACCTTTGCGGGAGACCCCAGCGGAATCAAGTCCGGTCCCTGCACCAACAACGGATGCGCCACGCTCTCCAAGTAGTGCGGCCGCTACCGCAGAAGCTGATGTGGTGTTGGCTATCCCCATCTCGCCACCTATGTAGATATCTGCCCCCTGTCCGGCCGCACGCTCCACTGCCTCTCTCCCCACCCCAAGGGCACGCTCCAGCTCACCTCTATCCATTGCCGGCGCCTGGGCAAGATTTTTTGTCCCTGATGATATTCGGGCATCAACAACCCCACCAAGTGGTTCCAGTGAACCTACAGTCCCCACATTAACCACCTCAAGGGTTGCACCCAGGCTGTTTGCCAAGACACTAATTGCTGCCCCTCCACGCGAGAAGTTACGTACCATCTCTGCCGTCACCTCTTGCGGAAAGGCTGACACCCCCATCTCCGCCACCCCATGGTCTGCAGCAAAGATGGTGATGAATGGGTTCTTAATTGCGGGTTTTACCCTCCCCTGCATTGATGCCAATCTGATTGCCAGAGATTCCAGTCGACCCAGTGCACCAGGTGGTTTGGTCAGCTGTAGCTGGCGCTCTTCCGCCTGTTTTTCGGACTGCCTGTCAACCTGCTGAACCGGAGACTCCCACCAGTTATTACCCATCTTTATCCCTTTAATGTTTGTGGCAGACCGGCAACTACCAGAGTTACTCTATCGCAGATAGCTGCCAGTTTTTGGTGAAGCCTTCCTGCTTCATCACAATATTTTCGTGTCAGTGCATCCATCGGCACCACCCCCATACCGGTCTCGTTACCAACCAGCAGTGTGGTTCCCGGCAGTTCTGGAAGAGTCTTTACAAGTAAACTGACCTCTTGCTCCAACACCATTTCGTCTTCCTGCAGAAGCAAATTGGTTAACCATAAGGTTAGACACTCAACCAGGATGGTACGCCCATCCCTGGCCTCCTGTAGCAATACTGATGAGAGCCGTATTGGCTCTTCTATCAACTCCCACTCAGGTGATCGGCTCTGCTGGTGGTGAACGATCCTGTTTTTCATCTCACCATCACCGGCAGTCGCAGTTGCCAGATAGAGAAGGCTCTCTCCTCTATCCAGTGCCACTCGCTCTGCATAGCTACTTTTTCCTGAGCGGGTGCCGCCCAGAATCAGTTCTCGCATGTGATACTCTTGAACCTGAATCCATCTCTCATCCGCAGAATCATAACCTATTTTTCATCCAGTAAAACCATATACCAGACGTGCCATACTCACTACCTAGATCACCCTCCAGCCCCATATACAGGGGAAGCACTCTGGTTATCAGTCTGTTGCTGTTGACCCTGATGAGTATGCTTGGGTTGGGGGCGATGCAATCTGCACAACTTGAAGAGAAGATGGCATCAAACTTCCGTTATGGAGTAGCAGCATTTCATGCCGCTGAGGCAGGACTACAACAGGCGATTGAAAACCATGCCAACAATCAGGTGGTCGCTACTATTTCTGGAACAGTTGGAGATGGTGAATTTAGTGCATCCGTTACCGAATCATCCAGCATCTATACTGTAATCAGCGACGGGGCTCACTCTTCATCCGGAGCACGTCAACAGTTAACGATGGTGCTGTCCGGTGCAGTTGGCTCAAACCCAACAGTCAACAGCTGGAGCCATGATGAATAGTTCACCCTTTTTATGCCAACTTATTGATGGTCAAACGGTCACCGGAAAACTACATGGTATAGATGCTGAATCCAAATCTGTGCATTATCATGATGACCATTCAAACCAAATCAGCCAGCTCGATTTCCACTCAATAAGTCACCTTTATCATCATCAACCATGCCCGGGGGAGATGACAGTCTCATTTCATCTGCGATTTAGTGATGGCTCAACCCTGAGCTCTTCTGCCGAGCATTACAAATCTGATTCGTCTGGAGACCATCTATATGATGTAGGAGAGTCACATAACGGGGTTCATCTATTTTTGCCAACTGGAAGCCTGCACCAGCTTTCTGTGGACTCATCAAAAGAACATCAAACGGAAAAAAACATACAGGGTAAAAAGATCATTGCTCTGGTTAGAGAGATGATTGTGGAGGCCATTGAAAAACGCGCCTCTGATATACACCTCAAACCACTGCAAACAGTAGTTGAAGTCCGTTACCGGGTAGATGGCTCCATGCAACTTGCACACCGTATCAATCGTAACCACTATTCTGCCATCGTTAGCCGCATAAAAATTCTTGGCAATATGGATATTGCCGAACATCGCCTGCCACAGGACGGGGCGTATCATCTCTCGGTTAATAACAGGGGGGTAGATCTGCGTATATCCACTGTTCCCACCCTGGAGGGCGAGAGTGTAGTCATTCGCATTTTGGACCCCAAAACAGGGCTACGAAAAATATCCGATATTGGCTTCAGGTTTGGTGATGAACAGCTCTTTCGCAGAATGCTGCAACAGAAGAATGGTTTGATCCTGATCACTGGACCAACAGGGTCCGGAAAATCCACCACCATGTATGCTGCCATGGATACCCTGCGGGAACGTGCTCTCAATATCATAAGTATTGAGGACCCAGTAGAATACCGCATGGATCGGGTGAGACAGATTGAGGTCAATGAGGTTGCCAACAATACTTTTGCAAAAAATCTGCGGCATATCCTGCGCCATGACCCCGATGTAATCCTCATTGGTGAGATTCGAGATCAAGAGACCGCTAAAATTGCCCTGCAGAGTGCATATACAGGACATCTTGTGCTGAGCACACTTCACACCAGAGATGCCCCCAGTGCCATAACAAGGCTGCTGGAGATGGGTATGGAGCCTTATATGCTCAAGGACACCCTGATTGGTGTCCTCTCTCAAAGATTAGTCAGAAAACTATGTGACCAATGCCATGGAGAATCTCCAGACAGAGCGCATTGTCACCACTGCAACAGAAGTGGATTTTATGGAAGAACCCCTATTTATGAACTGATCAAAGTGAACTCCCTGATTCGAGAACAGATCAGAGATGGCATTACTGCAGACGAGATTCGTGCCACTGCCCTGGAAAATGGTATGGTTTCAATGGAGCTCCACGCTACAGAACTTATTGACCAAAAAATCACAACCGCTCAAGAGAGCAATTATCATGAACCATCCTGACCAATCCATTTACCGTGCAGTCTCCAATGCCCTTGAGGAGGATATTCAATCAGGAGACGTTACAGCTCAATTAATACCTGAAAAGACCATGGCAACTGCAACCATTCTTACCAGAGATGATATGGTGCTATGTGGTAGAGAGTGGGTTGATGAAAGCTTTCATCAGCTTGACCCATCCATATTGCTAACGTGGAATATGGAGGATGGAGCAGCTGTCTCTGCCAATCAGATTCTAGTAACCATACAAGGCTCTGCCCGAGCACTATTAACTGCAGAGCGTACTGCAATGAATTTTCTGCAGACACTCTCTGCCACGGCAACCATCACCAGACAATACACCGAACAGATAGCAGAGAGCCATGCAGAGATCCTTGATACCAGAAAGACCATTCCCGGGATGAGAGAAGCGCAGAAATATGCTGTGCATTGTGGCGGAGGTACCAATCACAGAATGGGTCTCTATGATGCCTTTCTGATAAAAGAGAACCATATTGCCGCCTGTGGCTCAATCAAGAGTGCTGTAGAGCGTGCGCGAGAAATCTCCAGCAACGAGAAGATTGAGGTCGAGGTTGAATCAATTAATGAACTGAATGAGGCTGTTGCTGCTGAGAGTGATGTCATCATGCTGGATAATTTTTCTCTGCAACAGATGAGAGAGGCCGTATCACTAAACAGTGGTCGTGCACTACTGGAGGTTTCAGGAAATGTCTCTCTGGAGCAGTTAAAGGATATTGCCGACACCGGCGTTGACTATATATCTATAGGAGCACTCACAAAACATGTCCACGCTATTGATCTATCCATGAGATTATCGATAGACTCCGGATTATCCTAACGTTTTTTTCTCTGAAACAGATCAGTTCTACGGCTGACCAGCCTGTCCAGAAACAGCATCCCATCCAGATGATCCACTTCATGCTGGATTGCCCTGGCCTCATAGCCTTCACTCTCATATTCATGAAGTTCGCCAGATTCATCCTGTGCGGCAAATTTTATCTGAGTGGCACGAATCACATTGCCCGTATAGTCAGGTACAGACATACAGCCCTCACGCCCAAGCTCAAAACCATCCCACTCGGTAATCTCTGGATTTACAAGCACCATCCTCCCCTGGTTGGGAACAGGTCTCTTCTTTTTTCCTCTGGTCATTCCAGTCAGATCCACAATACATATTCTCTGTAACCTCCCCACTTGAGGAGCGGCAATACCAATACCTCCAGGCTGGCTACGCATGAAGGTATCAAGCTCTGTTATAAACCGGGCCAACTCCTCATCAAAAGAGTCAACCGCCTCACACTCCTGCTTCAGACGGCTATCGGGATAGGTCAAAATCTCCATATCAACCAATCAAGGTCTCAATCTCTTCCACACGAAAATCAATTGATTCAGACAGAGGCTCCAGGGCCCGATGGACAGCATCCACGCCAGCACCTGCTATCCCTTCAATCATAAGAATATAGATTGGCTTTTCTGCAGCACCCCCAACCTGTGAATCCAGATCTGTAATATCAAAACCGGACTCTGCCAATACCCCTGTCACTTGGGCCACAATACCTGGACGATCAGCACCATAAACCACCACCCGAAGATCTGGAATTGAGTGCTGATGCAATCCTGGCTCTATCTTGTCAACATGCAGATGAAGCCCCAGCTCCTCGGTTACCGGATGCACAGTTTGACACAGCTGTTTCTCATCGCCATCCATCTCTACCATCATCATGATGGTGAAGTTACTGCCAAGCCGCATCATTGAGGTCTCACCAAGAGACCCCCCAGCCTTGAACAGTGCCTCTGTAATCTGAGCCACAATTCCTGGCTGATCCTTTCCTACCAACGCCATCATGTACCAATTTTTCATACTCTCTTCCCCTACTCCAGCCATATCAGTGTTGCCAACCGTCCTGTATTTTCATCTCTTCGATAGGAGAAGAACCGCTCACTATCTGTGAATGTATCCCACTCGCCACCATAAACCGAATATATGCCAAGCTGTTGAAGCTGCTGACGAGCAAGACCGGTCATTGATGCCAGCCATCTTCCACCATCTGATGGCACAAACATCTCCTCAGCCTCCTCACTATGCCGACAAAATATCTCCCTAACCTCATCACCAATCTCATAGGAGTGCTGTCCGATTGACGGTCCAAGCCACACCATTAGCTCATCACCATCATTCTGGAACTTTGAAACACCCTGCTCAATAATCCCGGCAGCCAACCCTCTCCATCCTGCATGAATAGCTGCGATTCTATCCCCCAGTCTGTTGGTGACAATAATTGGCATGCAATCGGCTGTAAGAACAGCACATACAACTCCTCTCATGGAGGTCCAGGAACCATCCGCCTCTGCTATCTGGCTCTCTGCAGGCAATTCTACAACTGCTGTTTTGTGAACCTGATTCAACCACCAAGGATCATGCGGCAATCCAAGTCGATTTTGTAGATTTTCTCTGTTCTTCTTTACCGCAACCGGATTATCCCCTACATGAGTTGCCAGATTGCCGCTCTTGCGTGTGGTTGTCACTGCTCTAACTCCATCTGGAGCTGGCCAATCTGGCTCTACATCAACAATCGTCACTGGGAGTTGATCTCTCTATCCTCACGAAGAATATCAATTATATTCACCATATCCTCAGGCAGGGGAGCCTCAAACTCAATCAACTCTCCTGACAGTGGATGCCTCAAACCCAAACGAGCCGCATGCAGAGCCTGTCTCTTGAATACACGAAGGGTCTCACTCATCTCTTCAGAGCTACCTGCAGGGATCTGAAGACGGTGACCATAGACAGGATCTCCCAACAGGGCAAAACGGATGTGCTCCATATGAACACGAATCTGATGAGTTCTCCCTGTCTCCAGGGAAAGTCTGACATGGGTATGTGAACGAAATTTCTCCATTACCCTGTAGTGGGTTACTGCAGGTTTACCATTCTCGACCACAGCCATCTTCTTGCGATCCACACGATGCCTGCCAATTGGAGCATCAACTGTTCCGCCAGCGGTCATCACTCCCTTGCAGATAGCCTGATATTCTCGACTCATGGACCTCTCCTGTAGCTGTCTCACCAAATCGGTATGTGCCTCCAATGTTTTGGCAACCACCAGAACTCCACTGGTATCTTTATCCAGACGATGGACAATGCCTGCTCGTGGAACCTCCGCAAGGGTTTTATCATGGTGTAAAAGAGCGTTAACCAGAGTTCCCCCCCAATTTCCTACTGCCGGATGAACCACCATCCCTGCAGGTTTATCAACAAAGATGATTGAATCGTCTTCATGCAGAATATTCAGTGGGATTGGTTCAGCTACCCACTGTACCTCCTCCTCTCTCTCAGCCTGTAGCCTAACCTCTTCCCCGGTAGCCACCGAGTCTCTTGGACGTCTCTTCTCACCATCAATCAAAGCATCACCAGAACGTATCCAGGACTGCAATCTACTTCTGGAGAATTCCGGAAAGAGCGTCGCCAGAGCAACATCAAACCGTTTACCAGAAAGCTCCTCCGGGATGGTGGTATGATACTGATCAGACCCATTTGAGTTTTGTTGCGGATCCATATTCTTTTCGCTACCCTTCGTCCTTTCCTACTATTTTTTTACTATAACCATGATTCGTAAACAGGCTCCATTCTCCTCCATCCTTCTACTGGTTTCCATCCTTGCTTCAGGTTTGTCTGGCTGCTCTCTTCTTCCTGAGCAAATTGATGTTACAGAGGACTGGTCTGCCAACAGATTCTACTTTGAGGCGCACGAAGCGATGACAAGTGGAGGCTACGAGAAGGCAATCGAGTATTTTGAGAAGCTGCAGGCCCGTTTCCCCTACGACAAACATGCTATGCAGGCTCAAATCGAGACCATCTACGCATATTACAAGTGGGATGAGTCTGCATCGGCTATAGCTGCTGCTGACCGTTTTATAAAACAGCATCCCCGTCACCCCAGTGTTGACTATGTCTACTATATGCGTGGCCTGGTAAATTACGATGAAGGGAGAACAATGTTGTCAGATATTGCCCTAACTGACCCAGCAACACGAGACCCCAAGGCGATGCGCGAGGCATTTCACTACTTCTCTAAACTGGTGACACGCTTTCCTCAGAGCAAGTACAGTGAAGACGCGAGAAAGAGAATGCTCTTTACCCGCAACAAACTGGCAGAGCATGAGCTACATGTTGCCAAATTTTATATGGATCGAGAGGCCTATGTTGCAGCCTCAAAACGTGCAAATTACGTTATTGAGAACTTCCAGAAAACTCCTGTGGTAAGAGATGCTCTACTCCTGTTGGTTGATATCTACCACAAGATGGGAATGGAGGATCTGGCGGCAGATACTGAACGGGTTTATGCTGCAAATTATCCGGAGTAACCGATTTACAGAGTCAAGCACAGCTAACGAGAGCGAAACCCTGATGTTATGGGGTAACGACGATCTCGTCCAAATGCCCTGGTTGTAATCTTTGCCCCTGGAGGCGCCTGTCGTCTCTTGTACTCATTACCATTGACCATCCCAATTATGCGGTTGACTACTTCAGAACCGAAACCGGCATCAATGATCTCTTCTGCACACTGCTCCTGCTCTATATAACGCTCAAGAATCTGATCAAGGATCTCATATGGTGGTAGCGAGTCTGAATCTTTCTGGTCTGGTGCCAGCTCAGCTGATGGCGGCCTGTCAATCACACGCTGTGGAATAACCTCATCTTGTCCACGCTCTTTGGCCTGTCGATTTCTCCACTCTGCCAACCGATAGACCAACAACTTGGATATGTCTTTGAGGGGAGCAAATCCTCCTGCCATATCCCCATACAGAGTGGCATAACCGACCGACATCTCACTCTTGTTTCCGGTTGTCAGTAACATTCGATTTTTCTTGTTGGCAATAGCCATCAGAATCACGCCCCGACATCTGGCCTGAATATTTTCCTCTGTGGCATCCACCCCATATCCATCAAACTCATCACTCAAGGTATCCATAAATGCATCAAAGGTCTGCTTTATGGGAATAATCCGAAAATCAATCCCAAGTACATTTGCCTCTATCTCTGCATCCTCAACACTCATTTGTGCGCTGTAACGAGATGGCATAGCCACCCCCTCCACATTGTCAGCGCCAAGTGCATCCACCGCAATAGCGAGAGTCAATGCCGAATCAATGCCACCAGACAGTCCGAGAACCACCCCGGGAAAACCATTCTTTCCCACATAATCTTTTACTGCCAGTATCAACGCCTGATATATCTCGGACAACTCCTGATCACCTTCTGGGTCATCCACAGAGTGTGCACTAAGACATAAATACTCCTCCGCACTATCATAGATATAGAGACCCTCTGTAAAAAACTCCCCACAGACGATCTTCTCTCCCTCGCCATTCATCACAAAGGAGCCTCCATCAAAGATCAACTCATCCTGACCTCCAACCTGATTGACATAAACCACCGGAATTCCACTCTCCCCAATCCTCTTGCGGATAATCTCCTCACGATCTCCTCTCTTGCCTGCATGGTATGGGGATGCATTCAGATTAAGGACCAGATCAGCTCCCGCATTGGAAATCTGCTGCATAACCTTTTGGTGCCACAGATCCTCACATATCGTTATAGCAATACTTTTACCCTTATGTTCAAACAGAACAGGGGCATCCCCCCGAGCAAAGTAACGTTTCTCATCAAACACCCCGTAGTTGGGCAGCTCCTGCTTACAGTAGCTCATCTCAATCTTTTGTCCACGCAATAACGTAGCAGCGTTATACAGCAGACCACTTCTGTCCCGCAGCGGGTGCCCAACCACCAGGCTGATCTCATCCGCCGCCTCTACCAGCTGTTGCATTCCATCCTCAACCTGTTGCAGAAATCCCGGACGCAACAACAGATCCTCTGGCGGATATCCCGTCAGAGAGAGCTCCGGAAATAGAACGATATCTGCCCCCTCTCTCTTTGCATGTTTTGCAAACTCAACCATCTGGTCAATGTTTTTCTGCAATGCTCCAACATGCGGATTGGTTTGTGCCAGCGCAATTACCAGGTTTTGGCTATTTTTGATCGATTCTATGCTCATTCTCTCTTACAACGATTATTCATGGCAGTTCGGTGACAAAATTGTAACAATACTCCACTAACTGACACAGAAGAAATATATGACCACTGGCGTACTTATTACAAACTTGGGGACCCCTGATGATGCAACACCAGCATCTCTCAGACGTTATCTTGCAGAATTTCTGTGGGATCGCCGTGTTGTGGATATGCCTCGTCTGAAGTGGTGGCTGATTTTACATGGAATTATCCTCAGAGTTCGCCCCAAACGGGTAGCGAAAGCATATCAGAAAGTATGGACAGAAAATGGCGGGCCACTACTGGTTATCTCTAAACGCCAGAGAGAGGCTATAGAGAAGAGGTTGGCAGACAAACTTGGATACAAAGTACCTGTTGCTCTGGGAATGCGGTATGGCAACCCGTCAATATCATCAGCACTGGAGAGCCTGCGTCAACAGGAGGTCAGCAAGATCATCATCCTCCCCCTGTTTCCCCAATATTCGGCCGCCACTACTGGATCAACCTTTGATGCTGTCTCTCAAGCATTGCAACAGTGGCGGAACATTCCAGATTTAACCTTCATCAATAACTATCACAATAATCCTGGGTATATTGAGGCCCTGGCAAACTCCATCAATGACAAGTGGAAAGAGGGTGGGCGTGCAGAACGTATACTGCTCTCTTTTCATGGATTGCCACAACGCTACCACGATGCCGGAGACCCCTATCGTGATCAATGCAATGCCACTGCCATTGCCCTGAACAAAAAACTTGGGTTGAGAGATGGACAACTACAGGTTGTATTCCAATCACGCTTTGGCAAAGAGGAGTGGCTAAAACCATATACTGAAGAGACCCTGAGGCTTCTTCCCGTTGAGGGCATCAACAAGATCGATATTATCTGTCCAGGATTCTCTGCCGACTGCGTAGAGACTCTTGAGGAGATTGCCATGCAGGACAGAGATCTGTTTATCGGTTCTGGTGGAGAGAGTTATCAATATATTCCAGCCTTGAATAATCGTCATGACCATATTGATGCGCTGACAGATATCCTTTTGGCTAACTGGGGAGAGAACAGGGTATAGACGACATGCATAACCATGACTCTATGCCTGTTGTTGCCGTAAGCCGCTGCCTTCTTGGAGATCCCGTACGATATGATGGCAAGGACAAAAAATCACAGAAGCTTATAGAGGAGATAGCCGGTCTGTTTTCCATACTTCCAGTATGCCCCGAGGTTGAGGCTGGACTGTCGATACCGCGCCCACCAGTACAGTTAGTCAAAGATGGCAATGGTATTATTTATGTCAGAGGCCGAGATGATCAAACAGTGGATATCACCTCACAACTACATAGATTTTTCAGAAGATTTGATGAGGCCAACACCACCTTGAGCGGAGCCATTCTCCAGAACCGCTCTCCAAGTTGCGGGGTTGGAGATACTCCTCTGTTTTCACCATCAGGATCTGAACTCAACCAGGATAACGGAGTTTTTACTACATTTATAAGATCACGACATCCTGACCTTCCTGTCTCAACTCCAAAACAACTAAACTCGGATGAGGCTATTCAGGAGTTCAGAGACGCTGTTTTCAGATATATTAAGCGTTCCACCGGCTCTGGCAGCCATTAATCTGTAGCACGCTCGAGCCCGGCTATGACTACCAAAGATTTTGCAGAGATTCCCTACTAATAGAGTTCGCTAAGACGCCAAACCATCCCATGTCGCTTCATTATCAATACAGTTGGATCATCACCCAGATCACCTAATCTCACTAAAAACTGGTTTGGTGAATCAAAGAAGGCATGATCAAGAGTATCGTATATTGAGACACCGGTTTCTCCCCGATTTGCTCCAGAGAGTCGATGTCTGATCCACTCTATAGTTACCGCCTGATCTACGGTATAGGCGCTCATGGAGTTTGCTCCATCACGAAGCATTCTTGAGGCTAGCCCCTCATTATGATCTCTACTCTCGATCCGGAGGACTCTCTTGTAGTTCTCCTGCACCTGTTGCAGATCAATGTATTTACCAAGCTGGGACACATCATTGGCAACCAATGCATGATCAAATCGATAGAGACTATAGTATGGCAAAATACCGTAAAGGATAACGGCAAGAAAAAGTAATCGTACGATCCAACGCATGATCATTAACTCCTCGGTAGATGTATAATTCTTATCTTAATTATTTTAGTTATTAACCTTACCACAGTATATACTCGCGCGCGATGAAAGGAATTACCGGAATCATACTGGCTGGCGGCAGAGCCACACGTATGGGGGGAGATGATAAGGGTCTTACCACTATCAACGGCAAGCCTATGGTGCAACACGTTATAGAACGTCTGACTCCGCAGGTAGGGACCATGATCATTAGTGCAAACCGCAATCAACGGTACTATGAGGCATTTGGGTACCCAGTAATATCTGATTACAACGACAAATTTGATGGTCCACTTGCCGGAATTGCCAGTGCCATTGAGATCACCGACACACCTCTCATTCTGGTCACTCCATGTGATACCCCTCTGATTCCAGCTGATCTGGTCGAGAGGCTGTATGAATCTCTGCAACAGACAGATTCACCGATTGCTGTAGCCCATGATGGAGAGAGGATGCAGCAACTCTGTTTTCTTGCTTCTCACCATATTATCGACTCAATCAAAGAGCGGCTAGCAGATAATGAGCGCAGGGTATACAGATGGCTTGAATCATTGAATCCGGCAATCTGCAATTTCAACTCCACCATGCTGTTCTCAAACATCAATACACCTGAAGAGCAGTCTGCCATAGAGCAACAACTGCAGGATTAGCTGTGAACTCAAAAACATTAAATTCTCCAACACCACTACTGGGATTTGCCGCATGGAGTGGAACAGGAAAAACCACCCTGTTGAAGCAGATTATTCCAATCCTGGTAGCAAGAGGAGTACATGTCGCTGCAATCAAACATACTCACCATGAATTTGATATCGACCAGCCCGGAAAGGATAGCTATAAATTGAGAAAATCTGGTGCCAGTCAGGTATTGGTTGCATCATCCAGACGCTGGGCCTTAATAAATGAAAATAGCGGAGATGCAACTGAGCCTGATCTTAAGCAGCTATTGCCAAAACTTGATCATGACAATATTGATCTAATTCTGATTGAAGGATTTAAGCATGAACCAATCCCTCGAATAGAACTGCACCGCTCTGTCACCGGCAAGCCACTACTGTATCCAGATGACAGCCAAATAATTGCTATCGCCATAAGTAATAACGAACAGATGAACCCTTCAATCCCGAGGCTAGATCTGGATAATAGTGAACAGATAGCAGACTTTATAGAAACCAACGTACTTCACAGGAAACAGACAACATGACACCCAAGAAAGGACTCTTGCCCGTCAACGAGGCACTGGAAAAGATCTTCCAGGAAATTAACCCAACTGAAGATATTGAGACAGTTGAGGTAATGACAGCATTTGGCCGCACCCTGGGAGAAGAGATAGTTTCTCCAATTAATGTTCCGTCCTATAACAATTCGGCTATGGATGGTTATGCAATTCAGGGGGCCGACCTGCCAGATAACGGTACAGTTACGCTTGAGGTGATTGGTTCATCATTCGCCGGCACCCCCTTTGATGGAGTCATGCAGAGAGGGCAATCTGTCAGAATCATGACTGGTGCCAAGATCCCTGATGGTGCTGACACTGTCATCATGCAGGAAAAGGCCACCAGGGAAGATGAACAGGTAACCTTCTCCAGCGAGGACAACCACACTCCGGGAGAGAATGTCCGTATGGCTGGTGAGGATATGAGAACTGGCGAGACAGTGCTCCATCCGGGAAAGAGACTGGGGGCTGCAGAACTGGGGATGATTGCATCACTTGGTTATGGCGAGGTCCAGGTCAAAAAGAGAATCAGGGTAGCCTTCTTTTCCACCGGTGATGAGCTCTGCTCTGCTGGTGAACCATTAGGGGATGGGCAGATCTACGACAGTAATCGCTATACCGTATTCAGCATGCTCCGTGAGCTTGGGGTTGAGCTAATTGATCTTGGAATTATTCGTGATGAGCGTGAATTGATCGAACAGGCCTTTCAGGATGCTGCCGCTCAGGCCGATGTAGTCATAACCTCTGGTGGTGTCTCTGTTGGTGAGGCCGACTTCGTAAAAGAGACTCTTGACAGATTGGGAGAGGTTAATTTCTGGCGTATCGCAATGAAACCGGGGAAACCACTCGCCTTTGGAAAGCTGAACAATGCATGGTTCTTTGGTCTGCCTGGCAATCCGGTATCAGCAATGGTCACATTCCTCCAATTTGTCCGTCCTGCACTTAACCACCTGGCCGGAAAAGAGCGTGCTACCCCATTCCGCATCCCGCTACGCTGTAGTAATAAGCTGAAAAAACGCCCAGGTCGACTGGAGTTCCAGCGTGGCATCCTGGAAAAAGGGGATAACGGCGAGACCGTAGTGCGTGGTGCCGGCCCTCAAGGCTCACATATTCTACGTTCAATGAGCATTGCCGACTGCTTCATTGTGCTGCCTGAAGAGAATAGTGGTGTAGAAGCAGGAGAGTGGGTTGAGGTAGAGCCATTCCTTTAGAACGGTATATCGTCATCCAGATCATTCATGGTTGGAGCTGTAGCCGCCGCTGGAGCCTGTTGCTGCTGTCCACCACCAGAGCTGCCACCGAAGTCAGCAGTGCCTCCACTACGGCCGCCCAACATCTGCATCTCACTAGCTACGATCTCCGTCGTATAACGGTCATTACCATCCTTGTCCTGCCACTTGCGGGTCTGTAGACGACCCTCAACATAGACCTGCGCACCCTTCTTGAGGTACTCAGATACAATTTCAGCCAATCGATTAAAGAAGACAACACGATGCCACTCTGTACGATCCTGCTGCTCCCCGGTATTCTTGTCTTTCCAGCTATCTGTTGTGGCGATGGATATATTCGCAATAGCTCGTCCATCAGCGGTATAACGCACATCCGGATCCTGCCCCAAATTACCCACCAAAATTACCTTATTGACTCCTCTTGCCATCTTCCTCTTCCCTCTTTAGTCCATTAACACAATACAATTTCCGATCCGTTCATGGTCTCATGCTGGAGCAAACGGTTCCAGTGATTTTCTATCCAAAATTTTCTCATCCACCTTGAGATAGGCAACTTCATCTTCGGCAATTACCACGGCCTCACTAACCCCGGGAATACCTAATAGCTGTTGTGCCAGTATTGATGCCTGTAGTTGATCAATCTCCCCTACCCGTAAAAGCTGTGTCTTTACTGACTTGGGACGTTCCATACTGCTAGCCACTACCAGCCATAACAAGGCCAATCCACCAGAAGCAAGGAAAACCGGCGCAATCTCTACACCATCGGACCAACCAAGAATCCACCCGCCCAGAATACCCCCCATAAAGGCACCAAAAAACTGGGAGCTTGAATAGACCCCCATTGCTGTACCCTTTTTGTCTGCCGGTGCCATCTTTGAGATAAGTGAAGGCAGAGTTGCCTCCAAGAGATTAAACCCTCCAAAAAAGATGACCATAAAGATAATAATTCCCCACAGTGAATCAGACATCTGCCATAAACCGAACTGTGATATTGCCACCAGCCCAATGGCGATAGAGAAGACCTCTTTCATTCTGCCCTTTTTCTCTGCCTGAATAATCATTGGTATCATGATCATCACTGCCACTAGAACCGCGCCCAGATAGACCATCCAGTGATCCTGCGGAGCCATACCACCATCTCTCAAACCGATAGGTATGACCACAAATATAGCTGTCAGAATCAAGTGAAGTACAAATATGCCAAAATTAAGGCGAAGAAGTTGTGAGTCACCAAGCACTGCCCCAAATTGTGCCGGATCCGCCTCTGCGTCATGATGCATATGGCTATGAGTTGGGGTCGGAACAATACGAAACAGCATTACCAACCCAAAGACTGCCAATAGCGCAGTAATCCAGAAGATTCCTGATACACCTACCCAGCCACTGATGACGGGTCCAAGAATAATTGCTGCCGTAAATGAGGCACCAATACTCATCCCAAAAGTAGCCATGGCCCTTGTCCTGAACTCTTCACGAGTCAGGTCTGCCAATAGTGCCATGGTAGCAGCGGCAATAGCACCAGACCCCTGAATCGCACGCCCTATGATAACTCCCTCGATGGTTGTTGCCATGGCAGCAACCACACTTCCAACCGCAAACAGCATCAACCCCATGGCGATAATACGTTTTCTGCCAAATCTGTCGGAGAGCATCCCAAATGGAATCTGTAGTAGTGCCTGGGTCAGGCCATAAACTCCAAGCGCAACCCCCATCAACATTGGGGTAGCCCCCTCAAACTCCTCCGTATATAGCGAAAGTACCGGCAGCAACATAAATAGTCCCAGCATTCGCATCGAGAAAATTCCTGCCAATGATCCAGCTGCTCTGCGCTCAACTGGCAACATTCCCTCTCCCTCACCTTTCTTCATCCAGACCTCCGGTAACTCTTCCTTGATAACATCTTTTTGTTGTTCTACCTATCTTCCACTCCAGATCAACCAATTTCAGTCAAATAGCAATAATAGGTCGAGCCAAAATAAAAGTTGAGCTATATTATCAGGTTTTCCGCTGACAAAAAGTCATATCTACAATAGACCATGGACAAGATTATTATTCGCGGGGCTCGAACCCACAACCTAAAGAATATTGATCTCGATCTCCCTCGAGAAAAGCTGATTGTTCTGACCGGGCTATCAGGATCTGGCAAATCATCTCTTGCCTTCGACACCATCTATGCCGAAGGTCAGCGTCGCTATGTTGAGTCCCTATCTGCCTACGCCAGACAGTTCCTCTCGGTTATGGAGAAACCAGACGTAGACCATATAGAGGGGCTCTCACCAGCGATATCAATTGAACAGAAATCAACCTCACACAACCCCCGATCCACAGTTGGAACAGTAACTGAGATCCATGACTATCTGCGTTTGCTATATGCTCGTGTCGGCACTCCCCACTGCCCACAACACGATACTGTACTGGAGGCACAACCAATCAGCCAGATGGTTGATCAGGTTCTTAATCTTCCTGAGGGCAGCAAAATAGTCCTGCTGGCTCCACTGGTTAGAGGGCGGAAGGGTGAACATCAACAACTTATCGAGGAGCAGCGTGCCCACGGTTTTTTAAGGGCCGTGGTTGATGGTGTAATCCACGATCTGGACCAGATGCCCGCTCTTGATGGAAAAAAGAGACATACCATAGAGATTGTTATAGATCGCCTGAAGGTACGACCCGATATCCGTCAACGCCTGGCTGAGTCACTGGAAACTGCCATTGCTCTCTCCGATGGTCTTGCATCAGTCTCCCTTATGGACAAGCCGGAAACCACTCTGCTCTCTTTCTCTGCTCACTATAGCTGTCCAGAGTGTGGCTATAGCCTGGAAGAGCTAGAACCACGTCTCTTCTCATTCAATAACCCTGTAGGTGCATGTCCAAGTTGTGAGGGGCTTGGCATTCAGCAATATCTTGATCCCGAGAGAATAGTCACCCATCCTGAACTCCCTCTGTCAGGTGGTGCAATTAGAGGATGGGACAGAAGAAATGCATGGTATCACCAGACCCTAAGATCCCTCTCCGACCATTATAAGTTTGATCTGGAGACCCCATTTAACCAACTCCCGAAAGATGTAGTAAAGATTGTTCTATATGGATCCGGTGATGAAACAGTTGAGTTCAGCTACTTTAACAGCCGTGGTGGTGTTACCCGCAAAGAGCACCCATTTGAAGGCATTATCCCGAACATGGAACGACGCTACCATGAGACTGATTCAAACTCGGTACGTGATGACCTCTCAAAATATATAAACAGCCGCCCCTGCCCAGAGTGTAACGGGAGCCGCCTACGGGAGGAGGCAAGGCACGTATTTATTGACGGACACCCCCTGCATGAGATAAGTCGATTCTCTGTTGAAGATAGTGCCAACTTCTTTAACCAACTGAAACTGACCGGATGGCGAGGAGAGGTTGCCTCCAAGATCGTTAAAGAGATTTCACAACGCCTTGGGTTTCTGGTTAATGTTGGCCTCAACTACCTCTCTCTGGAGAGAAGTGCGGATACCCTCTCTGGTGGCGAATCCCAACGAATACGCCTTGCCAGCCAGATCGGTGCTGGACTGGTTGGAGTCATGTATGTACTGGATGAGCCATCCATCGGCCTGCATCAGCGAGACAACCAAAGGCTCCTCGACACTCTGATTCGTCTGCGCGACCTTGGCAACACCGTTATTGTGGTTGAACATGATGAGGAGGCCATCAAGACGGCTGACTTTGTGGTTGATATTGGACCAGGTGCCGGCACTCATGGTGGACAGATTGTGGCCCAGGGAACCCCAGATGATGTCATGAACAATCCAAACTCACTCACTGGACAGTACCTCTCTGGATCACGCTCAATCAGACTACCAAAACAGCGGGTAACTGCATTCAGAGATAGACAGCTAGTCATTCACAAGGCCAGCGGCAACAATCTAAAAAATATAACTCTTTCCATACCTGCAGGTCTCATGGTCTGCATTACTGGAGTGTCCGGATCCGGCAAATCGACCCTGATCAACGATACTCTCTACCGCGCAACCGCACAGCACCTGAATCGTGCAAAAGAGGATCCTGCACCCCATGAACACATTGATGGTCTGGAGCTCTTTGACAAGGTTGTCAATATTGATCAGAGCCCAATTGGACGTACACCACGATCAAACCCAGCAACCTACACAGGTCTCTTTACCCCAATTCGTGACCTCTTCTCTGGCACAGAGGAGTCTCGTTCTCGTGGTTACACCCCGGGCAGATTCTCTTTTAATGTAAAGGGCGGACGCTGTGAGGCATGCCAGGGAGATGGAGTTATCAGGGTAGAGATGCACTTTCTTGCCGATATTTATGTCCCATGCGACGTCTGCAAAGGGAAAAGATACAACCGGGAGACTCTGGAAATAAAATATAAAGGCAAAAACATCCATGAAGTGCTGGAGATGACCGTTGAAGAGGCTAGAACCTTCTTTGATCCTGTTCCAACAATTGCCAAAAAACTGCAGACACTTATTGATGTTGGGCTGAGTTATATTCGTCTTGGGCAAAACGCCACAACCCTCTCAGGTGGAGAGGCTCAGAGAATCAAACTCTCACGTGAGCTCTCCAAACGAGACACTGGGCAAACTCTATACATTCTTGATGAGCCTACAACAGGGCTTCACTTTCATGATATCGAACAGTTACTACAGGTACTCCACCGACTGCGCGACCACGGCAATACAGTTGTGGTGATTGAACACAACCTTGATGTTATCAAGACTGCAGACTGGATTATTGACCTCGGCCCTGAAGGTGGTGATGGTGGCGGTGAGATTGTCGCCTGTGGTACGCCTGAACAGGTGGCAAATGAGGCGTGGTCACATACTGGAAGATATCTGCGGGAACACCTTTAAGCACTACCCCACAGCCTCCTTGATGGCAGATATCAACTCCTCGACACTCTCAAACTTGTCCAGCTGATCTTTTGAGAAGAGAACTTTCATCCCGTCTGTTGTATCAAGAACTACCGGGTATTCATATTGCTCGGTGAACCTCTTCTCAAATTCATCCTTGTGAAGAAACTCAAGGTTGGCGTTTGAGGACTCTCTGAATTTTGCCCATTCACCCTTTTCACTAAATGCCCCATAGGTTAGGGAACATAGTGAACACTGATATGTTGATGGGCTTACTATCTTGTGTGCGGTATCGAAGATGGTGTTAAGTTTCCCACTATCCGCGTTATAGACAAATATCACCTGCATAATTGAACTCACTCTGTAATGATCGAGACAGCTGTCCCAACCTCAATATCCAGCCTATCCCTGGCACTTCCCTGGTTGACTGCTATCTCTAGCAGACCAACCGAGTTGTCATACCAGAATGGCTCCCCAATTGCCCTGTCCGAAAAGGTGGCGCTGTTTCTCACGGTCACCCCATTTATAACTACTGTATCGTTCCCGCTCAATGATCCTGCTCTTACTCCTGTAATTGCATTACCGTAACGGTCAAGATAGATTACCTTATGGAGATTATGGCTGCCATTTCTGATGCTTGGCAGGATGGTCTCCATAATGTCACCATCAGATAGAGTATTTGATGAGATTTTGGCAGCAATTGGGGCAAACAGATCCCTGCCATGGAATGTATTAGAGAGATGATCAGGCTCCCACATGATTTGAAAATATGAAACACTCTCTGCCCTTGCAGTAACCTGGTCGAAGATCCCATTTTCCGGACCAATAAACCAGTTTCCATCTGCATGGAGTACCACTGCCCTGCGCTTGCCCCCAACCCCGGGATCTACCACTGAGAGAAAGATTGTTCCCTTTGGAAAATATGGAACATGGCTAACCAGGAAGTGAGAAGCAGCCTCTATATTGAATGGAGCAAGGTCGGAGACCAGATCAACTATCTCTCCATCTGCACTGTGCATAAATAGTGCAGATCGCATCTGAGCCAGATAGGGGCTCCCAACACCAAAATCTGTAACAAGAATAATCATAGTGTCTGATGATATCGCGTTTTTTTATTTTCACCAGAAAAAGAAAAAGCCGGATATCTATCCGGCTTTTTTCAGAACTTGTCAGGGATATTCTTAATCCTCTGAATCGTCCTCAATATCGTCATCCAGATCTACAACAGGACGGTCAACCAGCTCTACCATGGCCATTGGGGCCTTGTCACCAGCACGGAAACCGGCCTTGAGAATACGGATATAGCCTCCAGGACGCTCTGTATAGCGAGGACCCAGCTCGGTGAATAGTTTGGTGACCATCTCGCGGTCACGCATGCGGTTGAAGGCGAGACGGCGGTTTGCAACACTATCGGATTTGGATAATGTAATCAGCGGCTCTACAACACGGCGCAGCTCTTTGGCCTTTGGCAATGTTGTACGAATCAGCTCATGCTGAATCAGAGAGTTGCTCATGTTACGAAACATAGCCTTACGATGGCTGCTGTTTCTGTTTAGTTGTCTACCACTATGACGATGACGCATGATCTTATCCGTTTATTTATCTATATTATTCGCTATCTGACGAATTTTAATTAAGCTGACTCTTTCTCATCTCGAATGCTTGCTGGTGGCCAGTTCTCGAGACGAACACCAAGTGAAAGTCCGCGTGACGCCAACACATCCTTAATCTCATTAAGTGACTTCTTGCCAAGATTTGGTGTTCTCAACAACTCGGTCTCGGTGCGCTGAATCAGATCACCAATATAGAAGATGGCTTCTGCCTTGAGACAGTTGGCTGAACGTACAGTCAACTCCAAGTCATCTACAGGGCGCAACAGAACTGGATCTACCTCTGGCTCCGGCTCTACCCCTTCCTCATCTTCCTCTTCTGTATGCAGATCTACAAATGACTCCAGCTGAGTCTGCAAAATTGTTGCAGCACGGCGAATTGCCTCTTCTGGGTCAATAGTACCGTTGGTCCGCAGGTCAATAACCAGGCGATCCAGGTCAGTACGCTGCTTAAGACGCGCAGCCTCAACACTGTAACTAACACGATCGACAGGGCTAAATGATGCATCCAGCTTCAGGTTGCCGATAGTTGAGCTCTCATCCTCAGTAGAACGTTCTGTAGAGGGCTGATAACCACGTCCTGAAGATACCTTCAGTGTCATACTCAACTCAATATTTTTATCTGTTACGTTGGCAATAACGTGATCTGGATTGATAATCTCAACATCATCACCTGTGATATCACCAGCCACTACAGCACCAGCACCATTGCTCTTCAACGTAAGCTCTGCCTCACTATGAGCATGCATTACGATTGCAACTCCCTTCAGATTGAGAAGGATATCAATCACATCCTCTTGTACCCCTTCAATAGTAGAGTACTCGTGGTTAACACCGTCAATCACAACCTCTGTGATAGCGCTTCCGTGCATGGAAGATAGCAGGATACGACGCAGGGCATTCCCCAGTGTATGTCCAAAACCACGCTCCAGGGGACCAATCGCCACCTGAATATGGTTGGTACCAATATTCTTTATATTTGCCAGCTTTGGCTTGATAAACTCTTTAATTGAACCTTGCATCTTTTTTACCTCTTATCTAATTATCTTTCGTGCTTCAAACATAGAGTACAACTACCCAGCAAATAACCTCTCAATTACTTGGAGTAGAGCTCGACAATCAGGTGTTCATTAATTTCTGCAGAAAGATCAGTACGCTCCGGCATGCTCTTGAATGTACCCTCCATCTTCTCTGCATTCACATCCAGCCACTCAGCATCTTCACGAGCCTGCGGTGCAAGCTGCAGAGACATCTTGATGCGCTCCTGCTTCTTTGCCTTCTCACGAATGGATATGACATCATCCGCCCTCAGTTGATAGGATGGAATATTCAATACATTGCCATTCACCAATACTGATTTATGGTTGACTAGTTGACGTGCCTCAGCACGAGTAGAGCCAAACCCCATACGGTAGACAACATTATCGAGGCGTGCCTCAAGAATCTGTAGCAGGTTCTCACCTGTAGACCCTTTACGACGTGCAGCCTCTTTGTAGTAACTACGGAACTGCTTCTCTAGCAGACCATACATACGACGAACTTTTTGCTTCTCACGCAACTGAAGTGCATAGTCTGACATGCGTGGACGACGTGCGCCGCTACCATGCTGACCTGGAAGTTGATCAATCTTGCATTTTGTCTCAAGAGCACGAATTCCACTCTTCAATCCAAGATCTGTTCCCTCACGACGGGAAAGTTTACATTTTGGTCCTGTATATTTTGCCACAGTATAATTCTCCTAATTTTTCAGACCGTTATACGCGGCGTTTCTTGGGTGGACGACAGCCATTATGTGGCAGTGGAGTAACATCAGTGATGCTATTAACACGGATTCCAATATTGTTTAGTGCGCGCACTGAGGATTCACGACCAGGTCCAGGCCCCTTGATGCGAACATCTACTGACTTGACGCCATACTCTTGAGCCTGCACACCCGCCTTCTCAGCGGCAACCTGTGCCGCAAATGGAGTGCTCTTTCTGGAGCCACGGAAACCGCTTCCTCCAGATGTTGCCCAACAGAGTGTGTCACCCTTACGGTCAGTAATGGTAATGATGGTGTTATTGAATGTTGCATGTACATGCACAATCCCCTCAGGGACATTCTTTTTTACCTTTTTACGCTTTGAAGCGGATGCCTGTGCCATAAAACTATAAAACCCTAAAAACTAAAAATTAAAAAAAACCTGAACAGTTCAACCAATTAACGCTTAATTGGCTTCTTCGGACCCTTGCGAGTACGTGCATTGTTCTTGGTGTTCTGACCTCTAACCGGAAGACCACGACGATGACGGATACCGCGGTTGGTACCAAGATCCATCAACCGTTTGATATTCATTGAGATCTCACGTCGAAGATCACCTTCAACCGTGAATTTACCAACAATCCCTCGAATAGATTCAAGCTGACTCTCTTCGAGATCACGGATTTTGGTTGACGCTTCAATACCAGCTGCTTCGCAGATTGTATAAGCGCGAGTTCTACCTACCCCATAAATAGAGGTTAGTGCAACCCAAGCATGTTTGTTATCAGGTACATTTACACCCGCAATTCGTGCCATCTGGCTCTTCTCCTAAACGATCCTATTTCACACCTGCGCACCACGCAGAAAGCGCGCAAGGATACCTATTATGTGTACAAAAATCAACCACCACTTCAACGAGGACGACTAGCCCTGACGCTGTTTATGTTTTGGGTCTTTACTACAAATCACACGTACAACACCATTACGGCGAATAACCTTACAGTGTTGACACATTTTCTTTACTGATGCGCGAACTTTCATTTCATTACTCCAAAATTTTTAGATCCCACTGCGACCATACCCTTTAAGATTTGCCTTCTTCATCAGACCATCATACTGATGGGAGAGAAGATGAGACTGAACCTGAGAGATAAAATCCATGATCACAACTACGATAATCAACAGTGAGGTTCCGCCAAAGTAGAATGGAACATTCCACTTAATGATCAGGAATTCAGGAAGCAGACTGACTGCAGTGATGTAACCAGCACCAATCAGTGTCAACCTCGTCATCACCTTATCAATATACTTTGCTGTCTGTGCCCCTGGGCGAATCCCCGGGATAAATGCACCTGATCTTCTCAGGTTGTCTGCAGTCTCCTTCGGGTTGAATACCAGAGCCGTATAGAAGAAGCAGAAAAATATAATTGCAACAGCATAGAATGCAACATAGAGCGGCTGTCCGGGGGAAAGTGTAGTGGCCAGATCCTTCATCCACTCCATCCCCTCACCGCTACCAAACCAGCTTCCCATCGTTGCCGGGAACAGGATAATACTGGAGGCAAAAATTGGGGGGATTACACCAGCCATATTTACCTTGAGTGGCAGGTGGCTACTCTGTCCTGCATATAGCTTGTTTCCGCGCTGCTGCTTGGCATAGTTAACTGTAATTCTACGCTGCCCTCTCTCAACAAAGACTACAAATGCAGTCACCAGTATGGCCCCTATAAAGAGAACCAGAACTGTAATTGGGTGCATCTCTCCGGTACGGGCCAACTCCATGGTTCCACCAACTGCCGATGGAAGACCTGCAACAATACCAGCGAAGATAATCAGTGAGATACCGTTACCAATGCCACGCTCTGTTATCTGTTCACCAAGCCACATCAGGAACATGGTTCCGGTAACCAGGGTGGTAACTGCCACAAAACGGAACGCCAAGCCCGGATCAATTACTACGCTCATTCCACCAGCAGACTGTGACTCCAACGCAATGGAGATTCCAAGCGCCTGGAATGTAGCCAGAACCAGGGTTCCGTAACGAGTATATTGAGTAATTTTTCTGCGTCCAGACTGTCCCTCTTTCTTCAGCTGTTCCAGCTTTGGAGAGGTAACCGTCAACAGATTCATGATAATAGAGGCAGAGATGTAGGGCATGATTCCCAGAGCAAACAGGCTCAAACGCATCAATGCACCACCCGAGAACATGTTGAACATGTCCAGGATAGTCCCTGACTGCTGATCAAACATCGCCTTTAGAGCATTAGGATCAATTCCGGGAACCGGGATATGGGCACCCATGCGATAGACAATAATCGCACCCACCACAAATAACAGACGAGTTTTTAGCTCGGTCAGTTTGCCTGTGGAGTTGCCACCAATTGCCTGTTTATGTGCCATTGTTCTAGATTACTACTCTTCGATTTTGCCGCCAGCGGCCTCGATTGCTGCACGTGCACCGGGAGTGACTCCCAAGCCACTTACAGTCACGGCCTGGGTGATCTCACCGGAGGCAATTACCTTTGCGTGCTTGATATCCTGACCAACAATATTTGCAGCCTTAAGTGCCAACAGATCAATCTGGTTATCAACCGCAGCTTTCTCCAACTCATGGAGACGAACCTCTGCAACAAAACGTGCCTTACGAGATGCAAAACCGACCTTTGGCAGACGACGCTGCAGTGGTTGCTGACCACCCTCGAAACCTACTTTATGGTAACCGCCAGAACGGGACTTCTGTCCCTTGTGGCCGCGCCCACAGGTCTTTCCAGAACCGGAACCGATGCCACGACCTACTCGCTTGGCATCCTTTTTGGCGCCTTCAGCTGGCTTGATTGTATTAAGATGCATGATTTAACCCTCAACCTTCAGCATATAGCTGATTTTATTGATCATTCCACGATTTTCAGGAGTATCGATCACTGTTACAGTCTGATGCATACGACGAATTCCAAGACCAGCTGCGCAAGCCTTATGTGAAGGAAGGCGTCCAATTGTGCTCTTGACCAGTGTCACTGTAATTGTGTTGTTATCTGCCATGGTTTCTACCCCAGAATCTCTTCAACAGTTTTGCCACGTTTCGCTGCAATCTGTGAAGGGCTATTCATCTCTGTAAGACCCTTGATTGTTGCACGAACCACATTAATTGGATTGGATGAGCCATTGCGCTTGGCAAGTACGTTATGAACTCCCACTACCTCAAAGACAGCTCGCATGGCACCGCCAGCAATAATTCCTGTACCTTCAGATGCTGGTTGCATGTAGACGTCTGCTGCGCCATGTGTTGCACTGATTGGGTACTGTAGTGTTCCCCCATCCAGCTCAACTGTCTTGATATCACGACGTGCACGTTCCATCGCTTTCTGGATGGCTAATGGTACTTCACGAGCCTTTCCATAACCGAAACCAATCTTTCCATTCCCATCACCAACAACAGTCAGCGCGGTAAAAGAGAAAATTCGTCCACCCTTGACGGTTTTCGCTACTCGATTGACAGCAACAAGCTTCTCCAGCATGCCATCATCATTATCTTTTTTGAACTGTTTCTTCTCTGCCATCTTCGCTTCCTAATTTATCAACCAGGTCTGTTTGTCTGTAATGTTATATCTATTAATGCCCTTGATTAAAAATCAAGTCCATTCTCACGTGCAGCATCTGCCAATGCCTTGATGCGACCATGGTATCTGAACCCTGATCTATCAAAAGCGACACGGGTTACACCCGCATCCTTGGTACGCTCTGCAATCACTTTTCCAACCACTGCTGCTGCTGCAACATTGCCTGTTGCGCCAGCCTCTGAGCTAACCTCAGAGAGCAGGGTCGAGGCACTTGCCACAACCTTGGAGTCATGATTAATTACCTGTGCATAGATATGTCTTGGAGTACGGTGCACTGTTAAGCGAGGCACACCAAGTTCTTTGATCTTTGCACGTGTACGTCTTGCACGACGTAGTCGGGTCTGTTTTTTATCCATTGATAAATCCTGCGGTTTAATCCAGTTATTAGTCCATTCAACCGTTTTAGCTTATACCCTTGCGAGCACCTATTTCTTCTTCGCTTCTTTACGAATAACATGCTCATCCGTATAACGAACACCCTTACCTTTGTATGGCTCTGGTGGACGGAATGCGCGAATCTCTGCGGCAACCTGCCCCACCTTCTGCTTATCTGCACCCTTAACAACAACCTCTGTCGCTGCTGGTGTCTCGATAGTGATTCCCTCAGGAATCGCATAATTTACAGGATGTGAAAAACCAAGAGTCAACTCCAGTTTCTTTCCTGCAGCCTTGGCACGATATCCAACACCAATCAGCGTCAGTTTTTTCTCAAAACCGGCACTGACACCAACAACCATGTTGTTGATCAAGGCGCGCATCGTGCCTGCCATTGCAACACACTCTTTTCCACCTTTTGCAGAAACACGAACAACGTTATCCTCGTGTGCGACATTGACTGTCTCATGTACATCATAATCAAAACTACCGTTGGCACCTTTGACCTGAATCTTTTGTCCGCTTACTGTGACATCCACTCCGGTTGGGATCTCGACAGGGGCATTTGCAATTCTAGACATCTTGTTTTACCTGAATTCGATTAACAAATTATTACAATATGATCTTAATAAACGTGGCAGATCACTTCACCGCCAAGTCCAGCTTTTCTGGCAGCACGGTCTGTCATCAGTCCGCCTGGGGTAGAAATTATGGCAATACCAAGACCCGCATTCACTGATGGAACATCATCCTTGCCTGTGTATGTACGTAGACCAGGACGGCTTATTCTCTTCATCATCTCTATAACTGGCTGACCCTGGAAATATTTAAGCTCGATTTTCAGCTCAGCCTTTCCACCATCCTCAGCCACAGAGTAATCAGAAATATAACCTTCATCCTTCATTACTGTGGCGATCGCTCTCTTCATTTTAGATGATGGCATTGATACCACCTTCTTCTCTACTGCCAGTGCATTGCGGATACGGGTTAACATATCTGCTATTGGGTCTTGCATACTCATCTTTTATATTCCAAAAATTCTATTGTGACTCTTGTAACCAGTTACTGTTCCAATAACTGCGCTTACCAACTTGCCTTTCTTAGTCCAGGCACATCTCCGCGCATTGTAGCCTCACGCAACTTGTTTCTGCTAAGGCCAAATTTTCTGTAAAACCCGTGAGGACGACCTGTCAGGCTACAACGGTTATGCTGACGAGAGGGGCTTGAGTCTCTTGGCAACATATTAAACTTACGACGCGCTGCGGCTCTCTCTTCTGGTGCAAGTGAAGCATCCATCATCTTGCTTCTCAGCTCGGTACGTTTTGCCGCATATCTTTTGACCAACTTCTCTCGGCGCAGTTCGCGTTGAATCATTGAGGTCTTTGCCATATTTCTAGTCCTGTCTCACTCTTTTACCAAATAAGTAATTAATTCTTGAACGGGAAGTTCATCGCAGCCAACAAGGCCTTGCCTTCCTCATCCGTTTTTGCAGTAGTAACAACGCTGACATCAAGACCACGCAATGCGTCTATCTTGTCGTAATCGATCTCAGGAAAGATTATCTGCTCTGTTACACCCATGGTGTAGTTTCCACGACCATCGAATGATTTGCCGTTAAGTCCACGAAAATCACGAATACGTGGAATCGAAATATCAATCAGACGATCAAGAAAATCGTACATACGCTCTTTACGCAACGTAACCTTACAACCAATTGGCCAACCATCACGAATCTTGAATCCTGCAATGGATAAACGTGCCATGGTCTTTACCGGCTTCTGGCCAGCAATCTTCTCCATGTCTGCAACCGCATGGTCAAGAATTTTCTTGTCCGCTGTCGCCTCACCAACACCCATATTCAGTGAGATCTTGGTGATTTTTGGAACTTCCATAACACTCTTGTAACCAAACTGCTCCATGAGCTGGTTAACAACTATGTCTTTATAATGATCTTTACTAATACTCATGACCTTGATCTCTTATGCGTCGACAACTTCGCCGCTTGATTTGAAATAACGAACTTTACGGCCGTCGTCCAGGGTCTTGAAACCAACACGATCCGCTTTTCCGGTTGCATTGTTATAAACTGCAACGTTGGAAACATGGATAGACATCTCTTTCTCGACAATACCACCTGAAACACCCATATTAGGATTCGCTTTGGTATGTTTCTTTACCATATTGATTCCATCTACAATGATACGATCCTTTTCAGAAATGACACGTGCCACTGTGCCCCTCTGTCCCTTATCTTTTCCGGTGAGGACAACTACCTCATCACCTTTTTTGATTTTACGCATGTTGCTGTCTCTAAATTTCTGCTAATCAAATAACTTCTGGTGCCAATGAAACAATCTTCATGAACTTCTTGTTTCTCAGTTCACGAGTCACTGGGCCAAAAATACGTGTGCCAATTGGTTCATGCTTACTATTTAGCATTACTGCGGCATTACCATCAAAACGGATCAGCGAACCATCGTTGCGACGAACTCCCTTACGAGTACGTACAACCACCGCATTATAAACGTCGCCTTTTTTAACCTTGCCACGAGGCAGGGCTTCTTTTACGCTGACCTTGATCACATCACCAATACCAGCATAACGACGCTTAGATCCACCAAGCACCTTGATGCACATGACCTTTTTTGCGCCACTGTTATCGGCAACGCTCAATGTTGACTGCATCTGAATCATCGGTTCTCTCCAAACTTTCTAACTATCAATTCTTATTAATTCTGCTCTAAACTGCAGCCGCGCTCTCAACAACCTCAACCAGTCTGAACGATTTACTCTTGGAGATTGGACGACACTCCTGAATCGTTACTACATCGCCTTCGTTACACTGATTGTTCTCATCATGTGCATGCAGCTTGGTTGAACGCTTGATAAACTTTTTGTAAATAGGATGCTTAACCTGACGTTGAACCATTACAGTAATGCTTTTGTCTCCCTTATTTGAGACAACACGCCCAGTAATAGTACGTCCAGTTGTGGTCTGCTCACTCATGATGCTGCACCTTTCATTTCATTCATAATTGTCTTCACCCGAGCAATGTTATGACGAACCTTCTTCATCTGACTATTATCAGAGAGCTGATTGGTTGCCTTCTGCATGCGCAGATTAAATTGCTCGCGCAACATCTCCTGCAACTCTTTTTGCAGTTCTGTCTCATCCATTTTTCTCAATTCACTTGTTTTCATCGTTGCTACCTTTTATAGCGGAGTACGTGCAACAAAAGCTGTCGCTATTGGGAGTTTTGCTGCCGCAAGCTTGAACGCCTCACGTGCCAGCTCCTCAGAAACACCCTCAATCTCATATAACATCTTGCCAGGCTGGATCTGTGCAACCCAATATTCAACATTACCCTTACCCTTACCTTGACGTACTTCAAGTGGCTTTTTGGTAATTGGCTTGTCCGGGAAGATGCGGATGGTAAGCTTGCCCCCACGTTTCACCTGACGAGTAATTGTGCGTCGAGCCGCCTCAATCTGGCGAGCCGTGATTCGTCCACGCCCGGTAGCCTTGAGACCATACTCTCCAAAACTGACGGAGTTGCCATTCTGCGCAAGACCGCGGTTTCTACCCTTCATCTGCTTGCGAAATTTTGTTCTTTTCGGTTGAAGCATTGCTCTTCTTCCCTATCGTTTTACTTTATTACTTATTTAGCTTTCTTGTCTTCTGCATCAGGCTGCTTGCCAATAACTGAAGTGTCGTACACCTCACCCTTGAATATCCACACCTTGACGCCGAGAATTCCGTAGGTGGTATTTGCCTCAGCAAACCCATAGTCAATATCTGCGCGCAGGGTATGGAGTGGTACACGACCTTCACGATACCACTCAGTACGGGCGATCTCTGCTCCGTTAAGACGTCCTGCAACATTGATACGGATACCCTTGCCACCAGAACGCATAGTGTTGCCCACAGAGCGTTTCATGGCACGACGAAACATGATTCTCTTTTCAAGCTGCTGCGCGATACCCTCAGCCACTAACTGCGCATCCAACTCAGGTTTACGAATCTCTTCGATATTGATCTGAACAGGAATCCCCATCTTGGCCGAAACCTCACGGCGCAGCTTTTCAATATCCTCGCCCTTCTTGCCGATCACGATTCCTGGGCGAGCCGTATGAATAGTGATTCTTGCATTACCTGATGGACGCTCAATCTGAATACGACTTACAGAGGCCTGAGAGAGGCGCTTCTTCAGGAAATCCCTGATTGTAAGATCCGCATACAGCTGATCTGCATAGCTACTGCTATCCGCATACCAGGTTGAGTTCCAGTCCTTGATATAACCCAGACGATAACCAATTGGATGTACTTTTTGACCCATTCCGCTTTTCCTCAGCGATCTGACACAGACACACTAATGTGACTGGTTCGTTTAAGAATTCGATTCGCGCGTCCTTTTGCACGAGGCTGAATTCGTTTATAAGTTGGTCCCTCATCAACAAATGCTGTTGAGACCTTCAATTCATCAATATCTGCACCTTCATTGTGCTCTGCATTTGCGATTGCAGAGTTGAGGATCTTGCCGACAATATGAGCAGCCTTCTTGTTGCTGAATCTCAGCAGATCCACTGCATTTTCTACAGGAAGGCCGCGAATCTGATCTACAACCAGACGTACCTTCTGTGCAGAAATTTTCGCATTTCTAAGTTTTGCAAAAGTTTCCATACTATTACTTGCTCGCCTTCTTGTCTGCCGTATGACCACGGTATGTACGGGTCAATGCAAATTCACCCAACTTGTGACCAACCATATTCTCATTGATCAATACAGGAACATGTTGACGCCCATTATGTATTGCAATAGTCAACCCGATCATCTCTGGCATAACCATTGATCTTCTCGACCATGTCTTGATAGGACGTCGATCTTTACTTTCAACCGCATTCTTCACCTTGGTGCGAAGATGCTCATCGATAAATGGACCTTTTTTAATTGAACGCGACACGTTGTAATCCTCGTCTCAGTTACTTCTTGTTACGACGACGGACAATATACTGGTCCGTCCTCTTGTTTGATCTTGTCTTGTAGCCCTTGGTTGGCATACCCCATGGTGAAACAGGATGACGACCACCAGAGGTTCTACCCTCACCACCACCATGCGGATGGTCAACCGGGTTCATCGCAACACCACGCACCGTTGGGCGAACACCACGCCAGCGAGTAGCGCCTGCCTTGCCAAGCTTTCTCAGTGAATGCTCACCATTACTCACTTCACCAATCGTTGCTCGACACTCCAGAGAAATCTTGCGCATCTCACCTGAACGAAGTCGCAAGGTGGCAAAAGCCCCCTCCTTTGCAACATACTGGGCAGAGGTGCCAGCAGAACGGGCAATCTGTGCGCCCTTTCCCGGCTTCAACTCAATACAGTGGATAGTTGTACCTAGCGGTATATCAAGTATCGCCATGGTATTTCCAACTTTGATCTCAGCACTACTTCCAGACATAAGTGCATCACCAGCACTAACACCTTTTGGTGCAATAATGTAACGACGCTCACCATCTGCATAAAGTACCAAAGCAATATTTGCAGTACGGTTAGGATCATATTCAAGACGTTCTACACGAGCAGGAATCCCATCCTTGTTACGCTTGAAATCAATTATGCGATAGCGCTGCTTGTGACCACCGCCACGATGACGAGTTGTAATTCGTCCATCATTGTTACGACCACCATTCTTTGCCTTTTTTGCAATCAAAGCTGCATGTGGTTTTCCCTTATGCAGTTCATGATTCACCACAGAGACAACAAAACGACGTCCTGGTGATGTTGGTTTTGATTTTACGATTGCCATTTTTCTACTATTCCTTCGAAACTAAACCTGAACGCTATTCAGCACCCATAAATTCGATTTCCTGCCCCTCACTGAGGGTTACAAAAGCCTTTTTCCAACTTGCACGTCGACCAAATTTAGCCCCCGCACGTTTAATCTTGCCCTTGACGTTACTGACAGTAACTCCATCAACCTTGACGTCAAACATCATCTCAACTGCCTGTTTGATCTCTGGTTTACTGGCATCCTTTACTACACGAAACACATACTGGTTGCGCATCTCAGCAGCCATAGCACTCTTCTCAGTAACATGAGGCGCCAGTACAATCTTCATTAATCTCTCTTGATTATTATTCATACCAGTGACTCCTCAATCTGTTTCAGTGCAGATTCAGTCATTAATACACTCCCATAGGAGACCAGACTAACTGGGTCCATTGCAGTCACATCCGTCACTCCGACATGAGGAATATTTCTTGCCGCAAGATACAAATTCTCATCCACCTCACCAGAGACGATTAGAACGTTATCCATACCAAACCCGTTCAATGCACTGCTCAGTGCCTTGGTTTTTGGTGTATCGATAGCAAGATCGGATACTACTGTCAGCCTATCCTGGCGAACCAACTCGGAAAGAATGGAACGCATCGCTGCACGGTACATCTTCTTGTTAACTTTCTGCTCATAGTTTCTTGGACGTGCAGCAAAAGTAACGCCACCACTTCTCCAAATTGGACTACGGCTGGTTCCCGCACGGGCACGCCCAGTTCCTTTCTGACGCCATGGCTTTGCGCCACCGCCCCTTACATCAGAACGATTTTTCTGTGCAACTGTACCCGCTCTGGCACCTGCAAGATACGCTGTAACCACCTGATGGATCAACGCCTCATTATAGTCTGCAGAAAAAGCAACATCAGAGACTGCTATCTTTGACTGATCCTTTCCTGCTGGAAAATCACGTACATTTAATTCCATGATTCTGACTCCTTATCCTTGGCTGGCAGACTTGACTGCATGACGGATGATCAGATCACCACCCTTTGCACCAGGAACTGCCCCCTTTATCAGGATTAAATTACGTTCGGCATCAACCCGAACAACTTCTAAATTCTGTGCTGTACGCTGAACATTACCCATATGGCCAGACATTTTCTTGCCCTTGAATACTCGTCCAGGGGTCTGACACTGACCAATTGAACCGTTAGAGCGGTGAGAAATAGAGTTACCATGAGTACTATCAAGACCACTAAAGTGATGGCGCTTGATACCACCCTGGAAACCAAATCCACGGTTTGTTCCAGTAACATCCACCTTCTGCCCAGCTTCAAAGATTGAACTCTCAACCTCTTTACCTGGCTCAAATTCTGCAACCTCTTCAGCGGTAAGACGGAACTCCCAGAGTCCACGTCCAGCCTCAACACCAGCCTTGGCATAGTGCCCAGCCATTGGTTTGGTTACTCGAGAAGCTCTACGGCTACCGGTGGTTACCTGTATTGCGCTGTACCCATCAGTCTCGTCACTCTTTACCTGAGTTACCCTGTTGGGCTCAACCTGGATAACGGTCACGGGAACAGATGCACCCTCTTCGGTGAACACCCGACTCATCCCGACTTTTCGACCTACTAGTCCGATTGACATCTTCAATTCCTCTACTTATCTAATACTTCAATCAAGAAAGCTTAATTTGCACATCTACACCAGCAGCAAGATCCAGCTTCATCAATGCATCTACAGTCTTATCTGTAGGATCAACGATATCCATCATTCGCTTATGTGTACGTAGCTCATACTGGTCGCGCGCGTCTTTATTGACATGCGGAGAGACCAAAATAGTAAAGCGCTCTTTTTTTGTCGGTAGCGGGATAGGTCCTATAACCTGTGCCCCGGTACGCTTTGCCGTCTGTGCGATTTCACGTGCTGATTGATCAATCAGACGATAATCGAACGCTTTAAGACGGATACGAATTCTCTGTCCAGCCATTATTATTACTCAGTCGTTAATAATTAAATAATTACTCAAAAATCTTCGAATTAATTCTGCTTATTCGATAATCTTTGAAACAACACCAGAACCTACAGTTCTGCCACCCTCACGGATTGCAAAACGTAGCC
>JACKQG010000261.1_pt1 | contig 77176 bp, 70 predicted proteins | sample 8237621 | NCBI WGS metagenome assembly JACKQG01 (sample SAMN15677084, study PRJNA649215) | marine metagenome | biome: marine; feature: Black Sea; material: saline water; isolation source: suspended particulate matter (SPM) from the Black Sea western gyre | collected 2013-06-09/2013-06-10 | depth...
ATGCTGTCATTAAAATGGGAAGATGTTAATTTAGATGATAAGCTTATTACTCTGAAGGATACTAAAAATAACAAAGAAGAGACAATTCCATTGAATAACACAGCGTTGGATCGATTAAAAAATCTTAACCAAATATCCGAATACGTTGTATCTAAAGATGATGGAGATCGTTATCGAGATATTCGAAAATCGTGGCAGAGAGTTATTAAAAAGGCTGGCTTAAAAAATATTACTCCCCATATTCTGAGACATACCTTTGCAACTACCCTTGTTCGTGAAGGGGCTGATTTAAATGCTGTGAAGGAATTGGGAAGATGGGGCGATCTTAAATTATTAGAGCGATATTCCCATGTTTCCAAGGATCATCGGACTAGAGTAATTAATAAACTGGATAATAAGTTTCAAGATGATGATAAGGATGATTTAGATTGAGCCGCTATAGAATAAAATTTTTAATAAATATGTTGATATTTATAATTAAGAATATTATATTAACAAAATTAAAAAAACATCTGTTTTGATACTAAGGTAAGAAATGCTGTTTTCAAGGTGACACAAAAGGTGACACAGTTCAAAAAATATTAAAATAAACAAACAAAAACAGTAATCGTAAGTAATTGAATTTAAATGTATTAAGTAATATGGGAGTGCAAGGGTACCTGGTGGGCCCCGCGGACTTCAAATCCGTAGTGTTGCGGCAACAGTCGTGATAGGTGGGTTCGATTCCCACACATTCCCGCTAATTGAATGGGTAACTTTTTTAGGTTACCCATTTTTTTAAGTACAATAGTTAAATAAGGAAAATAGATTATGCTGAAAAAAATATCCACGATTGATGCTGTATTCATTGTGTTAATGGCAACTTGTGGTTTGGTTTTAAAACCGATTATTGGGCCATTAACAAAATTGATCGGATCTGCTTTGTTTTTATCATCCGGGTCTTTTGCTGGTATGATTTATTATATTTTTCCAATGTTGGCGCTCCTGGTTGTAAGGCAATTCGGTTCAGCAACGCTTACCGGCCTGATACAGGGTATAATTATTTTAGTTACCGGGATTTATGGGTCACATGGGATTTTGTCATTGATCACTTATGTGGTGCCTTGTTTATTTATTGATTTAGCCTACGTTACAATCAGGAAGTCAAATAGAGAATGGTTGATATTTTTCCCCGGCGCAATGGGTAACTTGAGTGGGAATTTTATTGTGGCTGTTTTGTTTTTACACTTGCCGATGATTCCGTTAATTATAACGCTTATTATTTCGTTTGTATTTGGGGGCGTTTCAGGATATATTAGCTTAAACATGTATAAATGGCTAATAAATATGTTCCCCATTTTGAATAAATCAGTATGAAGATGCTAACAATAGAAAAAATATTTTTTGCCTGGGATAAGGAGTACCTGTTTGAAAATCTTTCCTGTCAATTTAGCGAGTCGGAAATTATTCAAATAAAAGGGGAAAATGGCGCAGGTAAAACGACTTTGCTGCAACTTATTTCAGGAATGATTCCGCATTTCAATCGAGGCAAAATTCTAAAAGGGGATATTTTATTAAATGGAAAATCAGTGATAAAAAATTCGCCTAAAATGTTTTTCCCAGGCACAGCTTTTATCCCCAGTACAAATATTGATTTCTTCTTATTAACAGATTGTTTGAAACATGATATGTTACTTTCATCTTCAATGCAAAAAATTAATCAAAAAACTGTTGATAAAAAATTGGCAGAATTTTTCAAGTTTTTTCCATCGATAAACGAAATTAATGAAGAACTGTATGAAAGATTGACATTTAATCAAAAAATGTTAGCCCTTACTTTTGTCTATTATCTGCAGGGTGCAAAAATATATTTGTTTGATGAGGTTTTAAATGGATTTTCAAAAAGCGAAATCGAAACCTGGTATTCATTTTTTGAATTTTTGTCATCTCAATATTGCTCAATAGCATTTATTGATCATCATCTAAAATCTAATGGTTTTACAAGCTGGTTATTAAAAAATAAAAAGATAGAAATTGTATGATTGAATGGTTGCAAAAAAGTTTTCCTCACGGAAGTAATTATTTAATTGGACAGAAAGATGCAGAACAAATAAATAATTGCATGAGCAGGCAACTGGTTCTTCCTGCCTATGTTGGTCGGAAACAAAGTTTATGGGGAGAAGCTGCCCAGAATTTGTCAGCGATTGGGAATAAAATTGGCTGGGTGCCTAACAAATTACAAGCTGCTTTTTTTGCTGACAGGGTAGAAATGGAGATTGCGGATGCTTGTGCTGCAAGAGAAGGACTATTACAATCAAATAAAAATCACGTGGATCAAACCCGGGAGATATTAGCGCAATTCAATTTTCTTCATTTTGCTCAGCGTAATCCATATTTTTTATCCGAGGGAGAAACCAAACTTTTGTGGTTTTTAACCCAGTGGGTAAAGCAGCCCGAATATCTGATTATTGGACATTTGCCTTCTTCACTTTCAAAAAATCGAACCGATGAAGTGGTGAATTTTATTTTAAAATCAGGGACTAATTTAGAAAGCAACACAACTATCATTCTTGGCTTTGTCGTTCATCAAAAAGATTGGTTTTCTGAATTATTAAAAAATAGTAAATGGGAAATTAGCCAGATGTTGCCTTGTTTATGAAAGTTTTATCTTCAAATAATACTCTGCATTTTTTAACTATTTTGGTGGCGGGCTGTTCAGCAAGCTTTTGGGTGGTAGCTTCTTCACACTATTTATTGCCACTCCTGTGGCTCCTATTTTTATCAGTATGGATTGTTGTGAGAGAACCTCGTGAATTTAAAAAATTTATCAAACGCTTTTCTCAAATTGGGTCTGCCTTGCTTGTTGTTTCATTGTTCCAAATCATTTTTCGTCGCCATGGGATAGTAGTTTTTTCATTTTTTGAAATTCCGCTTGTTTACTCTGATGGATTGATGGAGTCGATTTTGTTGTGGATCCGCTACATGATTATTTTTATGTTAGCTTATATTTTTGCACAAGTGCCTGTATTTAATTTTTTCCTCTTTTTAAATAAAATCAGGATACCAATGCAATTCAGTCTGCTTCTATTAACAGCGCTGAAATTTCTTCCTTTTATTTATGATGAAGCACGAAAAGGTTTGTGGAGTTTGAGATTTCGTGGATTCGATCCAAAGGCTTTAAACATGAAAGAAAAGATTTTTGTTTTGAGAAAGCTTTTTAAGCCATTGCTTTTCAGAGGAATCCATTATGTCTCTTTTTCATCTTTAGCGCTTGAGTTGCGAGGATACGGCATCACTGAACGTGTGAAAATAAAAGCTGCTTATCCAATTCAATTACGTGATTATTTGATATTAACTTTGGTGCTGATTTTTAATGTGTTTGGAATTGTAATTGTTTGGATATAAAATGGAGATTCAAATAATATGAAAGTTGTTCAAGTTGTGGGTTATCATAACACGGGTAAAACCACTGTTGTCAAAGAATTAGTAAAACGGCTGAAGATGGGAAATTCTAAAGTTGCAACAATAAAGCATATTCACGAAAAGAATTTTGAATTAGATAAACAAAACTCAAATTCTTATGTCCATAAAAAAGCCGGTGCTGATCTAACCATTATCAGCGCTGGAAGCGAAACCGATTTCCTTTACAATAAGCCGATGGAACTACTTGAAATTGCCTGCAAAATCTCTGCTGACTGGCTGATTGTCGAAGGATTTAATCAATTTCCGCTTCCGAATATTGTTTGCGGTAAAACTGAACAGGAAGTAGATGATTTTTTTAATAAGCGAACGCTGTTTGTATCCGGTATAATTTCAAAGACAAAACAGAGTTATCGGAATCTTCCTGTGTTGAATTCTATGGTGCCGGATCAGGCAGATCAGATCTCAAAATTAGTTTTAAAAAAAGTTTTTCCCATGCTGCCTTATGTCGAAGATAAATGTTGTAATTTATGCGGATTAACGTGCTCAAAAATGGTGGAGGCAATTGTTCAGGGAGACAAAAAATATGAGGATTGTTTAATACGACAAACGAACGTTCATTTAAAAATTGGGGGTCGTGAAATTCAAATTGTGCCATTTGTTCAACAGATTTTAGAAAATAATATTTTGGCTTTAGTGCGCGAATTAGATGGCTGGGAAAAAGGAAAGACAATTGAAGTAAAAATTAATAATTGATCACGAAAATTATTGTGGAGGTTATACTGTTATTTGGTGATGATAGTTTGAGTATTATTCAAATAGAATAAGGTACATAGCCCATGTTTGAAAAAAGTAAAAAAATGTTTTGTACAAAAATTATGCCAATAAAAAAAGTTAGTGCTTGACAATATCAATTAATTGTTTTATATTAGCTTTTGTTTAAGAGAATATAAGTTGAAAATATGGAGAGTGAATTGAATTCTAATCTTGAAACAAAATTTATATTTATAACCGGGGGAGTGGTTTCCTCTCTTGGAAAAGGAATTGCTTCAGCATCATTAGGAATGCTGCTTCAGGCACGCGGGCTAAAGGTTACCATTTTAAAAATGGATCCTTATCTCAATGTTGATCCGGGTACTTTGAGTCCCTATCAGCATGGAGAAGTTTATGTCACAGATGATGGAGCGGAGACTGATCTCGACCTGGGTCATTATGAACGTTTTTTAGATATCTGTCTCAATAAAAAAAATAATGCTACAACCGGACAAATATATTATACAGTGATCAAGCGTGAGAGAAATGGCGATTACCTTGGCAAGACGGTTCAGATTATCCCGCACATTACAGATGAGATAAAAAGGCGCATCATGGAAGTGGCAGACGGTGTTGACGTTGTTATCACAGAAGTTGGCGGTACAATTGGTGATATTGAGAGTCTTCCTTTTATTGAAGCGATTCGCCAATTTAGATTAGATGTTGGTTCTGATAACCTGGTGAACGTTCATTTAACACTTGTGCCATATATTAAAGCAGCCGGAGAATATAAAACAAAACCTACCCAGCATTCTGTCCAGCGGCTGCGCGAAATTGGAATTCAACCTGACATCCTCCTTTGCCGCACTGAATCTCCCCTTGACATTGAATTAAAGAAAAAAATAGGACTTTTCTGCAGCGTGCCTGTTGAGTGCGTGATCAGCGCTGAGGACGTTTCCACAATTTATGATGTACCATTGATGTTGCGAGAGGAAGGTCTGGATGAAATTGTCGTGAATAGGTTAAAACTTAAGACAGTTAAACCAAAATTATCAGCCTGGGAAAAATTCGTTGGTAAAATAAAAAATCCTTCTTCTGAAGTTAAGATCATTGTGTGCGGCAAATATGTTGAGTTGAAAGATTCGTATAAAAGTATTGCTGAATCATTCGTTCATGCGGGAGTAGCCAACGATACGCGGGTGAAATTAAAATGGGTTGAAGCTGAGGATATTGAGAAATTTGGTACTGAAAAATATTTACACGATGTGAGCGGATTGCTTGTGCCGGGTGGTTTTGGCAGTCGGGGCAGCGAAGGAAAAGTTGATGCGATTCGATATGCCCGGGAAAATAATATTCCCTTTTTTGGCATTTGTCTGGGTCTTCAATGCGCAGTGATTGAATTTGCACGAAATGTTTGTGGATTGGAGAATGCTAACAGTACAGAATTTAATGATAATTCTCCACACCCGGTAATCGATTTGATGGAAGAGCAAAAACGAATTAAATCAAAGGGCGGCACCATGCGGCTTGGCTCGCAGCCTTGTGTTATCAAAAAAGATACTGTCGCTGATAAAATTTATAACGCGGAAAAAATATACGAGCGGCATCGACACCGGTTGGAAGTGAATGAAAAATATTATGAAATATTAGAAAAACAGGGAATGGTTTTCAGTGGTATCAATCCTGAATTAGATTTAGTGGAAATGATAGAATTACCAAATCATCCCTGGTTCGTCGGCGTACAGTTTCATCCGGAGTTAAAATCACGTCCGCTGAATGTGCATCCGCTATTTAGAGAATTTGTTAGGGCGGCGGTGAAATTTAGTCATTAGTCTATTAGTCATTGGTCATTATGTCTTGTCCTGAAAGTTCTTAATATAGGAAAGAAGTTGAGGCAATACAAGAATAAACAACATACCGCGATTGTGGAAAAGGAAGGAGATGGATATGTCTCCTGGTGTTCTGAAGTGGACGTTGCCAGTCAGGGAAATACTGTTGATGATGCACGCAAGAATTTAAATGAAGCATTGAAACTATTCTTTGAAGTTGCTTCCGATAAAGAAATAGAAGATAGATTTCATGTTTAAACATTATAAAGATTTTCGCATTATAATCAATCACAAATTAATTTGGAAATATCCGTTGGGTTGTTTCTATCCGTTGGATTTATAATGAAAACAATTCAGATTAAAAATATCACAATAAATAAAACATCACCCTTCGTTTTAATAGCAGGCCCTTGTGTAATTGAGTCAGAAGAAATAACCATGGAGACTGCTGAAGCGATTAAAACAATTACCGATGATTTACATATTCCATTTATTTTCAAATCATCGTACATAAAGGCGAACCGGCAAAGTATCGCATCTTACACTGGCCCGGGGATTGACAAAGGTCTCAAAGTACTGGCTAAAGTTAAAAAGGAATTTCAGGTTCCAATTTTGACAGACATTCATTTAACTCAAGATGCAAACCAGGTGGCTGAAGTTGCTGATATTTTGCAAATTCCGGCTTTTTTATGTCGTCAAACAGATATTGTTGTTGCAGCAGCGAAAACCGGTGTACCAATCAACATTAAAAAAGGGCAGTTTATGGCGCCCGAAGATATGGCGGCAATTGCGCAAAAATCAAAACATGTTGGCAACCAACAGATCCTAATCACAGAGCGCGGCTCAACTTTTGGCTACCATAATTTAGTTGTCGATTTTCGCTCTTTGACGATAATGCAAAACCTGGGCTATCCGGTGGTTTTTGATGCAACTCACAGTTTGCAGTTGCCTGGGGGAAGCAGCGGTCAATCCGGTGGTTTGCCACAATTCATTTTTCCGTTAGCCAGGGCAGCAGTAGCAGCAGGTTGCCAGGCAATTTTTTTAGAGACACATCCTTGCGTTGAAGATGCGCTTTGTGATGCTTCCAATATGCTGCCATTACAAAAATTGAAAGATTTGTTGATTCAACTGAAGCAAATTGATGAGATTAGAAAACAAATTCCCTGATGAGATAATATGGATTTAAAAGACAAAATAACAAAAATAAGATTAATACTATTAGACGTGGACGGTGTGCTTACAGATGAATCTCTCCGGTATGCCCCTGATGGAGAAGAAATTAAAATTTTTAATGTAAAAGATGGTTTAGGAATAAAATTGGCGCAAGCGGCTGGATTAGCCATTGGAATTATCTCATCACGATCTTCCCAAGCGGTAAATCGGCGTGCACATGAATTGGGGATTGAAGTTGTTTACCAGGGATATAAAAAGAAAATAGAGGCATATAATCAAATAAAAAAAGAATTATTCGTTTCAGATGAATTAATAGCTTATATCGGTGATGATCTTCCTGATCTGGAGATATTGAAAGAAGTTGGTTTTGCCATTGCAGTTGAGAATGGTTGTGAAGAAGTAAAAAAAGTGGTAGATTTTATAACGAATAAACCTGGGGGAAGAGGCGCTGTGCGGGATGTAATTGAAATGATTTTGCGCGAGCAGGGTAAATGGGAACAGGTGGTAACTGCTTTTTAACAAACACTGGCAAAATTTTGTCGATGTTTCCATTGTCGCTGCTTGGTATAAAGGAGTATTGGAGTGATGGATTGTTGGCGTACTGGAGTGATGGATTGTTGGAGTTATTGATTCCCAATAATCCAAAGCTCCATTACTCCATTTTTCCAATGAAGTCTGGGAAAATATTATAATTGTCACGTTTAAATATTTAGGAGAATAGATCAAAAGTGACAGAAAAAAATAAAATTATAAAAATTGGCGTGCTATTTTCTTTGATATTGACTTCTCTGATAAATGCCCAGGATAGCAGAAAAATCACATTAGCCGTAATGGATTTTAAAAACAACAGCTCTACCATGAGATATGACCGTTTGCAACGATCCATCCCTGAAATGCTTAAAACAGAGCTATCGCGTTATCCTGAAATTGCCGTTGTTGAAAGAAAAAAAATTGAAAGTATATTAAGGGAACACGCATTAGCCCAGGCAGGATTTATCGAGGGGGAACAAGCTCAGGAGGTTGCTCGATTAGCCGGCGCTGAATATTTAATAACCGGTGAAATAAACACACCGAACCGACAACTCAGATTGGATGCACATCTGATCAAAGTTGCCTCCGGTCAAATTATGGGGGAGAAGGTATCCGGAAGAAATGAAAAACAAATTGAAGCGATGATAAAGTTGTTAGCCAATAATTTCATTTTTGATCTGACTGGCTCCGGTGAACGCAAAGAGTTTGAAAAAATTACGCAATATCAATCAAAATGGGCGTTGATTACGACAGGGTCATTGGTGGCAACCACGACTGTTTTTCATTTTTTGTACAGTTATAATTATGATAAATATCATAAAACGAGTCATCTGGACAAATTCAATTATTATTACGACCGGGCAAACGGTTATCATAAGACTCGAAATATTTTGATGGTGTTAACAAGCGCTTCAGCTTTGACAACCTTCATTCTTTGGCAGAGTGATCGAAGTGAAGGAAATAAAATATATGCCAATCGTATGAATAAAAAATTAGAAACGGTCAGACCGAAGGTCGCGCTGGGAATTTTACCTCAATATGATGGCTGGACTGTATCATTTGGGATCAAATTTTAAGGAGAATAGATTGAAAAAATATATTTTCCATTTACTGTTATCTTTGACCTTTTTGCTATATTGTGGGAATCTTGATCGTGACAATGTGCTCGATCCTAAAAATCCCAACAGCAAAGCAAATCGAGTGGTGTTAGTAGAATTATTTGTTGTTGAAAACACCGGTTATGAATATTGTAATACGGCATTAGATGGGCTTGAAGAACTTTGTGAAAGTGATAATTATCGCGGCAAAGTTTTGCTGCTGGAATACCATTTGAAAAAGGATAATTTAAATGATTCATTCGCGTTACCGCAATGTTATGATAGGTATGTTGAATATGAGCCTGTACAATCAGATCGTGGAATTCCCGATGCTTTTTTTAATGGTAAAATAGAAAGGGTACAGGGAGCCTCGCTCGATAAAGCCGGTGCGCGTTATGATGATGTACTAACCGGGTTAACCGGTAAAAAGTCATATTTCAGGTTTGAGGTTAATAAACAGGTCGAAGGCAACTCTATCGATCTTGATGTAAAGGTGATACGACTCGGAAGGAATAAAAAACAAGACTTGAATCTTTTTGTGGTTTTATATGAGGATATTGAAACCGACCTTCATCATTATGTTGTCAAGAAAATATTTCAACCTCAAACAATAAATTCGATAGAGCCAGGTGAAGTTAAATCATTCTATTTTTCTGACCACTTGATTAGTATTCAAAAGATGGAAAATATTCATGCTGTCGTTTTTATACAAGATCAGAATGAGACAACAATGGAAGTTTATCAAGCTGCAAAATTTTAGAGCAGCAAAGGAGGATACAGTGAAGAAAAAAATAATATTCTTAACACTCATTTTCTCTTTTGGCTTGTTTAGCTGTGGCGTTGTTGAAAAACTCGCCAATAAAGATCCCATGATCAAAAGTGTTACTGCGTTTCCTTCACAAATCGGAACGCAGGATACGACTACTCTGAAAGTAGTGGCTGAAGATCCGGATGAAGATTTACTGTCATTTCGCTGGACTGATAATTCAAAAGGAACTTTCATTTCACATACGGAAAAAGATGTGAAATGGATATCGCCAAGTTCTTCCGGCAAATATACGATTAATGTGAAGGTCACTGATGAAAATGGCGGGAAGACAACTGGCAGTGTTGTTGTGAATGTGAAGGGAAATGAAAGCCCCATCGTGACAATCACGGAACCCACGGAAAATGAAATAATTCCCGGGCTTGGCAATAAAACGATCAGCGCTGTAGTGGATTTTCAATGGCAAATAGGGAGAGTTGATTTTTTCATAAACAGGGATTCGTTGCTGTTTAGCAATAGTGATGATCCTTACCTATTTGATGAATGGAATGTTTCGACATTATCAGGTCAAAAAATAATTACAGTCAGAGCCTATGATAAGAGCGATAATTCAAATTTTGGCGAAGACTCGGTTCATGTTTTTATTGAAGGAACGATCCCGGTACCAAAATAATTTATTTGAGAACAAATAGAAAATACGATTGTAGTTAAAAGCACATGAAAGATCATAAAAAGAATGAGTACGATTCAATCATAGAAAAAGGTAAGGATGTAATCCGAAAAGAAGCGCAAGCGATTTTTGATCTTGAGAAACGAATTGATGACAATTTTGCCAGGGCAGTTGACATAATTTATAATTGCAAAGGTCGCGTCATTATTTCCGGAATGGGCAAATCCGGAATAATCGGCAGGAAGATAGCCGCAACACTGACCAGTACGGGCACTGCTGCGATGTTCTTGCATCCTGCAGAAGGTATGCACGGTGATTTGGGGCTTGTCCATAAAGACGATGTGGTTATTTGCATTTCTAAAAGTGGGCACACGCATGAATTATTTCAACTTGTGCCGTTGATAAAACGAATTGGTGTTCCAATTATCTCAATAACCGGTAATCGACGGTCAAGATTAGCAGAACGAAGCGATGTAATCTTGGATGCCAGTGTTAATGAGGAAGCGTGCCCAAATAATCTTGCGCCAACTTCGAGTACCACAGTAGCGTTGGTTTTGGGAGATGCTTTAGCTGTGGCTTTGCTCGATAAACGTAACTTTAGATCAGAAGATTTTGCGCTGCTGCATCCTGGTGGCAGTCTCGGAAAACAGCTGACCCAAAAAATAGACGACATTATGTTTACCGGGGACAAAATACCTGTTGTCCCGGAAAATATGGAATTGGAAAAAGTGATCTTTGAAATAACGTCAAAACGATTTGGATCAACCTGTGTCATTGATAAGGATAAAAGTTTAGTTGGTATTATTACTGATGGTGATATCCGTCGGTTACTGGAAAAGAAAAAAAATATTTGGCAGTTAAAAGCCAAAGAGGTAATGAGTTCAAATCCAAAAACTGTCCCATTGGGAATCATGGCTGTAGATGCTCTTAAAATTATGACAGATTTCAGTATTATGCAGGTGATCATTGTTGATGAAAAAAATATTCCCCGCGGAATTATTCATTTACACGATATTCTGGAGGCAGGAATTCTGTGAAAAAACCGTTTCGTAAATTTACAAAACGAATAAAAAACTGGATTATTTATGCTGCTGTGCGCAGCGGTGTTCTCTGGATGTTGTGTGTGCAGCGGGCAACAACCATGAAATTTCTACAAGCTGTTTCAATGTTTGGATACTATATTGTCCCGAGCGAAAGAAAAAAAACAATAAAGAATTTAACAAAGGTTTTTGGCGATACCAAAAGTCCTGAACAAATAAAGCAAATGGCAAAGGATGTATTTCGCAATTTAGGCAGAAATATGGCTGATGCATTTGCTATTCCGAGATTTAAAAGGTACAATATCGATAATTTTGTTAAGGCAGAGGGACTGGAGCATTTATCTAAAGCGTTGGAAAACGGCACAGGAGCCATTGCGCTTACTGGACATATTGGGAATTGGGAATTATTAGGCGCTTATCTTGCCATAAAAGGATTTCCGATTAACGTTGTTGGCGCTCCTATTTATGATTCCCGGCTCGATGAACTCGTCGTTAATAATCGCCTTCATTCCGGAATGAAATATATCGCACGTGGTACGGCAACCCGGGATATAATTCGGGCGTTGCGGGCAAAAGAAATCGTTGGCATTTTGATTGATCAGGACACGAAACGCGTTGACGGCATTTTTGTTGATTTTTTAGGACACCCGGCTTATACGCCAATCGGCCCGGTTGTGTTAGCGATGAAAACTAAAGCAGTGATCGTCCCAATGGCGATTCATACCAAAAAACATGGTAAACATTACATAAAAGTTAAGCCGCAGCTACCATTAAGATTTTCAGGTGATGTTGAAAAGGATAGAATTTATAACACCAAGCTTTGTAATGATGCGTTATCCGATTTCATCCTGGAAAATCCAACACAATGGGTGTGGATGCATGAGCGGTGGAAGACCAAGCCGGGGGATTAGAAGTGAGATATGAAAACGACAGAATATTTTAAATATACAAGAAAAAAGTCTGACAGGGCGCGAATTAAATAAGAGTGGATTAAATCTGTGATTGACCATCCTGATAAAACTGAACTACAATCAGATGGCAGGGTTAGAAAATGGGGCAAAATAAAAGAAACAAACAAATATTTGAGAGTAATACTGTTAGAAGATGGTAAAACAGTTCATAATGCATTCTTTGATAGGTCTTTTAAGGAGGACTGAAAAATGAGAGTAAAATATTTTCCGGACACTGATACTGCTCACATGGAATTTAGTAAAAAACAGATTTTTGAAACAAAAGAGATCAGTGAGAACATTTATGTAGATTTGGACAAAAAAGGAAATCTAATAAGTATGACAATTGAACATGCGAAAGTAAATGCCGGATTACAGGAATTCTCCTATCAAGAAATGGCTGTTTAAAGAGTAAAAGATTAAATGCAGAATGAAAATTGGTGAAACCAATGAATGAAAATGAACTTGATGATAGTATTCAAAAGGTTTGGGCTAAAGAAGCTCAAGAACGGCTTAAAGCTCATAAAAACAAAAGGTATTCCAGTAGAAGAGGTCTTTGGAGAGCCTTTATGAAACTATACCCCCAAAACATATTCATTGTATTAATTATACTATCATTTTTTATTTGTTTTTTCACTTGTCAAAAAAGCCAAAATGAAAACGTAGAAAAAACAGAGAAATTAGAATTCCCTGATCAGGAAGGCTGGAATTCGACAATGACTTCGACCAAAGAAGGTGTTTTAAGCGCTGTTATACGGTACGGTCATATGAAGCGTTTCAAAAAAAGAAAAGTAGTTGAATTTGATAGCGGCATTGAAATAGATTTTTATGATGAAAAAGGTTTTCATACATCAAAATTAACTTCAGAGATGGGCAAACTGAATGAAGGGACAAATGATATCGAAGCCATAAAAAATGTTATCGTCGTATCCGATAGTGGAATAAATTTGAAAACTGAACAGATCTGGTGGGACAACAGCGTTGAAAAAGTAGTTACTGATAAATTTGTAACCATTACGACAGCCCAAAACGATACTTTTTATGGCTATGGTTTTGAATCCGATCAATATTTGGATAATTGGTCGATTCGAAAAGTATCCGGAAAAGCAGGAAGAGGATTAGAATTGGACATAGAATTTAGTGAAAATAAAAAAACAATCGATTCTGTTTCTGTGGATTCAGCAAGTAATAAAAATATAATTCAGCCAGATACATTAAACGAGAGCAAATGAAATTAAAAGTAATAATAATAATTCTCGTAATAATTCTTTTACCAATAGTGTTATTTTCACAAACAAATGAGCAATTAGAAATTGTTCAGACTGATAGCACTGACTTCATTCAAAAAAAAACACGTCAGGGCATTTTGCGGGAATTAATTGGCAATGTTCATCTCCGCCAGGGTGATACGGATATGTTTTGTAAAAGTATGCGCTGGTGGGTGGATTTGGACAAAGTTGTCATAAAACATGATGTGAGAATCTTTGATAAGGTCAAAGAGCTTGTCGCTGATGAAGTTTTATATAATGTAAAGACAAGAGTTTACATTGCCCGGGGAAATGTTGTTTTAAAAGACACAGTTCGTCAGATCACTGCGGATGAAATCCAATATTTTAAAACAGAAGACCAGGTTTATGCTGATGGCAATGTGGTTATGTTTGATTGGGAGAATTACATAAACATTTATTCAGGTTATGCTGAAATTGATAACCAAAAGGATTATGTAAAGATCATTGAAGATCCGGTGCTTATCAAAAACGATAGCACGAACCAGGAAGAACTGCGGATTACGGGTTTGAAAATGGAGTTGTACGAAAGCGGAAAAAAAGCCGTTGTGACCGATAGCGTACATTTTTATCAAAAAGAGGCATCTGCAACTTGTGGTTTAGCAGAGTTTTATCGTGAAGAAAATGAAATAATTCTTAAGCAAGATCCAATTACCTGGCAGAACGATGACCGCATTTCCGGCGAAATTATTCATCTGTTTTTGAAAGATGATAAATTAGTGAAGGCGATTGTTAAAGAAAATGGGCTGCTTAAATCCCGAGTCGATACAACCGGCACAGATTTGCGATTTAATAAATTAACCGGTCAGCAAATAACCATGTATTTCCAAGACCAGAAAATACATAAAGTTTTAGTTGAAAATAAGGCGACAAGTTTATATTATGTTATTGAAGATGGCGAAGAAAAAGGAATGAATAAGATCATTGGTGATAAAATTATTGTTGAGATTAAAGACCGTAAAATTATCGATATTTGGATCGAGAGCAAACCTCAACTTTCCGAAGGAATTTTTTACCCACCGGGATTTAAAGCCGATGAAAAGGAAAAAAACTAAAAATGGCATTAAAATTAAAAGCAGAAAAATTAATTAAGAATTACAGTAAGCGGACTGTTGTAAATGAAGTCAGTTTAGAAGTGGAACAGGGTGAAATTGTTGGCTTGTTGGGACCTAATGGCGCTGGAAAGACAACCAGTTTTTATATGATCACTGGAATGATTCGTCCCAACAGCGGCAAAATTTATCTTGATAGCCAGGATATTACAAGTTTGCCAATGTATAAACGGGCTCGATTGGGGATTGGTTATTTACCACAAGAGGCTTCAATATTTAGAAAATTGACGGTAGAAGAAAATATCCTGGCAATTTTAGAGAGTATGCAGCTTTCCCGTCAACAGAGAAAAGAACGCCTGGAAGAGTTGCTTAATGAATTGAATATCACACATCTGGCAAAAAGTAAGGCTTATACGCTTTCCGGAGGCGAGCGGCGACGCGCCGAAATAACCAGGGCATTGGTTACAAAACCAAAATTCATTTTGTTGGATGAGCCATTCGCCGGGATCGATCCTATTGCAGTTGAAGACATTCAGACCATCGTAAAAGGTTTAGTTAAAAAAGGAATTGGTGTTTTAATTACGGATCATAATGTCCATGAAACGCTTTCGATTACACACAGAGCTTACTTATTATATGAAGGCGTTGTTTTAAAATCAGGTACATCAGAATTTTTGGCTGCCGATCCTGAAACGCGGCGCTTGTATTTAGGTGAGAAATTTAAATTAAATAGAGATGAGTAAAATGGAGATTTTATTAACCAGTATTATTCCTTATTTTAATTTATGACAATTTTATCGCAGAATGATTTATAGCAGAATGATGAAAATCATTAATTTCTGGATTCAGCTTTAATTTGCCAACATAGAGATATCTTTTATAATTATTCTGCTATTAATTATCCTGCTTAACCGTGCACAAAATTTTTATGTCAAATTTTTCATTTTAAAATTTGTAATTTTATATTTGGAATTTAAAATAATAAAGAGTATATTTCAATAATTGAAAAATGAATCATTAGCAGGAATAAGTACATCATGATGAGTATTGGTTTTTACCAGAAACCCGGGCTTTACATGAAACAATCGCCCCAGCAGGTTCTTCTATCGACGCTGTTGCAGCTTCCAATTTTGAGCCTGGAACAGCGAATTAAACTGGAATTGGAACAGAATCCTCTTTTAGAACAAGATTTAGAGATGGAACAGGAACTGGAAGAAGAACAAAAACTTGAAGAATTAGAGTTGAAAACTGATGAAGAAAAAGAAAACGACGAAGAGGAAGATAAAGAATATAATGAAGATGAAGAGGAAGTAGATTGGGATACAATTCTCAATGATGAGAATAATTATGAAATTAAAGCCCCAAAAGATGATAGCGCTGAAACCTATAGCCGCCCCGAAGTTTATGAAGCCACACTTCCCGAGCATCTTCTTAGCCAGTTGAATATGACAAAAATGTCTGAGATTGAGTTGGCAATTGGCGAGTATATTATATGGAATATTAATGAGGTTGGCTACCTGTCCTGTGATGTGGATATTATCGCACAAAATATGGACGTATCAACTGAGCAAGTGGAGAAAGTTTTAAATGTGATCCACAGGCTGGATCCGCCTGGAATCGGCGCCCGCGATTTACAAGAATGTTTGCTCATTCAGCTGCAAGATGATCCTGAACAAAATGAATTGGCGATCAGGGTTGTAAAAGATTATTTTGATGATTTTAAGAATAAACGGTTCGAAAAAATCGCCAAGAAATTAGCTATTTCGATTGAAGAATTTAAGGAAATATTGGATATAATTATTCAGCTTAACCCAAAACCCGGCTCAGGCTATTTGAGTTTGTTTGATAATACCATCACCCCGGATGTTATCGTTAAGAAAGAAGATGACGAATTCAAGATTATTCTCAATGACTGGAACATTCCTCACCTTAGAATTAACAATCAATATAAGAGCTTGCTGCTTGACAAAAAGAATACTTGCAAAAAAACCAAAGAATATATTAAAAACAGGTTAGAATCTGCCCGCTGGCTGATCAATTCAATTCATCAACGAAGGGCGACAATCGTGCGTGTTGTTGAAACGATTATAAAACGACAACCGGAGTTTTTTGAGATAGGATCCACGCATTTAAAACCAATGATCCTGAAAGATATTGCTGACGAAATTCAAATGGATATTTCCACGGTCAGCCGCGTAACAAATGGAAAATATGTACAGACTGATTTTGGCGTTTTTGAACTAAAACACTTTTTCAGCGAGAAAATCAGGCGTGATGATGGTGAGGATGTTTCCAATAAAGAAATAAAAGAAAGAATCCGGAAAATCATGGATGAAGAAGATAAGAAAAAACCACTCAATGATTCCAAGATCGTTGAAGTACTTCAAAAAGAAGGCTTCAATATAGCCAGGAGAACCATTGCCAAGTATCGGGAGCAAATGGAAATTCCCATTTCCAGGCTAAGAAAAGTATTGTAATTTAATTAACTTATGGAGGAAAAAGAAGTTATGCAACACTATGGTCGTAAAAAAGTTAAGAAAAGTATTGTAATTTAATTAACTCATGGAGGAAAAAGAAGTTATGCAAAACTATGGTCGTAAAAAAGTGAAAATTGGCGGTGAAGAGATTCAACTACCGCCAATTTCTAAGAATCAGATTTTTTTCGGAATTGTGATTCTAATTGTTGTTATTTTGTTCTTTACTTCATTTTATACTGTAAAAACCGAAGACGTTGGTGTGATTAAACGATTTGGTAAATATACAACAACAACAATGCCAGGTTTACATTTTAAACTACCGTTCGGCGTTGAAACAATAACAAAAGTTAAAGGCAGCCGTTATATTTTTCGTGAAGAGTTTGGCTACCGTACGGCACAGGCTGGAATCAGAACCCAATTAAGACGGGATGCCAGCTTGCTTTCAGAATCATTGATGTTAACCGGTGATCTGAATATTGCAACCGTTGAATGGGTGGTTCAATATCGTATTCAAGATCCCCAAAAATATGTTTTTAATGTCCGAAATATCACAAAAACAATTCGAGACATTTCTGAAACGATTACACGTCAGATTGTGGGTGATCATAGCGTGGATGAAGTCTGGATTATGTCACGTACTGAAATCGCTATTCTTATTAGAGAAAAAATGCAGGAAGTATTAAGTTATTATGATACGGGAATCGTAATCGAGACAGTTGAATTACAAGATGTTAACCCGCCCGAAAAAGTTCGTCCTGCTGTTAATGCTGTTAATGAAGCCCGTCAAGAGATGGAAAAATTGATCAACCAGGCAAATGAAGCTTATAACAAAGTAATACCACGGGCAAAGGGAGAAGCGAATAAAACAATAAGCCAGGCAGAAGGATATGCCCTGGATCGGATTAATCGGGCGAAAGGTGATGCAACAAAATTTAATGAAGTTTATCAAGCCTATCGTTTGTCAAAAGATGTTACCAAAAGACGGCTATATTTGGAGACAATGAACTCTATTCTGCCGAAAATTGAAAAAAAATATATCATCGATCAAGATCAAAAAGGCTTATTACAGCTATTGCAACTTCAAGATAGAGGAGGTAACAAATGAACAAAGGAAAAATTTCAATATATATAATAATTGCTTTTGCGTTTGTATTATTTTTAATATTTTCCGGCGCAATTTATAAAATTGATGAAACACAGCAAGTTGTTATTACCCAGTTTGGAAGACCTATTGGTGATCCAATCGATGCTCCTGGTCTTCACATTAAAATGCCATTTATCCAAAATGTTAACTATTTCGAAAAAAGGTTATTAGAATGGGATGGCAACCCATCGGAAATTTTAGCAAAAGATAAAAAATTCATTTTAGTAGATACCTATGCTCGCTGGAAAATATCTGATCCTTTGAAATTCTTTACTTCGGTTGTTAATGAGAATGGTGGGCAGACAAGGTTGGACAATGTAATAGAAGCATCCACCAGAGATCTGATCACAGGTCATGTGCTCATGGAAGTTGTGAGAAACAGTAATCGCAAAATGGCAGCTTCTGAAATTGAAGCTGGTGTGGGAGAAAAGACTGTGGTTGATTCTATTATTGTGGGTAGAGTAAAATTAACGCAAGGGATTTTGGAAGCATCCAAAGAAAAAGTAAGTCAATATGGAATCGAGTTAGTCGATGTTAGAATTAAGCGCATCAATTATATTCGGCAAGTGAGCGAGAAAGTTTTTGAACGAATGATTGCTGAAAGATTAAGGATCGCAGAGAAATATCGTTCTGAAGGAATGGGTAAAAAAGCTGAAATAGAAGGTGAAATGGAAAAAGACCTGCAGCGAATCACTTCCGAAGCATACCGAACAGCACAGGGAATCAAAGGAAAAGCTGATGCTGAGGCGATAAAGATTTATGCACAGGCTTTTGAACGTGATCCTGAATTTTATTCTTTTACCAAAAGTCTTGAATCGTATCGTCAAACATTGGATGAGAAGACCTGGTTGATATTATCAACTGACAGTGATTATTTGAAATATCTGAAGGACGTAAATGCAAAATAATGTAAAATTCATAACCGTTCATCAGGTAGACAAGTGTTGAATGAGATCGTCCTGTTGAAAATAAAAAATTAAATCCAACGGATAGAAACAACCCAACGGATAAAAAAAAATGGTATGAAATTAATTTTACACCGCCTTTGGCGAATGCAAATTTCTTTTTGGGTAAATTTGTCGGGTTTATGATAGTCTTTTTAGTAACCAATCACAGGGTATAAAAAATGGTTAAATTTTCTCCCACAGAAAATAAAATAAAAATCTTTTTTTCTGTGGCGTGTTCCATTTCTGTGGGCTAATTTTTATCACGAATTTACACCCTGTGATCGGTTACTCTTTTTACGTTATATATTTAATAATTTTAATAACATCCGTTGGGTTGTTTCTATCCGTTGGTTTCTCATATGGTGGAATTTTTCAGTCTTATCTTCACTGACATCTACGGAATGTTTACGAATATTCTTAATTTTAATTATATCGGATAGTAAATGTGAAACGTGAAAAGGCAGACGTGAGACGAAGAAAATATAAAACACCACCGTCTCACGTTTCACGTTTGATATTTCACTTTTATCAATAATTAAAGGAAAAATGAATGTTTAGAGCTACAACAATTTTGGGCATCAAAACAAAGAATGGCATTGCCCTGGGAGGAGACGGGCAGGTAACTTTTGGTGACACTATTATGAAAACAGGTGCTCGAAAGGTCAGGAGGATTTATAACGATACTATCCTGGTCGGTTTTGCAGGAGCCTCGGCTGATGCACTTACATTATTTGAAAAATTTGAAGCTAAATTAGAAGAATTTAATGGTAATCTTCCAAAAGCAGCCGTTGATTTAGCAAAAGATTGGAGAACAGACAGGTACTTACGCCGGCTGGAAGCACTGATTGCAGTTATGGATAAAAATAATTGTTTCCTTATTTCAGGAACAGGTGATGTTGTGGAGCCGGACGATAATATCATCGCGCTTGGATCAGGAGGTCCCTATGCGCAGGCGGCTGCACAGGCATTGGTAAAACATACAAAGATGGATGCCAAAAAGATTGTTGAAGAATCTTTAAAAATTGCTGGGAATATTTGTATTTATACCAATACAAAAATTAATGTGTTAGAATTAAAATAAATTTTTGAGTAGAATTTGAAAAAGGAAGCAGATGAAAAAAGGAATCGAAGAATTAACCCCGAAACAGATTGTTAAAGAATTAGATAAATATATCATCGGACAGGATAAAGCGAAAAAATCAGTTGCTATTGCGCTTCGGAATCGCTGGCGGAGACAGCAGGTAGAAGATGATTTGCGTGAAGAAATAATGCCCAATAATATTATTTTGATTGGTCCAACAGGAGTAGGGAAAACTGAAATTGCACGGCGTTTAGCTCGCTTATCCAGCGCTCCATTCATTAAAGTTGAAGCATCTAAATTTACCGAAGTTGGATATGTGGGAAGAGATGTGGAATCAATCATCCGCGATATTGTTGATCTATCTGTTTCCATGGTTCGCAATGAGCAAACAGTGGAAGTAGAAACAAAAGCAGAAGAGATGGCAGAAGATAGGTTACTTGATTTATTACTTCCGCCGCTGCCTGATGTGAAAGATGGTGAAAATCAATTAAATGATGAAAATGATGAGACCTATCTGAAATGGAAAAGAACACGTGAAAAATTAAGAGAACAGTTGCGTGCTGGAAAATTTGATGAACGAAAAGTGGAATTGGAAGTGCCATCATCAACATCTCCGTCGATGCAAATTATTTCTCCAATGGGCATTGAAGAGATGGGAATGAATATTCAGGATTTGCTGGGACCAATGTTTCCTAAAAAAACAAAAAAAAGAAAAATGAACATTCCTGATGCACGCCGATTTCTCATTCAGGAAGAATCACAAAAACTAATTGACATGGAAGAAGTAGTAAGAGAGGCAATTGACCGTGTTGAAAATGGCGGTATGGTTTTCCTCGACGAAATAGATAAAATTGCCGGTGAGAATTCTGGATCCGGACCTGATGTATCCCGGGAAGGCGTGCAGCGCGATCTTCTTCCGATTGTTGAAGGATGCAGCGTTATTACGAAATACGGTATGGTGAAAACTGATCATGTTTTATTTATCGCATCGGGAGCTTTTCACGTTTCCAAACCATCTGATTTAATCCCTGAAATGCAGGGAAGATTTCCTATTCGTGTTGAGTTGAATAGTTTAACGACTAAAGATTTTATCAGGATTTTAACCGAGCCGGAAAATGCGTTGATCAAACAGTACATTGCTTTGTTAAAAACCGAAAATGTCAAACTTACTTTTACCAAAGGCGCCATTAAAGAAGTCGCTAAAATTGCCAGTGAAGTGAATGAAAATGCAGAAAATATCGGCGCAAGAAGATTGCACACGATTTTGACGACTCTGTTGGAAAATCTTTTATTTGATGTGCCAGATTCTAAATTAGATGAAGCAAAAATAACTGACAAGGATGTGCGAGATGCATTAAAAGACATTATCGAAGATGAAGATTTGAGTCGGTATATTTTATAGTTTGGTTAGTGGTGAGTGTTATGTAGAAAAATTAAATACCACTCACTAATCACCACTATACAACTCACTACTCCACCACTAACCAATCACCACTCTACCACTCACCAATCTACCAATCACCAACAAAGGAGAATTAAGCAGTGAAAAATCATTTTCTATCGCTTGCCGATTTGACAAAGGATGAAATATTAGAATTATTGGATTTGAGTATTGAGCTAAAGGAAAAACAAAAAAAGGGTCAGGCAGAGCCAATTTTGAAAGGACAAACCCTGGCAATGATTTTTCAGAAACCTTCCACTCGTACGAGGATTTCTTTTGAAGTGGGCATGTTCCAATTGGGCGGACATGCGCTTTACTTGGCGCCTTCTGATATTGGCGTGGGAACCCGAGAAGCGGTGAAAGACATTGCCCGGGTACTTTCACGGTACAATGACGGCATTATGGCTCGCTTATTTGGACACGAAGATATCATTGAGATGGCAAAATATTCCTCTGTCCCGGTAATTAATGGTTTGACGGATTTATTGCACCCCTGCCAGGTAATGGCTGACGTGTTGACAATTTTAGAACACCGTAAAAATTTGGATGATTTGAAAGTCACTTATATCGGAGACGGCAACAATTTAACAAATTCATGGCTGAACTTTGCTTCAAGATTTCCCATGAAATTAGCGATGGCAATCCCTGAAGGATACGATCCGGATCAGGAAATACTCAAAAATGCAAAAGATGCCGGTATCAGTGAAATTGAGTTATTTCGGGATCCCCAAAAAGCGGTTAAGGATACGGATGTTATTTATGCTGATGTTTGGGCAAGTATGCATCAAAAAGATGAAACAGAAATAAGAAAAAAGATTTTCAAGGATTACCAGGTTAATGATGAATTAATGAAACATGCCCGACCCGACACTTATATTATGCATTGTTTACCAGCCTACCGAGGTATGGAAATAACAGACAGCGTAATTGAAAGCCCCAATTCGATTGTATTTGATGAGGCTGAAAATAGATTGCACGCGCAAAAGGCAATTATGGTTAAGTTAATGGGGAAATGATTTAAATCCATAGTTCACAATTTATTCGAAAAGCACCAAATAACAAATCCCAAATTTCAAATAAATTCCAAATCGTTTCGTTTGTTGAATAGTGCTTGAACGAAAACTAGCAAAAATTAAAAAAGCGCCTGTCATTGCGAGCGACGAAGGAGCGAAGCAATCTCTTGATTATTAAGCGCTTATTGATGGGATTGCTTCGTCGCTTCGCTCCTCGCAATGACAGAAAATTACCAAAATTAGGAGTTTTCATTCAGACACTAAATAATAGATAATTGGATTTGTTCCTAAATATTAGATTCCAATAAATAATATGTTTGGAATTTCGAATTTGGTTCTTGGAATTTATTTGGCATTTGGAGCTTGGAATTCATTTAAAAATGATAAAACTGAAAAACTTAGATGAGCATTGTAGTAGAAAAATACACCCAATCATTAAAAGACCAGTGGGATGAATTCGTCTGGCAAGCAAACAACGGCACGATATTTCAAACGCGAAAGTTTTTGAACTACCATCCACCGGAAAGGTTTGAGGATTTTTCACTTGTTTTCAAAAAGAAAAATCGAATTATCGCGCTTTTTCCGGCTACAGTGCGCTATGAGGATCATCGCCGAATTCTGACATCGCACCGAGGATCTTCCTACGGTGGAATACTTACCAAATATGGCTTAAGTATTAAAGATGCCTTCCAACTAATCGATACCCTGATTGATTTTGGCAAAGAAAATAAATTTCAGGGTATTGAATTAACACCGCCGCCAATAATTTATCACTTGCGTCCCAGTAATTACATAGATTTTGCGTTAGTGAAAAATGGTTTTGGTTATCGGAAGCGGGAAATTTCCAGTGTTATCCCGCTTACTTTTTCTGAATCAGATGTTTTGCAAACTTTTTCATCCGAATCTCGCAGAGCAGTCAGACGAGCTTTGAAACTTGGAGTGGAGGTTCGCGAAAGTGAAGACTATGAAGATTTCTACAAAATACTCAAAAGAAATTTAAAGATGAGACATAATGTACAACCGACTCATACTTTAGAAGAATTACTTCATTTGAGAGAAATTTATTCTGATCGGATTAGACTTTTTGGCGCTTATGCAAATGATGAATTGGTTGCCGGAGTGGTAATGTTTGACTGTAACGAACGTGTTGTGCTGGCATTTTATATTAGCCACAATGAAGATCGTCAACAATTCCGAGGCGTAAACTGCCTTTTTTATGAAATCATCAAATGGTCAATCCGCAATAATTTCGGTTATCTTGATTTTGGGATTTTTACTGTGGACATGGATCCTAATTGGGGATTGGGCAGGTTTAAGGAAAGTTTTGGCGCCCAGGGAATTTTTCGTGATACCTTTTTGAAATATCTGGATTAGAAAAATTGACAAACCACAGAGACGCAGGTCACAGAGTTTTTTATCCCTTTCTCTGTGAACTGCGGCTGTGGCATTAAAAAGAAACTCAATTGAAAATGAATATCCTCCACATCGCTCCATTCAATGTTGCCGGCGTACCGATCACATTTGTAAAAGCTGAACGTCAGCTTGGTTTTAACAGCCGGTTAATCACACTGGCAAAAAATCCACGTGGTTATGAAGAAGATATTTGCCTGGACTTACCGTTTTTAGATTTTAAGGGATTCACTAAATTTAAGCGGTTAATAGGGGGGAAATCCAGAACTGAAATAACCAACCAAGCGCCGCAACTCACCGAAATTCCTCAAAAATGGATCCCAAATAAAATAGAAAAATTATTCATTGTTTTTAGAGAACATTTCTGGAAATCAAAAATTGAAAATGTTTTAGACCAAATTAATATCGACCAGTTTGATGTAATTCAGTTAGACGGCGGAATAGGTTTTTACCGCAATGGCAGGGATATTCTCGAATTGAAGCGAAAAGGGAAAAAAATCATTTGCTGTTACACTGGCAGTGATTTACGTGTTCGCGGTGTTATCCCGCAGATTGATGCTGTGTCAGATTTGAATGTCAGTGTGGAATTTGATCATTTATCACTTCATCCCAATATCAACCATGTTTTTTTCCCCTTTGATGCCTCCAATTTTAAACTGGCGGCATCTAAAAAAGATGGGAAAATCCATATCGGTCACTCTCCAACCAATCGTGCTGCAAAAGGTAGCGATGTCATCATTCCTGTAGTTAAGGAGTTAGAGAAGAAGTACCCGGCAAAATTAGTTTTAATAGAAAACTTACCTTACAAACAAGCCCTGGAATTAAAAGCTCAATGCCACATTTTTATTGACCAGTTGGGCGATCTTGGCTACGGCATCAGCGGACTTGAGTCATTAGCAATGGGTATTCCCACATGTTCCTGTCTTGCTCACGGATTTGATGAAAAATATCCTGACAATCCGTTTGTTGTTGTTGATGAAACGAATTTGGAGCAACGATTGGTTCAATTGATCAAAAATAAAGAGTTGCGTTATAAAAAAGGGGCAGAGGGGAGGGAGTGGGTGAAGCAATTTCATGATCCGATCAAGGTTGTACAACAAATTCGTAAACTGTTACTTGATGAATAATTTAAATTTTTCCCAATATGCTTAATAATTTTAATTTCCACACCATCCATATCGCTTCCCGAATGATTTTTTTTGACATTTTTGAACTGCCAGCTTCCCTGTCAGTAAATACGATGGGAATTTCTTTGATCTTAAAACCCCTTTTCCAGGCTTTGAAATTCATTTCAATTTGGAACGAATAGTGGCTGGATCGAATATCGTCTAAATCGATTGCTTCTAAAACTTCGCGACGGAAACATTTGTAACCGCCAGTGCCATCTTTAATGGGCATGCCGGTAATGATCTGGTTGTATTTATTAGCGCCAACGCTCAAGATCAGACGGGTGAGCGGCCAGTTAATCACATTCACACCATGGATATAACGAGAACCAATTACCAGGTCATGTTCCTTTATTGCTTTTAAAAAATTCGGGATTTCGTCCGGATTATGAGAAAAATCGGCATCCATTTCAAAAATATAATCGTAACCATTTTGTAACGCATATTTGAATCCTGCCACGTAAGCAGTTCCTAATCCGGCTTTTTTTTGGCGCTTTAAAATATGAATGTTCGGCTCTCTTTTTAAAATATTTTCTACAATTCCCGCAGTGCCATCAGGTGAATTGTCGTCAACAACTAAAACATGAAGGTCATTAATGCCAAGAAAAAGAATCCGTTCAATCAGAGATTCAATGTTCTGCGCTTCGTTGTAGGTTGGAATTACGATAAGAGATTTCATTGATTCTGTTCCTTATGATTTCATTTTCCTGTATTGTCTTTTAAAAATGTTTAATCCCTCTTCAATGTTTGACAATTTTACACCAAGCTCGGTTGTGGCTTTAATTACATTAAAACCAGAACGCAGCGGCCGCAGCGCTGTTTGATTTAAATCGGAGGTGATAATTGGAGAGATGAAATTATCTTCAAGTCCAAAAACTTCTGCAATTTTTAATGCAAATTTATAACGGTCTATTATCTCACTGCCAGCTACATGGAATGTGTCCCATTTTTCTAATTCAATAATTTTTAAAATTGTTGCAGCTAAATCATCAGCCAGCGTTGGATTGCCAACCTGGTCTGTTACAATTTTAAGATTTTTATTTTCTTTTAAAGCTGATATAAGCCAGGTAACATAATTTGGTCTTACATTTATAGCAGCGCCATAAAGAACCATAGTGCGTACAATTGAATAATCCAGGTCAGATGCGTGCAAAACATTTTCGCTTGCTAACTTTGACTTCCCATAATAACCAAGCGGCGAAGGTGAATCGTTTTCCGAATATGGGCCATTCTTTCCATCAAAAATGTAATCTGATGACAAATGAACAATTTTGGTGCCGATTTTTCTTGCTGCATAAACAATGTTTTTTACGGCTTGTACATTTTTTTTTCAACATTTTTTTTTTTTTTTTTTTCAACCCTCAAAGTCGGGCATTTCTGCTTTTTTTTTCAAAAAATGGGGGTAAAAATTTAATATCTATTTTGTCAGCAAAAGCCTGTCAGTAAAATCAAACTTTTTATATTTTAAAATAATTTTTTTGTTTTATTGTTTCGGGTGTATATTGATACCAAGGATTGAAAATTTTGAGGCTGCCTGTTCAAGCAGTTTTTGTCCTAACAGTCCATTGATACCAGTAATAATAATATTTACCATAGAAACAAGCCTGTAGATATCTTCCTTTGAATTAATGTAATCGTAAGTTTATAATTTGCTGAACAGCTCAAATACTGCGAAAAATCAGAAATAGCTTGTATCGTTAAACCATGTTTTAAAGATTTTGTTTCAATATTATTGATATGGGTAAAAGATGTAGAAAATCAAAGAAATAGCCCCTAATATCCATGCGCCTAACTCAACTTCTCTGCCCCTGCCCGCAAAAAGTTTTACAATGGGATATGCAACCAATCCGGCAGTGATCCCGATTCCCAGGTTATAAGTGAAGCTCATTAATATGATAGTGCAAAAGGATGGAATAAGCTCAGTCATATCTGAAAAGTCAATTTTTTTAACCGAATCAATCATCAGAACTCCAACAATAATGAGCGCTGGCCCGTATGCACATTTGGGGACGGCAGTTAGGATTGGAGTGAAAAACAAAGCCAACAAAAATAAAATCGCCGTAACAAATGTAGTAAACCCGGTTCGTCCACCTTCTTCAATCCCTGCGGCAGATTCAATGTAAGTGCCGGTTGTTGTTGTCCCGCAGCATGCTCCGACAACTGTTGCCAGGGCATCGGCTAACATCGGTTTTTCAATTTCAGGAAGGTTGCCATCTTCATCAAGAAAATCAGCCCGGGCGCTGACTCCAATTAATGTCCCCATAGTATCCACAAAATCCATTAAAAATACGCTTAACAAAATTGGTAAAAATCCAATTGTCAGCACCTCTGCAAATTTAAACTGGAAAGCAATAGGGGCGATAGATGGCGGTATTGAGAAAAATCCATCAGGATAGATTACATCCGGCAAACTGAAACCGATTCCCTTCGCTGCATAAGCAAGAACTGTGGTCACCAGAATTCCAATCATGATCGATCCCTTTACTTTTCGGATCATTAGAATCCCCATCAAAAAGAAAGAGAATAACGCTAATAACACTTGTGGCGAGGTTAAATTCCCGATCATGACCGGTACAACATTGCCCGCCGTTGGTTCTTTAATAACGATACCGGTATCAATTAGTCCGATAAACGTTAAGAAAAGACCGATGCCGACTACAAAAGAATATTTTAATGAAGGCGGCACAGCATTTGCAAGCCAACTGCGAAGACCTAAAATTGTAATGACAACAAAAATAAGCCCGCCAATAAATACTGAAGTAATACCAGCCTGCCAGGTATATCCCAAGCTCAAAACCACCGTAAAGGCGATGAAAGCATTTTCACCCATGTAAGGTGCAATGGCAAAAGGACGTTTAGCGTAAAATGCCATGAGCATTGAACCAACGACAGCAGCGATAATTGTTGCCACAGTAGAAGGGCCTTTGGGGATGCCGGCGACCTCTAAAATCCCGGGATTGACGATGATAATATAAGACATAGTTAAAAAAGTCGTTATACCACCAACGATTTCGCGGCGATAGTTTGTGCCAAACTCTTCAAATTTAAAAAATTCTCGCATAACTGTTTCTCCTTATATAATTGGTTTTGTTTAAGTTCTATCTCAATTATAAAGTGAGTTTTAGTTGAAATTATTGTAAAGGTAACAGGGTAATTAGGTAACAGGGTAATTAGGTAACAGGGTAATTAGGTAATAGGGTAATTAGGTAATAGGGTAATTAGGTAAGAATGCAGAATATTTTTCGTTTTTATTGCCAAACACCCAGTCAATTGATTAACCTGTTAGCTAATAAACTAATTAGTGTCTGAACGAAAACTAGCAAAATCTAAAAATACACCTGTCATTGCGAGCGACGAAGGAGCGAAGCAATCTCCTGAATATTAAGCACTTATTAATGGGATTGCTTCGTCGCTCCGCTCCTCGCAATGACAAAAAAATGAGGGTTTTCGTTCAAGCACTAATTACCAAATTACCTTAATTTACTTCCTTTTTTCTTGAAGTCGATAAATTTTTGTTTAATTTCAGCATTTTGAAGTCCGAGAATTTGTGCTGCTAAAACTGCTGCATTAACTGCTCCTGCTTTCCCGATGGCACATGTTGCCACTGGTACACCGGAAGGCATTTGAACTATTGAGTAAAGCGCATCAACGCCATTCAATGCAGACCCGCTCAATGGTATGCCGATAACCGGCAATGTTGTATGCGCAGCAATCACACCAGGTAGGTGCGCTGCCATACCTGCTCCGGCAATGATGAGTTTGAATCCATTTTCTTCAGCTGCTTTGGCAAATTGAGCTGTCTCGTCTGCGGTACGATGAGCCGAGAGAATGTGTTCATCGTAACCAATTCCGAAGTGTTCCAAATGTCTCGTACATTCTGACATCACAGGTTTATCCGAAGTGCTGCCCATTATTACAGCGACTAATTTTTGGATTTCCATATAGTTTATCCTTATGAAGTTATTTGAAATATATAATATACAAAAATATATGAAAAATGCAAGTGGAGAAAATGAATAATGTAGATTTTTATTCTTTGTGCACCCTCGGGCATAAAAACCTTGGTTGCAATTGCGTTATTTGGAAAAAAAGAATTTAACCACGAATTACACTAATTATCACGAAATATTAATGTTTGTAATTCGTGCAATTAGTGTAATTCGTGGTTTCTTTTAAATTTATTTAGCGAAAATCATTTTTTGTGTTTGTGAAAAATAACCAGAAGAGAAACGATACAAATAGATCCCATTACTAATAGTTCTTCCGTGTTTATCTTTTCCATCCCAGGTGCATGAATGAATGCCGGCTGATTTGAAACCATTCAATAGCTCACGCACTAAATGTCCATTTAGATCATAAATGTCTAAAGTGATATTCTCGTTTTCCGGAATTTCAAAAGTGATGGTTGTATTGGGATTAAATGGATTGGGGTAATTTTGAAGCAGTTTATATATTGATGGATTAAAAATTGTGGCTTCGATTATTTGCGAAAGAGTGCTTGTTCCATCCGTGTCCATTTGTTTCAGGCGGTAAAAGTATTTCCCGGCAGGCAGGGAAGTATCCCTGTATTTATAACTGTATGGTTGCGACGTTGTACCCTGCCCATAGATGAAACCAATTTTTGAAAAATTAATTTTGCTTGTGCTGCGTTGTATTTCAAATCCGAAGTTGTTGCTCTCGCTTTCGGTTCTCCAATTTAAATCAACTGAGTTATTTTTAACGTGTGCATTAAAAGAAGATAATTCAACCGGGACTTCTCCTGTACTGGTAAGATTTAACAGTTTAGTATTTCCGCTGAACCAAAAACCTGTTGGAGCAAGCCAGTATTCTGTTTCTCCAACCTTGGCTATAAATATAATAATTTCACCATTGTTGCCACCTTCTTTTGTACCTGTGGTTGATGGATCATCACCATTCACAGATAACATACCATATTGCCCGGCAGTTGTTATCGTAAAACTGGAAGGATATTCGATACCTCCAATGGTTGGCTTAACAATGGTGCCAACAGGTGCGTCTGATCCGTTTACTTGTATCGTACCATAAAATATAGAAGGTTGAGGTGGCTGGGCAAAAGAAATGAACGCAAAACAAAACAGAAAAATTAAAAATACTAAAACCTGCTTTTTTATCATGGTGTTCTCCAGAAAAATGTTGAAATGTTGGGATTTTTTTTTCTCCAATACTCCATCAATCCAATAATCCTTAAATGTGATTAATCAGAATCTCAACTACAAAAAGGTTTTATTTGTTAAAATCATCCAATTAAAAGAGTATCCTCCCAGAAATCCGATGCGTATTTCCAAGATCGTAACTCACAAAGGCATAGTCTATTTGAATGAATTTTAACCTGAATCCTGCGCCGCCAGTAAAATTTTCTCTTTCCATTCCGGCACGTAGAGCGAGAATATTCAACAACATAATTTCACCGCCAAACTGAAAATCCGATCCGGCGATTTCTCCGATAGAAAAATAATTTTCGCTGTTCTTGCCTTCGAAACGAAAATTTTGATTAACAGCAAGGGTAGCCTTTCCAGCTAAAAATGGTATGGGACTTGATAAAGCAAAACCCCATTTTAGCGTGGGTTTTCGGACATCCTTATGACCGGTGTCCCAAAAAACATAAGTACCAGCAATATCCTGAAGGTTCATACCAACTGAAAAACTATTAGAAAAGCGATAGAGCGTGCCAAAGTCAAAACCGAATCCCATTGATGAATTGCTGCCAACAGTCTGGCGAATGGTTTTTAAATTACCACCGACAAAGAAATTCTCTGCCAAACTATGGCTGAAAGATAAAAAGAGCGCGTGTTCAGTATCCTGCATGTAGCCTTCGATGATAGGGCGGTCGAATTGATCCAATTTGGTAGATTTGGGGATGTCATCGATTCCCATACGAAAATAGCTGATACCAAAGGCATTGCCATTTTTATCGGGAAAAACAAAGTTGATAAAATTTGCATGCAACAAACCGGAAAACCGGCTGGCATGCATAAAGGATACTTCCCGCTTTTGAAGCTGGGACAATCCTGCCGGGTTCCAATAAACAGCAGAGCCATCATCCGCAATGGCAACATAAGCGCCCCCCATTCCTAATGCCCGCGCTCCCACGCCGATGGAAAGGAATTCGGAAGAATATTTTTGGGCATGTGTTGTTCCCATGAATATTAGGAGAAAAACGAAAGCAACTGAATAAGATATTTTTTTTAAATTTGTCATTTCAATTTTTTATTTTGTTATTTTTTTCCGCATCGCATAAAGGCGATGCACTCCGAAAACTTAACTTTTGTTTTTGTCAACCTATTTCAGGACAAGACACCAATGACCAATTACTAATGACCAATGACAAAAGCCAATGCCCAATAACCAATCACCTCATAACCACCAAGCGCTCTATTACTTCGGTTTTTTCTGATCCGGCTTTGGCGGTTATTTTGTAGAAATATACACCATTGGCTATTTTGTCACCAAATTCGTCTGTGCCATCCCAAAATGTTTCGTTGTAACCAATTTGGTTTGATGCAGAATTAATTACTTTGATTAATCGACCGGCTACTGTATATATTTTTATTGATATCTCCGCAGGATCATCATTCGCCAAAATATATGTGAATTTGGTATCTTCCTGCATTGGATTTGGAAAATTGACTACTTTGTTTAATTTAAGTGTGTTGCTAATGAGAAATGAAAAACTCCCGGAAATTGTATTTACAGAAAAACCGCTTTCAACTACTTCTACTTTTAAATTATATTCACCATCATTCAATGTGTTGGGTAAATAAACTATCCTGCCCCTGGTGTCCGGGTTTTCTGTGTTCGGAATGTAGGAATATAAACTTTTATCCAACTGCTCTGAATTGAGATGAAATAGCACATTATCGCTGGTGAAAGATGAATTTCCCCCGGTAATAACCGCAGAAATAATTGCTTTATTTGAAATTGGATCACCATCCAGAATGTCTCTTCCCACAAGACGATCATCCACCAGAATTTTTATGCTTATTGGATTTGAAGCGCTGTCAGGGTTTGATAGTGCAAATAAATCTAACCGGTGATTTTTCCCTTCTGCCCAAGTACCTTTGGTATCCGAAACAAAAAGGTCACCACCGGGTATCTGAATCTTAAAGATAACCTGATCGCCTAATTTGCCGCCTTCAATTTGTGGTGTTTGTGGATCATCTCCATTGAGCAACATCAAATCATATTTGCCGGGACTGTTCACCAAAATATCCGGTGAAATGGAAACATCATTGATCCAGGCAGATATTTTTGAACCTGTTGGCGCCGGTTCATTTTTCAGTAAAACTGTTCCGTAATATCCTGACGGCTTGGGCACGGAAAGTTTAAAATTCTTATCAGTATTTATTTTAGGAATATTGAAATTTCGTAACGATTCAAAATTCTTATTGGTTGCTACATCAGAACTTACACTATTATTAACCATCCCGGCTGAGGAACCAGGACTGTTTGTTGGTGTGGGAATTCTTGAAATATCGAGCGTATCATCATTTGTTACTTCCAACCAGTACCCTGCGCCACTTTTTAACTCATTAAGTGTCCAGAAGTCTGATGGCAAAGAAGCATCAGCCCCAAACCAGGAACCATCATTATAATATAATATTTTTTTCCAGTTGCCATCGATGGAAGCGAGAGCATCAGGCAGGGGATGATTCAATGGCGTTGAATTCCCCATCAAATTCCATCCTGAAACTAACAGAATAGCGTCCGATTTTTCTGCGCCGGTTACGATTATTTGTCCTTGTTCAGTAGTTTGAAGCCAGTAACCTTTTCCCAATTCCATTTGCTTGAGCGTCCAAAATGTGGAAGGAATATCAGCATCTGCGCCAGACCATGTGCCGTTTGAATAGGTTAACAATTTTTTCCATTTATCACCAACGGAGTTTAGTACATTTTCAACTGAAGCATCTTCCGGTATTCGGGGGAGTGAAATTAAATTCCATTCACTTTCCACGTTAACTCCACTGGGAGAAATATAAAGCTGCAAGGCAGGATCTCCTAACAGGTTGAAAAAGGAAATATGATCATAAAAAGAGCTCCCGGCAGAAAACGAAAACAGCTTGGCTTTTAGAACAGCAGAACCGAGAATATAGTCATTATCATTAAAAATTGCACTATAAAGCCCATCGCCAAAATATTGATCACCAATTGTGTAACCAAAACCGCTTGGGGAAAGACTTGCTACAGACCCGCCATTGTTAGCATTTAAAAACTCTTCTGCTAAACAATACGTGGTTCTCGCGTGATGGAAAAATCCATTTAAACAACTCATAGTAACAACAAGAGGCGTTTTTCCACTATTGGTCAAATTTGGCATCTGGGCAGATTCGAAAATATTTTCTGATGCCCAGTTGTTTAATTGTCCATGTCCCATGTAATTAACAACCAAACTTCCATTATTGATATTATTAATGACCGCAGTTTTTGTTTGCTCCGCATCATTATTGTAATCTCTTAAATAGACTTTAATTGAATTAAAATCCTGCGGGATGAAAGTTTCACTGAAACGATCTGATAATCCTTCAAAATCGCCGTTGTCATCACCATTATCGGCAACAAAAATTACATCTTTATTCCAGTTGCCGTTTCCAGGATTAGTTTCATAATTAATGATCTTATTGGTAATGATATTTAACTGGTCATTTGTGCGGACAGGAAGCCTTCCGATCAGCAAATCCGGCAAAACATCTTCACCAACTAAACAACCATACCAGCTATCGGAAGAAGTTTCAGTGCTATAAACACTGCTTTCAAACAGGTGGGTAGGCAAAAGATCAATTTCACCATCTTCCCAGTAATGCTTGTAATCAAAACTTGCATCACCAATTAAAAGCACATAGGTAGGCGCGGGTTTCTGCCAATTATAATATGCATGCGATAAAAAGTCTTTAATCGCACCTGGATTTTTTACTCCATAATTAAATTCATCAAAAACATCCTGCAAATTAATTGTTATTACTTCCAAACCCTGATCCTGTCTGAAGTTTGCTAATGTTGCCGATGAATTATAAAAATCTTCGTGCGAGATGATTATATAATCTGCCTGGTTGTTTTTTGAAAGTAATTGGGTGGCGTTATCTTTAGTTATACTTTTAGGGCTTTTTACTTTTGAGGTTGTTAATGCTAAGTAACGGCGACTACTATTATCATCCTCGAATGCTACAGTATATCCTTGCACAGTTTGCTCAACAGAACCAGCATTAATTTTCTTAACATTGGTTGAATCAGTTATGTCATATATAATAATGTTGTCGTTTGAAAAACTCGTTACCTCAAATTGGCGAGTTCCCTCCTCAACACGTCCGGTGAAAGTAAAAACATCGTTAATCGCATTGTAATCCTGCCAGTATTGGATTTCAATCCAGTTTAGGTAAACGAAATCAACAGCAGCCCCCGTATCGCCCGGAAGGTTAATATTGACAGTATTCTCACCGTTGAAAATATATCCCTGTATAAAATCCCCTTCACTTTGTAGTTTTTCCTGACCGTCCCATAGATCATCCAAAACCTTGTGTCCATTAACATAAGCAATGGTGTGATGATCAGGGTTTGCTGATGTGTAAGTGTAACCGCGATATTCGACTTTTAATTTGCAGGGTAGAGAAGATATATTAATTACGTTATTCAATGTGACATTTAAATTGAGCGTATTGGGAGCTGTTATATAATCCCAAAACCAGTGATCTTCTCCTTCACCATTTGGGATACTGGTAAAATATTCATTGTTCTGTTCAAAATGGACCCTTGTTTCAGACCTGGTTACAATGGGAAATGTGCCGGTCAGCGCACCATTTTGCTGGGTCATACGACTGCCATTTTCTGTATCAACAGTGAGCCAATAAACGTTGTCATAGGTATAATCATTCCTGGTGGCAAAACCATAAAATTCAACATAATCGGGATCATCAAATACACCATCTGTTTCACCATTTACGTTTATCGGTATTTCCTCACCGCGATAATACATTTTAATTTTTTGAGGATCGATTGCTGAAACATCTAATCCGGCATTAGTCAGGTCGGTTTTATCTAACCGGTAAATACCATCTTCATCCACTACTATTTTATACCAGTCCCCTCCATCCATTTGAAGTTGATTGGTTGTATGCTTTAATTTCTTTGATAGCGCAGCTGTTTTACCCCGCCACGATTTGGCAAGATCATAATTTAACAGCAAATTGCTCATCATTTTTTCAAAAGGCTCGGGAAAACGATTACCCGGCTGTGGGGATCGTATCAATTCCGTGTTTGCTGAAAAATTGATTTTTAGCTTTACCAATTCATAATGCCGGATTTCTTTGCTAACCGGGTTGTATTGAATGGGAAAAACTGTAAGCTTGCCAACTCGTTGTTCGCGAATGAATGCGGAACTTTCCAATTCAACTATTTTCCGGGGATAAAATTGATTTGAATTTTTGATTGTTTGATCTATGAACGGTTCAAGTTTTGTTTTTATGATATTGGATTGAAGAGTTGATAAATCCGGATCAAAAATCATTTTTGGTGTATAAAATAGATTGAAAGGGGAGAGGGTCTTAAATTTTGTTTCTAAAATTTCAAATGAAGTAACACCATCTAACGGAATTCCAAACAGGTATCCTTTGACAGGAAGCTGTGGGGTTCCCGGAATGGAGGTTTGCGCGAAATCAGCGATACTAAGAATATCGAATTCTTTCCCCTTAAATAGTTTGCTCTCTTTTTCAAACTTGGGGATGTTTACTTCAAGCGTAATGTTATTTTTTGTGCTTGAAAGAACTGTAAAAGATCGATTTGATTGAGTAACATTGGCTTTTGATTCCATTGGCAGAGAGAACAAAAGAAAGAAGGTAGCAAAGAAGATTTTAAAACGGTATGATTTCATTTTTTTAAGATAGTATAATTATTAATATCTATCACGTTTATTTATTAAGGTTTTATTTGCTGAATATAGGTGTGAATTGGTAAATGGTGTTGTTTTTTTTATTTTAACTAATATCTTGGCGCTAATAATATTAAAAAAAATTCTTAATAAAGACCGTACAAAAATAATACCAACATTAACATATTTATTAAATTAAATTTACATGACTTGCAAAGAAAAACTGTATAATTCCGTTGACTGATGTGTAACATTAATAAAAACAAAATGAAAAGATCACTTTAATAGTAAAATTGCTGCTGTTGAGCTTCTCAAACCGCTTGATGACTGCATCATTCTTTTTAGTGGAAGTATGTAGAAGCGTACTATTTTTGGACACTTTTGTGTCCTTCGATAAATACCTGAATAGTTACGTAAGATTAATAATAATTTATAGGATTTCATCCATTTAGTCATTGTTTCAAAGTGTACGCACATGAAAATTTTGTACCAAAATAAAACAATTTTGTTATTTCAATTTTTTGGGGAACATCGCATAAAGGCGATGCACTCCGAATAACTATTTACCACTCACCTACTCACCACTAACTACTCACCACTAACCACTCACAAATAACAAATCACCTCATAACCACCAGTCGCTCTATTACTTCGATTTTTTCCGAACCTGCTTTGGCGGTTATTTTGTAGAAATATACACCATTGGCTATTTTGTCACCAAATTCGTCTGTGCCATCCCAATATGTTTCGTTGTAACCAATTTGATTTGATGCTGAATCAATTACTCTGATTAAACGACCAGCCACTGTATAAATTTTTATTGATACATCTGGGGGATCATCATTCATTAAAATATATGTGAATTTGGTATCATCCTGCATCGGATTTGGAAAATTGACTACTTTTTTAAATTTCAGTGTATTGCTAATGACAAATGATAAATTTTCTGATACATTATTTGCAGTTAAGCTTGTTTCAACCACTTCAACCTTTAAATTATATTCTCCATCATTCAATGTGTTGGGTAAATAAACGATCCGCCCCCTGCTGTCTGAATTCTCTGTGTTTGGAATATATGAATATAAGCTTTTATCTAATGGCACTGAATTGAGAAAAAATAGCACATTCTCGCTGGTGAAAGATTGATCGCCTCCGGAAATTATTGCTGAAATAACCGCCTTATTTGAAATCGGATCACCATCTAAAATATCCATGCCGGCGACTCTATCATCCACCAGGATTTTTATACTAATTGGATTTGTTGAACTATCAGGCTTTGAAAGAGCAAACAAATCTAACCGATGATTTATCCCTTCCTTCCAGGTGCCTTTAGTACCTGGTACAAATATTTTACCATCGGGCGTCTTAATTTTAAATACAACTTGAGCATTCTGTTTGCCACCTTCAATTTGCGGGGTTTGCAGGTCATCTCCATTGAGCAGCATCAAATCATATTTACCAGGACTGGTGACTGAAATTTCCGGTGGAATCAGGACATCATTTATCCATGCAGATATTTTTGAACCTGTGGGTGCCGGTTCATTTCTTAAAAAAACTGTCCCATAAAATCCTGATGGTTTGGGCACAGAAAGTTTATAATTATTCTCAATATTGATTTTAGGGATTCCCGCAGTTGGTGGTGATTTAAGATTTTTTTTGTTAGCAGCTACATCAGGTATTACAACATATTCTCCCATTTGATTTAACAAATTAGGTTTCCCGGAATTATTTGTTAATAGAGGTACTCTTGAAATATCGAGCGTATCAACGGTTGCCATTTCTAACCAATATCCTGCTCCATTTTTAAATTCGTTAAGTGTCCAGAATGTAGAAGGCAGTAAGGCATCTGCTCCATACCAGCCGCCATTCCGGTAGTGCAGCAGTTTTTTCCAATTGCCGTTTATGGAAGAAAGCGCCTCCGGAAGTGAATGATTCAATGGCGTGGAATTACCGATTAAATTCCATCCTTCAGTTAATGGTATAGCGCTCGATTTCTCTGCACCGGTAACGACTATTTGACCTTGTTCAGTGGTTTGAAGCCAGTAACCCTGCCCCCACTCCATTTGTTTGAGCGTCCAAAATGTTGGAGGAATATCCGCATCTGCGCCAATCCATGTGCCGTTTGAATAAGTTAACAATTTTTTCCATTTACTACTGATAGAAGATAACACATATTCAACAGCGGAATTTTCCGGTATTCGGGGAAGTGAAATCAAATTCCATTCGCTTTCAACTTCTATTTCGTTTGGAGAAATATTAAGTTGTAAAGCCGGGTCTCCCAACAGGTTGAAAAAGGAAATGTGATCATAGAATGAGCTTCCTAAAGAATATAACGATAATTTGGCTTTATTGGTAACAGAACCAAGAATGTGATCATTGTTTTGAAATATAGCCTCAAAAAGACCATCGCCCAGTTTTTGATCACCACTTGCATACCCAAAACCACTTGGAGAAAAACAAGCGACAGCGCCGCCGGTATTTGCTTTCAAAAATTCTTCTGCTATACAGTAAGGAATTTTCGGATGATGAAAAAAACCATTTAAACAACACATAGTAACAAGGAGAGGGGCTTTTACATTATTGCTCAAATTAACAACCTGGTCTGTACCAAAGATTTCTTCCCTTGCCCAGGAGTCCATATCTCCGTGCCCCATATAGTTGACTAATAAACATCCATTGCTAATTTGCTCGATGATGGCAGCCCTGGTTTTGTCCGGATCGTAGTAATTTTCATTCAAATAGATCTTTGATACATAAAAGTCCGGGGTGATGTAGTTCGAATCAAAGCCTTCGGATATTCCTTCAAAATCGCCCCCGTCATCCGGGTTGTCGGCAATTAATACAACGTATTTATTCCAATTACCGGGTTCAGGGTTATTCTCATAGTTGATTGTTTTATTTAATAAAACATTTAATTGGTCTGTCGTCCGGACAGGGAATCTACCAATAAACAAATCCGGCAAAACATCTTCACCGATTATACAGCCATACCAGTTGTCAGATGAAGTTTCAGTATTGTATATGTTGCTTTCAAAGAGATGAGTTGGCATGAGATCAATTTCACCGTCATCCCAGTTATGTTTATAATCAAAGCTCGCGTCCCCAACTAAAAGTACGTATGTCGGTGATGGCTTGCGCCAATTAAAATATGTATACGTTAGAAAATCTTTTATCGCTTGCGGATTTTTCACGCCATAATTGAATTCATCATAAACATCCTGCACCTTTATTGTTTTGACAGCAAGCCCCTGGTTTTGCCTGAAGTTTGCTAACGGTGAAAGAGAACTGTAAAAATCTTCATGTGTGATAATTAAATAATCAGCTTGGTTATTTTTTGATAGTAACTGGGTGACATTATCTTTGGTGAAACTTTTTGGTTTTTTAGCTCTCGAAGGTGTCAATGCTAAATATTCCCGGTGGCTATTGTTATCCTGGAATTTTAGCGTGTAACCCGGTTCAGTTGTTTCCAAAAGAAAGTCAACAATTTTTAATACATTGGTCGAATCAGTAATATCGTATAAACTAATGTTATCATTGGAGAAATTTTTTACTTCAAATTGTCGAGTTCCGGGGTCACTACGACCCGTGAAAGTGAAAATATCATCGATTGCTTTGTAGTCCTGCCAGTATTCGATTTCAATCCAGTTAAGATAAACTTGATCCACAGCAGCGCCGGTATCCCCCGGAAGGTTGATATTGATAGTATTCTGACCATTAAAAATATATCCCTGGTTTAAATTTCCTTCACTCTGCAGCTTTGCCTGACCGTCCCATAAATCATCCAAAACCGGAAATCCGTTGATAAACACGATAGTATGGTGATCTGGGTTTGTTGGTGGGTGAGTGATGCCGCGAAATGCAACTTTTAATTTACAAGGGAGAGCAAATATATTAATTACATTATTCAAATGAACAGTTAGTTGCAGCGTATTTGGAGCGTTTACCATATCCCAAAACCAATGATCTTCTCCCTCGCCATTGGGGATATTGTGAAGATATACATTGTTCCGTTCAAAATGGACTCTTGTTGCCGACCGGGTTACAATAGGAAAGGTGCCGGTTAATCCACCATCCTGTTGCGTCATTCGCCTGCCATTCTCAGTCGTGGTACAGAGCCAATATACATTATCATACGTGTAGTCATTATTTGCCGCAACGCCATAAAATTCAATATAATCAGGATCATCAAAAAAACCATCGGCTTCACCGGATATATAAATTGGGATTTCAGTGCCGCGATAAAAAATCTTGATTTTTCGCGGGTCAAAAAGCGACACGTCCAACCCGGCATTTTGCAGATCGGTTTTATCCAAACGATAAATTCCATCTTCATTCACAATGATTTTATACCAGTCTTCGTTTTCCATTTGCAAGTTATTGGTTTGGAATAATTTTTTTGATAAACCGGCTGTTACACCGCGCCAAGTCTTTGCAATGTCATAATTTATAAGCGATGTACTCAGTAATTTTTCAAATGGTTCGGGAAAACGATTCTCTGATGGCAGAGATAGTTGAGTTCCAGCGCTGCCTGAAAAATTAATTTTTAACTTCAACCTTTCAAAATAGCGAATTTGCTTTTTAACAGGATTATATTGAATGGGAAAAATTGTAACGTTGCCAACCCGTTGCTCACGAATAAATGAAGATCCTTCGAATTTTGCTATTTGTTTCGGGTAAAATTGATTTGCCGTGGAGATTTTTGGGTCGATAAATAATTCAAGCTTGTCCTTTGGAAGGCTTGTTCTTGAGGCGGAAGTATCTACCTCAAAGGTTATTTTTGGTGTATAAAAAATGTTTACAGGGGAGAAAGTTTTAGATTCCGTTTCTAAAATCTCAACGGAAGTTACACCATTAGACGGAATGCCAAAAAGGAAACCTTTTACAGGTAATTGTGGTTTTCCCGGGGCAGCGGTTTGTGCGAATTCAGCAATGTTAAGGACATCATATTCTTTCCCCTGGAATAATTTAGCCTTTTTTTCAAACCTGGGGATATCTAATTCAAGTATTATGTTATTTGTTGTGCTTGATAGGACATTAATAAACTTATCAGCATTATTTACCTGCGTTTTTAATTCAATTGGTAAAGAAAAAAAAAATAAGCAAATAGCGAATAAAATTTTAAATTGGTATATTTTCATATTCAAAAAATAGTTACGATTATTTTTATCAAGAACCTTTTATTTCAAAACCGATAATAGCTAACAAGAATAATACCAACATTAACATATTTGTAAAATTAAATTTATATAACTTCATAAAATTGAAAGCATAGGCGGATATGTTGTGTAACAATAAAAAAAACAATGGTTATTTGACCGGTAAATAAGTAATCTTAATATAACTTATAAAATCATAATAAGTTAATTAGTGTTCGATTGTGTACCATGATGAAAATATTGTATCAATATAAAACAATGTCGATTCAGAAATTAATCTAAATCGACATTATTAATTAATAAAGATCTTTTGATGAAGAAGAAGATATGGGAAATGTTTGGGATGAATTTATTTACATTTTTTAATTATTAATATGTATGCATTACTTTCCGACTGTCATATGAAAAATTCTATTAAAAATTATATGTAGGATACGTGCCACGCACTTTTAAAGTGCGTGGCACGTTTACAAAAATTATTTCATCAAAATCATTTTGTAAGTCTGACTGAAATCACCAACCTTGAAATAATACAAATAAACACCACTGCTCACCCGAACTCCATTCTCATCCCGGGCATTCCATTTAACCACATGATTACCTGCTGACCTTTGCTCCGATACCAACTTTTTCACCAATTTGCCATTAATGTCATAAATAGATATTTCCACAAAACATAGTTTTGGCAAACCAAATTCTATCGTCGTTTCTGGGTTGAATGGATTGGGATAATTCTGGAATAAGGTGTAATTATCCGGCACCGTGTATTTTTTAAGATCAACTGAAGTTAATCCCACGAAAATCGGTTCGTGGAAATTAATGCTGCCATCCAGAGAAACAGATTGCAGTTTGTAATAATAATCATCGGCTTGATCCGGCTTGTCAACGTAGCTGTAACTGGCGCCGGTTGTGGCATCACCTAAAGCCGGGATCAGGGATTCGTTTACTTTGATGTAATCCCCGTTTTCTTCTGTACTGCGGTAAACGTTGAAACCTGCGTTGTTGGGTTCGGTTTCGGTTGTCCAGTAGGTCAAGATGCCATCTTGACCTACTTCAGCAAAGAACGAAAAAAATACAACATTGGTGGGCGCTAACAGTGAAACCGGAAAATTATTGTCAAATACATACGGATCAGTTGGATCTAATCTAAATGTCAGGTAGTAAGGATTTGCGCCACACGTCCAATCCACCAAATACCCGGTATTTCCGGCATCTTCACTGGAGCCCAAATAGATCGCACCCGGCGCAGTTGGCGGAGGACTGGGTTCATAAGGTCCGGTTTGCGGCAAGCAGGTTGTACTCGACTGGTACCCTGAAGGCGGCATAAAAGTCAACGTCACATCAGCAGTTGCATTCATGCCAATTATGAAGAATTGGTAATGCCCGTTTGAACCATCTTCAACCAATAAAACCGCACCATTGGTAGTGGAAACAGAAACCAGTCCGCTGGTTACAATCTCTCCGGTTTGTTCATTATAAATCCAACCTGCAGGATCGTAATCTAATGGATCAGGTAGTCCATCACCATCCCAATCAGTTGCACCATTAGGCTGTTCAATATTATCCGGAACGCCATCACCGTCAGAATCTTTAGCAGTCTTAACTTTGTAATCTTCAACCTCGCCATCATTAGCCGTTCCGGTGGGTTGTAAGCTACCTGCTGTACTCAACCTGAACCTGGCATACGTACCGCTGGCATAAGTCGCATTAGCAGGGACATTATATGTAATGACTGGATTTACACCAGCAACTATATCCCTACTGGTGCCGCCAAACAGGTGTTCAGTAGCATGATCAAAAGTGCCGCTGCCATCAAAATCGATCCAGGCATCTAATTTGCCGCCGCCGTAGCCGCCGCCGTTGTAGACCCCGCCGCCATGAGTATCTGCTTTATTACCGGTGATGGTGGCAGCGTGGACAACAAATAGCGGCTGGGCGCTCAACAGCGCGGTGATCAAGAGGATGAGTAACAAAAAAAGACGTTTTCTAGGCATGGGCTTTTTCTCCTTTGGACTCTCAATAGAGTAGTTCATCAATAACGATGACGTTTTTTTGTACACGGACGCGCTTTGCGTGCCTTTGGTTTTGCGCGTCTATGGCTATTTTAAGGTTATATTCAACTAATGGATAATTAAAGACGTTTGTTGCTCTTATTAAAAAAGGTTCATGTTAAATATTAAGATTCATAGAGATACGTGTAATATAGGAAAATAATTGAAAAAGTCAAATGTTTTTTTGATTATTACAAGGAAGGTAGCGGAATGAATGCAACAAATCGATCAAATTGAAAAAACGAACTACACAGTTAAAATCTCAAAAACGGACAACTATTTCAAAATGAAATACTCAAAACCATATTTATCCAATACGTTCAAAAAAGTTTAACAATTATGATCAAATGTGATGATCAACAATTAACTGCTTTATTTTAATTATAGGTTATATTAGATATTTGCTTGAACTAATTATAAATAGTATGCTGTAACTACCTGTTTAATATGAAATACATAAAATTAATTACCTCATAATGTATTGTGATATGATACCATAAAAAATAACTTAACATAAATAAATAAAATATTATGTTAACAAAAAATAACTTTGCATGTTGTGGAAATTTATAATATTGGCATGTTAATTGCATATTTATCGATAGTTTGTTTGATTAACTTTATTAAAAAACAATTGATTAGATAAGGCTAACGTAAGATAAATATATTTCTTTGTATTAACAAATGAAAACCATTCTAAACAAAATAGCTTTTTATTTACTAACGGTCGTATTGTGTTTCTGCCCGCTTACGGCGCAAGAGTCCGGTACAATTTGGATCAAAACCAACGAACCCGGCAGCGCTAATTTTGATGACATTACAATAGACAAAAACGCGCTGGCATTTTTAGACAGCCTGATGAAACGTGATGATATCGTCGTGCGCTTTTTAGGCGCGGCTGATAATTTAGCCTGGAGAGGATTTACTAAAAATTCTAAAATTTCAGGCGCTTTAGACCAGACAAAAAAACTGGAAAGGTCCTTGGCATTAATGAAACGTTATGGTTGGGGAGAGGTCGGAATAACTGATGAGTTGATCAGGGGGGTAAAAGTTGTGTGGTCTCCAAAGCCACCGGATGTTTTTAAGATGAAGGAAGAAATTGAAAAGCTCCGCGTTGCAAATGAATCTTTAACTGATTTACTGGCAGATTTAAATGAGGATCAGGCTCAGAAATTTGCCTCCATCCATGATACACTCACCCGGATTATAACATTAGAAAACACAAAACAAGAAAAAATTATTGAACCATCATTCTTTGATTGGGAAATAAAAACCGGGTTGTTGGCGTGGTCAGCAGGCGCTCCTTATGATCTGTTTGTTCCCAGCGTGGGAATTTTATTGCGCAGAGAATTATGGGCGTTTGATCTTGAAGGTGGTTTTACGCCGTGGAGCCGGAAAGACGAACTCGGTAAAAGAGGTGATGCCATGTTGATGGGATCGTTTATAGTGTTCCCAGGAAGAATGCTTGCATACAAAGCCGGCTTGTTTTCAGGTTGGGAGTTTCTCTCTAAAACGGATAATTGGACCATGAAAGTGCTTGGTCTTGCCGCAGGACCATCGATTAGATGGAAAATTTTTGAAGGATTTGCAGGATATTCTTACTCCCGGTTGAGTACATTGACAGAATCGGACCGTTGGGTAAGTGGTTTTATATTTCATTTAAATATTAAATTTTTAGTTAACTAACCAGTGAGGTAAGGCAATGAACACGGGAAGGGAAGTTGTGTGGTTGGGGATTGTTCTCTTGTTGCTGATGGGCTGGGCGTGTAGTAAAGCGCCCTTACCGACTGAAAAAGAAGTTGAAAATGTAGAGTTAGAAAAAGATTTCAGCAAAGTTGTAATATCTGCCACTGATTATGGTGGACAAACTCTGGACAGCGCAGATGTATATTGGGATGGAGTATCTATTGGTTTCACGCCACTGACAAAAGAAAACGTGGAACCTGGCATCCATTCTCTGCGATTACAAAAGCAAGGTTTTGAGCTATATACGGAAAGTATTGCTGTGGATCGCTCTCAATCAATTTACATTGAAGCGCTTTTAAAAAATTTATCGTTGAACAAAGGACAATTATTTATAACAGTTGATCGGGATTCTGTTGCGACTGTTTTAAGCAATAATAGCAATGAGATTGTTGACCAGTTTTATGAGCGGGAAAAAAAATATGTGCTTGATCCCGGCGGCTATTTTTTAAGAGCTGAACGTCAGGGTTACCGTTTATTTCTGAAAGCAATCGAAGTCAAAACAGACAGCATTGTGGTTCAAAATATCCAATTAGAAAAATTGGAAAATACTGAATTACCTGATGTTGTTTTGGCAGTTGCAGACACCGGTTTTATAGGTCAGCCGGTAGTTGTTACCTGGGAGTCGAATAATGCAGAAAGACTTGAAATTGATTTTATTGAAAATCCCGGTTTAAGAGGTAAACGCGAGATTCAATTTCAAACCTCGGGGAAAAAGTATATTAGAGCCACAGCACACAATAATGCCGGTTGTTTGGGTATATTAGATAGTGTATTTATCTCCAACCCTGTTGAAAATCCACTGCTGCCACCTACAATTGAATTGGGCATTAATCCGAAAAAAATAAAAGTAACCGAAGCTGCTGCCATAAAATGGGAGTCCGTAAATGCCACATCTGTTTCTGTGGATTATGTTTCCAATGCCGGGCTCGATGGCGCGTGGCAAGTAAGTTTTTCGTTTCCTGGAACTTATGAAATTAAGGCGTATGCTTATGGACCGGGTGGAACAGCAGTGGACACGGATACACTAATTGTAGAAGCGGCTGATAATCCAACAGTGGATCCGCCGCTGATTACAAAATTTTTAGTAACTCCCGATTCAATAGAAGGGGGAGAGACTGCCATATTGCAATGGGAAGTTTCCGGAGAACAAGTCAAGATCATTTTAGACCAGGGGATTGGTGAAGTTGGTGCAATTGGAAATAATAATGTTAGTCCAGCCGTTAATACATCTTATACGCTTTATGCGACCAATAGTGGTGGAATAGTTTACAAAACAGTAAATTTAAAAGTGTCCCATAAAGAAGACCCAACAATAGATCAACCATTTATCAAGACATTTTCAGTAACGCCGGATTCGATTCTCCTGGGAGAAACTGCTGTGCTTCATTGGGAAGTTACTGGTGAAAATGTTAAGGTAATGGTGGATCAAAATATTGGGGAAGTTGGTTTGGCTGGCAATCAAAATGTTACGCCGGATATAAATACAATTTATACCCTTTCAGCCAGTAATGGCGGTGGAATGGTCTCAGCATCCGTAGCATTAAAAGTGGGAACGGAAGACGATCCGGTTGTTAAACCTCCTGCTTTAGAATTTACAGTTGATCCAAAAATTGCTGAATTTGGCGCGCCAATCTCCGTTTCCTGGAATAGCAATGGTTACCAGGTGATCATGGACCAGGGAATCGGTTTGAGAGGATCATCCGGAACTGAAGATGTTTATTTTGCCAATCCCGGCTTGAAAATATTTACAGCGGTAGCCTATGGCACAAATCAAACCACAACAACAAAAACCGATTCTGTGTACATCAACGAACCAACTGCGCCGGAATTGCCAATTATCTTTTTGGCAGTAGTTGATAGCGCTGAAGTTGGACAACCGGCGCAAATCGAGTGGCACAGCCAGAATGCAGACCGGGTTGATGTTGATTATGTTCAAATGCCTGGATTGAATGGTAAAACCGAAGTTGTCTTCCAGTCTGAAGGATTAAGGGAGATTACTGCAACAGCTTACAACCAGGCGGGACAGGTTTCGGTAACCAAGCCGATTCAAGTCGTTAATACAGAAATTCAGCCACAGGTTGTGCCGATTTTTATCACATCGGCTGCAAAAGTAGCTGCTTCACATACCGACATACCGCAAGTGGAAACCAATGCAGGTCAGGCTGAAGTGGTGCAGGGAGGCTGGTACGATGTATCGGCTAATGTTTGGTATGATAGCGGAGATAGTCAGGAAAATGAAAGTTTTTTTATTGTATTAAAAGATAATAATGGAAATAATTATTATCCCCAGGATGGTAATGCAGGTCTGTATAAAGTAGTTCCCGATGACCCTGGTGCGCCGCATGTCACTGAAAGAAATGCAGGATTGTTTTATCTGAATCCCGGTCTTGTTACAGTGGAATTGCATCACTATGCAACTATTTCACAGGATTATCCACAATTTATTAATGACGGCGATTTTACCGGAGCTGAAAGTGTACATGTAACCGGTTTTATGTTAGAATATAAACAACCGTGATCCTTGCATCTTTGAATTAATTGCTCGACATCTTTTGGGCTGCACCTAATAGTAAGGCTTCTTTCTTAATTGAAAGAAGCCTTATTTTTTTGCTGACTAACTTTACTAAACCTTGAAGGTTTAGTAAAGTTGCTTTTCCATATTTACGTATTTTTACTATTTGAACTTGACTTTTTAAATTAAAATGACTACTTTGAAACTTTCGTTAAAATAAATTAGATGTGACAAGTGCAAAAGAAATAACAATAAAATATTTGGAAAGTCCATGACCTACATAATTACGATTGTTATTTATTTGATAATTCTGTTCACTGTTGGATTGGTTCTGTCTTTTCGGGTTAAGAGCCAGGAAGATTTTATGGTGGCAGGAAGAAAGCTGACAGCGCCAATTTTGGTTGGCACACTGTTAGCAACCTGGATTGGCTCCGGCGATATTTTTAGTGTCTCTGATCTTAGCTACCATCATGGGTACGCATCACTAATTGGCAGCGCCGGGGGCTGGCTGGGAATAATTGTCGTCTATTTTATCGCCGGAAGAGTCCGCACATTCGGACAATTTACAGTCCCTGATATTCTCGAAGCCCGGTACAATCAATGGGCGCGGTTGTTAGCAACAATTACAACAATTATTGCTTATATCACAATTGTCAGCTACCAGTTTCGCGGCGGTGGTTGGGTTTTGAATATTATTTCCGAAGGCAAAATTCCTTTGGAAACAGCCATGATTCTTGTCGCTATGTTTGTTGTTTTATATACGCTGACCGCGGGAATGCTTTCAGTTGCCTATTTGGATGTCATTAATGGGATCTTAATTCTTTTCGGAGTGATAATCGCAATTCCGTTTCTCGTTAATCATGTTGGGGGATTGGATTATATTGTAAACAATGTTCCCCCGCGGAAACACGCTGTGTTAGGAAATATGACAACGATAAAAGCGATGGGATATTTTGTGCCGACATTACTTCTGGCTTTGGGAAATGGAAATATGTATCAACGATTCTTTTCGGCAAAAAATCCCAAAGAAGCCAAAAAATCAGTTATCGGATGGATAATTGGGGTAATAATAATTGGAGTGGCTTTACAAAGTCTTGCTGTAATAGGCAGCAGCTATTTTAAAGATTTACCAGCAAATGAATCCGGGAAAATAATAATTTTGGCTGCCCACCAGGGAATGCCGGTTATTATTGGCTGTATTTTAATTGCGGCTATTGTGGCAATAATTATTTCAACAGCAAATAGTTTTCTACTTGTACCTTCAACAAATGTCATGCGTGATATTTACCAACGATTCATAAATCCAAAAATATCCGATCGCTCCATCATTTTTTATTCACGAATAGTTGTGATTATTTTGGGATTTATGGCTTTTGCTTTGATGCAATTTTTTCCGAGAATTTTAGATGCAGCTTATGCGGCTTATACTGTTTATGGCGCGGGATTAACACCGGCGTTGATGGCAGTTTTCTTCTGGAAGCGCGCAACGCCCCATGCCGGCGTAGCTTCAATCCTTGCTGGTATGCTTGTTACTATAATTTGGGAAATTATTCGTAAGATTCAGGGAGATTTTCTGTTTGGCATCCCGGCTATTTATCCGGCATTAATATGTTCATTGCTCTGTTTAATTATAATCAGTTTAATTCAGAATCCTCCTGATGAAGAAAAATGGAAACCGTTTTTTCCTTCATCTGAAAAGATTCTTGATACTTGATGCTGGATTCTGGATGTTTGATTCTCGATGCTGGATGGGATGGGGGTATCCAGCATCCAGTATCAAGCAACCAGCATCTTTGTTGTATGTCATAATTTATTAAATATATTCAAAAACTTTTTTTTAAGAAACAATAAATGGTTACAGGTTCCCAATGTCCATAATATACGAAATTAATGAAAATAATCCCCAGGAACGGTTGATAAGTAAAGTTGCCGATGAATTGAGAAACGGCGGTATTATCGCTTATCCGACTGATACGGTTTATGGCATCGGATGCGATATTTTCGATAAAAAAGCCATTGATAAAATTCGTCTTTTAAAAGGGAAAAAAAATAATCCGCTGCTCAGTTTTATTTGCCCGGATTTAAAAGATATCAGCAAATATGCCCACGTTTCTAACAGAGCCTACAGAGTAATGCGGCATTTGTTGCCCGGTCCTTATACATTTATTTTAAAAGCAGCGCGTATTGTTCCCAAATTGATGATAAGCAAACGAAAAACTGTTGGAATAAGGGTGCCTGCTAACAATATTTGCATTTCATTGTTAAAAGAATTGGGAAATCCGATTGTTAGTACCAGCGCCAGTTTTGGCGAGTTTGATATTTTCACTGATGCCCAGGAAATTGATATCAGGCTCGGACACATGCTTGCTGTGATAATAGATGCAGGAATCCTGGGTGCGGCTGCTTCCAGTGTTGTTGATTTGACAAATGATGATGAATTTGTTGTGCTGCGAGAGGGGAAGGGAGACATCAGCGAATTTGCTTAGGGGGACACATTGCAGTCAGCTTACAGAGATATAAACGTTCACCATGTGGTCAGTGAAGATAAGACATAATTTTTCGTTTTCATCTGCTCGATCATATCCATTCTTTGTTTTCCAAGTGAATGGTTATACGGAGATAAATTTGAAAGTTAAGAACTCTCTCAAAACATTCTTTTTCATTTTCTTTTTATTTTCTATTTTATTTCTTTTCTCTTGCGATGGACTGATTGAAGATTGGAAGGTTAGCCGCCTGACAGATGATTTCATAAATTGGCATTCGCAAACGTTTCCTTTCGAAAATAATATTTCCGGAAATTGTAAAAAAAACCACGTATTATTTAATACCGATCTGAAAAATATAAAAAAAATTAATGAACAGTTAGATACTTTTAAATGGAGGTTATTCTTAATTGATACCAGTACCATCACTTTCAAAAACAGGGTGAATTTCTATATTTTAAGAAGCAAAATCAATTTCCTGCTTTTTGAATTTCAAGAATGGAAGAGATGGCAGCATGATACTTATTTTTATTCACAGAAATTATATAACGCATTTAAATCATTCTTCCCTCAACCCTCTGATACTTCAAAAAATAATTTCGAAAAATATTTTTATAAAATAAAAAGCATCCCAGGATTTCTTAAAAATGCGCGTAAAAATTTAGTTCGTATAAACAATAAAAATATCGACACAGCAATAGAGCAAATCGAATCTGTCAAGAATGAGCTATTCAACCAGTTTTCTATAATACAAACTTCCGATTCGGTAATGTTGGATAGTTTGAATTATTTTTCCGAAGTCGCGCTTGATTCTTTGCTAAGTTTTCAACAATTTCTAACAGATGAAAATAGTCGAACACAAGATTCTTTGCCTCATTTTGATAAAAATATGTACCAGTCTTTATTATCGATTCTGTTAGAAAATGACTTGTTATTAGACTCCCTGGTAAAAATTGTGGAAAGGGATTATCAAGCTAGTGTCCAAGAAATGGCAGTAGTCGCACAGAATTATTTTGATGAACAAAACAAGTCATTCCGAAACGTTAGCAAAGAGAGACTGTGCGCAATAATGATAAATGAAATTAATAGGAATATCCCGCGAAAAGACCGGATCATTTCAATTTGCATAAACCATAACAATTATCACAAACTGTTCGTTGATGAAATTGTCGACTTTTCTTTGCCCACAGATTTTTCAATGAAAATAGATTGGGGAAACAACAATGGAAATTATCCCCAAAAACTGGTTGAATTATTACCTGTTAATCTAACCGACGATAGCTGTTTCCTGCGTTTAAAAATAGAGCCGATTCCACAGGATATTGAATGGTCAGCACAATTAGCAATGCTGCGGGATTATAACAGAACACATTTGAAAGCTGCCATGCTTTTAGATGGATTTCCAATCCATTACAATTATTGGTTTCAGAAAAGACATGAACTTCCATTTGCTGCTAAAGTGTTTCCGTCACAATCCTATTTAGCCGGTTTTACTCATAATTTTGCATCTACTTTGGTAACATCCGGATTAGGTGGGTACGACAAATTATTAGAGTTTGCTATGCTTGAAAGTTTTGCCAGATTATGTTTTAGTACAATTGTGGAATTAAAATATTATTTACGTCAATATTCAAATCAACAAGTTGATAGTTTAATAAAAGTTAGTAAACTATTTAATACGACTCAATCAAAAAAATTAATTAAAGATATTAATTGTAATCCGGGGCAGAACCTGTTAACATACCGGGGAATACGAAAGTTTAAAAATATTGAAATAAAATATACTGCTTTTCAGGGGAGGAAATTCAGGAAGAAGAAATATTATAAATTAATATTACAACAAGGCCCTATCCCCCTGGTTTTACTTGAAGAAAAGTTAATGCCTTAATTTTGCACATCTATGTGTTAAGGCGTGGTTTACAACATTTAACAAATTACCTTTCAATGGTAAAAATGGAGGAAAAGAATTATGGCAACAAAAGAAGAAATAAGAAATCTAAAATTAGAAAATCTTAAAACTCTCAAGAAAAAGCTTAATGTCAACGGGATTGGAATCGGACACAAAGTTGTTGATGGCAAAGATACCGGCGAATTATGCCTGACAGTAATGGTACGCAAAAAAGTGCCAAAAGCGGAGTTGCTAAAAAAAGATTTAATCCCGGGAAAACTAAATAACATTTCGCTTGATGTGTTTGACATAGGGGAAATTTACGCATATAAAGCCAGAACTGATCGCTGGCGTCCTGCACCGGGCGGTGTCAGTATTGGTCATTATGCGATAACCGCAGGTACATTAGGCGTATATGTCAAGGATAGAACTACTGGTGAAAAGCTTATTCTTTCCAATAATCATGTTATGGCAAACAGCAATGATGCCAGTGTGGGCGATACAATACTACAACCCGGACCCGCTGATGGCGGCAAATCACCCCAGGATCGGATTGCTGAGTTGGAGCGGTTTGTTAGAATCCAATACCAGGGTGGTGGAAATGGCGGTAGTAGTGGCTGTTCAATTGCAAAAGGATTGTCCTGGATTATGAATTGTTTAGCAGCTATTACTGGTTCGAAAACGCGGCTCGTTCCTGTAAAAATCCAATCAGAATATAATGAAGTTGATGCTGCCCTGGCAAAACCTGTTGAAAGCTCTGTTATTGATAATAAAATTATCGATATTGGCACTATCACCGGAACTAAAGAAGCCGAGCTGGGAATGGCAGTGAGAAAGAGCGGCAGAACCACTGCAACAACCACAGGTACAATTCAGGTACTCGATTCAAACATTGATGTCGGGTATGGCGGCAGTAAAGTAGCCACTTTCGAACACCAGATCGTTGCCGGAGATATGTCCAATCCGGGTGATTCCGGTTCTCTTGTTGTGGATGGATCAGACCCTTTGGCAGTTGGTTTGCTGTTTGCCGGATCTGACACATCAACTATTTTAAGTCCGATTGATAGAGTGCTGGATTTGTTGGAGGTGGAGTTTTAGATACCATTAAATTTATTTTTACCGTAATAGTTCACTTCCCTTTTTATTTTTTATTGTTATGTGAACAAAAAATGATTTACGAATAACGATTAACGATTTTTGATTTATGAAGAAATGATATAATAGGTAGTGCTTGAACGAAAACTACCTAATTTATGATTTTTCTGTCATTGCGAGGCGTTTTTTGCCAAAGCAATCTCTTTAAAATCACGGGATTGCTTCGTCGCTACGCTCCTCGCAATGACTCCTGAATTTGAATATTAGGGATTTTCGTTCAGACACTAGGTAGATAACAATCTTTTCTATCGTGTGCAAAATGACCATAACTGATGCGATTATTCCCTGAAAGATGGCTGACATAATAAGAAAAAAAGAGGGATTGGGGATGGGATCATTTTGTCGTCCATTATTTTGTCACTTGTTTAATCGGAAAACATAAATATTATCTCTTTCCAAAAAGGTAAAAAATCGAATTAACTCAAACCCGGCTTTTTTTGTTAATTTCAAAACTTCCTTTTTAGTCATAAAATGATCGTGTCCTTGTCCCCATCTGTCAGGATCACGATCAATAATGACGAATTCAGCGCCGGGATTCATATATTTTTTTGTGTTCTTCAACCACTTAACCGGTTTAATAAAATCATGAAATGCGATCATCATTACTACCATTTCAAGGGAATCTACGGGAAACATTGGGTCGGTAACTTCACCGAATACTGTTTCAATGTTGGTAATTCCTTCATTTTTACATCGTGATTTAATTTTTTTCAACACGCTTTTTTTAATATCGTTTGCATAAATTCTTCCAGTTTCTCCGATCCGTTTCGAAAGCCAGAATGTGAAATACCCTTCACCAGCGCCAGCTTCACCGATGATTTTGCCTTCTTTCACTCGTAAAGAGTCCATAATTCTTTCAGGCTGCATTCTTTTATCACGGTAAGTATTTTGCGCCAGGCAGTTAATGGATAATAAAAATGTAAATATTAAAATAAAGATTTGATTTCGTTTTTTCATGATTGCTCCAAGCTACTAAAATTCATAAATCATAATTGTTACGTCTTTATTTAAGAAATTTGTGCGTTCAAAAAACTTCCAATCCAGATTTTGGTAAAAGTTCATTTTGTTTGCTGTCCAAAGATATAATTTTTTTAAGTCAAGGCTTTTTGCTTCGTTCATAACAAACTTAACTAATTCGGACCCGACTCCTTTATTTCTGTATTTTGAATCAACATAAACCGCTGCTAACCAGGGAGTCAATTCCGGTCGGGTTGACATGTCGTTTTCAAAGATGCTGGCTGTGCCGAGATATCTATCCTTCTCGAATGCAATAAAAGTTTTGGGAATTTTGTTCTCGATTATTTCTCTTTTTAGAGAAGTTGTGATATTTTTAAAATTTACGCCAGGGGCAGTATCTCCCCATTCATCAACAATCCAATTGGCGATTATGGGAATTGCATTTGGATGTTTTGATATATGGCTAATTTTCATATTTTTTCCTGAAATAATTACCGCAAAGACACCACTTTGCAAAGAGATTGTTATACAAAATCTTGCTACCGGACACTTTTTACAAAATGTCATTTTTGGGTTCAATGTCATGCCCGAATGCCTGTATCGTTACATTATAATATTTAAGGAATACAGACGATGCCTGTATCGTTACATTATAATATTTAAGGAATACAGACGATGCCTGTACAGTTACATTATTATATAAGGAAATACAGACTGTGCTTTTATCGGGCATCCATTTTGCAAATACTTAGGAGATTCCCGCTAAAAACATGCGGGAATGACAGCTCGTTCCTATATTTCTAAAAAGTGTCCGGTAGCGAATGCAAAATCAGAAATATAGTTAATATCTAACAAAAAAATTTAGTCGAAATGTAACTGATCAGGGTATTGATTTGTTTGTGAATTGAGCCCACAGAATTAGAAAACGTCACAGAAAAAAATATTGCGATTTTTTTCTGTGGGAGAACAAAGCATACCTCTGGTTAAAATCAACCTGACCTGCATCCGATTCCACCTGGCTGAAATCCGGATTGTATGTGCCATCAAAAATCAAATGGGAAGTGATACCATATTTACCTGTTAAACTGAATTCTCCTTCACCGCCCTGGGATTTTAATTTTCCCTGATCGATTGCGCTATTTTGAGAATGGGTAACAGCAGGTAGAATTTCCAGAAGCTGGTAATGTTTTACATTTTCATAAATGAGTGTTCTCATTTGCGTATTAAAATTATGCCCCCATTTTGGATCGAGTGGGGGATAGGTACCTGCTTCTGATTTACGGCTGATATAACGTTCAAAAATAATTCCCATTTCCACAGGTTCTTGGCTTGAAAACCGAATGCTCTTAAAAGGAATTTTCAATTCGATAGCATAGCCGCTTTCATTAATCTTTCCTTCACTGTACCAGACAAAATCGGCGTCCATGTCCTCATTTTCTCCAATTGCCCGGCTGTCCATTTGAATGCCCATTGGATTAACGTAAAATGCGTAAAGCGACTGCTGGTCATTAAAAGTATCAAGATTAATACAAATCCAATCATCAGGACGAATTTTATCCCGGGCAATAATTGAAGTTTTGATTTTGTCCGGTTCGCTATCATAACACATAAATGCAAAATAAAGATTTTCCCGGTCGTAAGCATACCAGACTTTGGTGCTTTCTGTCATTTCTCCACCATAATCAGGATAGTAAATTTTGAACCCGGATTCTGACGGCGCTTTCTGCCAGACAGGGTCATCCAAAATACCATCTATTTTAGGTGGGAATTCTGTGTGCAGCGGTTTGAGAGGTTCAATTGCATGAGTTGAGTTGATGAATAGAAAAGTTAAGGAAATCCATAAAAAATTTAAGTCTTTCATTTAGCCTCCGGGTTTATATAAGAGAGAATTCACAAAAGCTGTAATATCAGGTTAATCAGCAATTATTTTTGTAATAAGAAAAGGTCAAGGCCGAGATCGAGATTAAGAAGGATTAGATATTATCTTGACCTTGATCTCGACCTTGACCTGTATTTTTAATTTTCATCATCCATAGGTAACTTTGAATCATACTTTGCCTGTCGTACCATTGTTACTATAGAGGCAAAGAGCGTTGTTAGTAGTTGCAAAAAGGGAGAAATGAATATCATCAAAACCAGCCAACCGATAAAACTTGCTTTAGGATCAAACAGGATCATCGGTATTCCGAGATTTGTATAATCAGTATTTGAATTAAATAGAATAGCAGCCCAGCGACCCCATAAAATTGTCATTACTGCAAATGTAAACGCTGAAGTTGTGGTTGCATATAAAAGAAATTTCTTCATAGTTTGGGATAAAGTTTTTGATGATGATGGCATCGTCCTGGCATTGTACCAACCAACTAAAAAACCAAACAGAATACAGAATATTGGGACGCCCATTCCCATACCGACACAAATCAAATCAAGTATTAAGTATGAAATAAAAGCTGTTCTGGTTTTGATTTTAAAAATATTTTTCATTTTTGAGTCAATTTCTGACTAAATGTGAAATAGCATCGTTAATGAATCATTAAATCCTGCGTTCAAAAGAATAATGAAAAAAAATCACAGAATCAATAGATTAAAAAAATTATTTTTATTTGAGTTCTTTTAACATCTTAATAGCATTTTCATTATTTGGGTTCAGTTTAAGTGATTCTTCATAATTTTTTATAGCAAGTTTATTGTCACCATTTTTCATAAATGCTTCTCCAAGGCTGTCATAAACATTGGCTGACTCTGGAAATTCTATTACATTTAGTTTGAAGATTTCAATTGCCTCGTTTATTTTACCAGCGCCTATTAAATAATAATTTGATAATTTTGTTCTAACCAGTCCCGCCATTCTGTCCTGGTTTTTACATAGAGTTGTTCTGTTATTTGCATGTTTTTCCCCAAAATGGTGTATAACAAATCAAATTTTATCATCCGTTGGGTTGTTTCTATCCGCTGGATTTATTTTTTCTTAATCGGTTCCCAGGCAACATTCATCATTTTCCATTCGCCATTAATTTTAGCAAGATGCACATAATCAATAAAATCCACCGAAATAATTTTAACGCTGGCAGTATTTTTATAAACATCCAGAATGGTGACTTCAATTCCCCATTTGTCTTTTGGTTTTTTTCCGGCTCCAGCTTTTGTGTAGTTAACCAGTGCTTCAGCAGTGACCGGAGAAATTTTGGTTTCACCATTTTGGGGATTCACAAAAACGCCTCGTTTTGCTAAATCTTTATAAAGCGCTTTTTCCATTCGGACGGCATCTCCACTGTACCAGCCTTCGATGTAGTTCAGAGCAGTCTTTTCAATTGCTTCTTTTTCTTTTTGAATATCTCCTGCAAAAACAGAGACAGCTAAAACGACAAAAATTAGTAAATAAATTAGTCTCTTCATTTTGGTTCTCCTTGTTTAGTTAATATCTAAAAAGTTATTTTGTTGCACAATTTTAAAAAAGTTTTTATTCTAAACTATTGAATAGAAAGGTAAAGGAAAAGGTAAAAGAAAAAACTTTTATGATCAGAGCTAAAGTTATCTATTTTTCTTTACCTATGCCTGTGCCTTTACCTGCTAATAATTCTCTTTACGTTTTGTAGATTTACATTTAGATAATAATTTTTCAGTTTAATTGGTAAGCTACTACCCGATTCCCAACAAAAGTCGGAATTAAAAGCAAATTCTTTTCTTTAATAAATTCAAAGTCAGCACAGTTAATATCGCCGATTGTATCCATCAGTTCCACAATTTTGCCTTTGGGAGAAATTAAATAAGTCTGACCCTCCCAGTGTGAAACTAAATAATTGCCTTCGCTATCGACGCGGATTCCGTCCACAATTCCAGCGCCGAGACAGGTGATTTTTTCCACCTTTTTCGTTTTAATATCCACTGATTTTAGAAATCCATCTCCTGAATTTCCAACCAATAATTTCCCATCGTAATAATAGAGACCGTTTGCCCAATTTATTTCTTCTCCAGCAAGCCATATTTTTATTCTGCCATCTTTGAACCTGTAAATGCGGCTATCAGGATTTGATGAAGGTCGCGTGTCAGTCATGTAAATATTGCCGTTTTTATCTATGGCTAAATCGTTGAGAAAATCGGAATCGGGAATAGGGAAACGGTTTGTAATTTTCCCAGCTTCGATATCAATCTCAACTAAATTGCCCCGCTCAACAGTGTAAAGTTTGTTGTTAAAAATACCCATACCACAGGGGGCATGAAGTCCTGTAATCCATTTTAGATTTTCTATTTCCCCGTTTAGTTTTACTTTAGAAATGAAACCTGTGTATTCTTCGGGAGTAGCGTTCTTTTTATAGCGGTTATCAAAACTGGAAACGTAAAGTATTTCATGCTCCGGATCGTAAAGAACTGATTCGGGGGTGAGAAATACTTTTTCTGTTTCCCAAACTTTGGTCAATTTTTTATGGTTTTTATTTGGGGCTTGCAAAGGTTGATCTGTTTTTGCCATAAATCCCCAGCCGCCAAAGTTTTCTTTAACCAGAAAATATATTTCATTCAAGCCGTTTTCCAACTCAAGAAAAACAGCGTCATTTAACCCTACAATTCCCAGGAATGATGGATCACGCCATTTATAAGCGCTCATGCCGTAAAACAATTTCTTGCCGTTTAAAAAGACGGTGATCTCATCGCTATAACCAAAATTCAAGCGAACCAACTGTTTTTTGTCAGAGCGGACGATTGTTCTTGCCATGGCACAATCAGGCCCGCCTTTTGTTCTTTTTGCATATTTTGCAATGTCAACCAGTCCATTTGGTTCAGATTTCACCTTCTGCCAACCGGCAGAAAATATTTGATAGAATCGCGGATAGCTTACCAACTCTATATCAATTTTTGAAGCTTTGAAAGGTTTTGATAATTCCCAATCCGTGAGTATTTCCTCAATTTTTTTGATTTCAGGAGGGGCTTCAAATTTGAAATCATTCATAACCTGGTAGCTGAAATTGGAAAAATTGGCAGAACCATTTTTAGGGCCATTCAAACCGATACTGCCTTTGCTGTAACCATGTTTCAGATCGTTGATGACTAATGAAGATTTTTCACTATTGTTCAAGAATACCCGCGCTTGTTTGCCAGAAATTTCAATTTTCAGATGAAACCATTGATTTGTTGGAATGGTTGATCCGGCTGTAAATCCTTCACCGTTGTAGAGTTGCCAGCCTGCTACTTTATTAAATACCGGTGTGTACTGAAGCGCATCGGGATAAAGACCTGCGCGATGTGGTCGAATGTAAAATTTCTCATAGTTGTTTTCAGATTGCAGACGGAAAATAATTCCCGGGTAAGAGCGAGCGCCGGTTACAGCAATATCGACTTCAATAATGCCATTTTCAAATTCAACGTCTTTCAATATTGCAGAACCCAAAAGCGCTTCCCTGCCCAAATGTTTTTTTATTTCGACATTTTTAAATTCCCATTTTGTTGAATCGAATTTAATGGTTTCGGCAAATAAAAATGAATTGGTTTGCAGTAAGATTGAAAAACAAGTGAAGATAAAAGAAAAGATTTTTAATTTGCAGGGAATCAATTTCATTTAATCACTCCTTATTTTGTGATTCGTAATGGACGTATTTACGGAGAATTGTTGTAAAAGTTTGCTGCTACTTTACATTTAAGCTTTGTCAATTACAACATTAAATAATAATTTTGTGAAAATGAAATCTCAGCTAAACGTGGGATAAAGATGTAGCCCACCTTTTATGATTGTTAACCATAATTCTGGTTGCTGCGATTTATAATAAACTATAAAACCAACTCCAGCTAAAATAAACATCAATCCAATAAAAACGGTAGTAAAAACAGCACAGGAACAGGTTTAGAGAATGTGCGCAGCAGGCTGGAGAATGCTTTCCCTGGCCAACATCGGTTTAAAGTTTTTGAAGAGGATGGAAGGGTTCATATTCAATTGGAAATTCATAATGAAAAAAAAATTCACCGCTCTCATCGTAGATGACGAAAGATTATCACGAAAAGACCTGGTCTCATTACTCTCCGATTTTCCCAACATCAAAATTGTCGGGGAAGCGGATGATGTTTCAACAGCAGTCAAAGCAGTCGAACAACTCAATCCTGATGTCATTTTTCTCGACATACAAATGCCGGGAGAATCAGGATTTGATCTTTTGCCTAAAATTAAAACTTCTGCAAAAGTTATTTTTGTAACAGCGTTTGACGAGTTTGCCATCCGCGCTTTTGAAGTTAATGCCCTCGATTATTTATTAAAACCAATCAATCCTGAAAGACTCGCACAGACGGTTAACCGGTTGAATCAACCGGAAGAACCGGAATCTATTGAATTTCGTCAACTCAATTACGATGATCGCTTGTTTCTATTGATCGATGATGGAATGAAATTTTTAAAAATTAAATCGATAATTTATATCCAATCTGCCGGTGATTATACAGAGATTTTTACAAGCGATGGAATTTCCGGACTGACGTTAAAATCAATGAAAGAATGGGACAACCGTTTGCCAAATCAATTTTTCTGTCGCATACATAGATCGACAATCATAAATTTGGAATATGTGGATCGTTTGGAAGAATGGTTCAATTATTCATACAAAGTATTTTTGAAGGGGATAAAGAAGCCATTTGTGATAAGCCGGAGGTACGTGGCGAAATTAAAGAGGACTCTTGGATAGAACCTGATGTTCTCAACAATAATTCAATTTTGAAAATATTATAAGGTAAAAGCAGATACCCCTCGGGCACAGGGGGAAAGGTAAAGAAAAATTGATATCTTTACCTTTGCCCTTACCTATTTTTCATTCCTCATCACTATCATCAGTTTTTAACTCATCTCTCACGACTGCTAATATTCCCGATTGTGAAACAATCAGGTATTTTTTTTCGTCATATTCAATTTCAACTGCATCTTTGCGGAGGAAGATAGCGTAATCGCCAGTCCGAACTTGCAGCGGGATATATTTCGTATCTGCTTCTGATTTGCGCCATGGCTCTGAAGAATCAGTGTGCGGAAATATGTATCCCGGTCCTGTTTTTACGATATATCCGCTGCGGACTTTTTCTTTTTCAGCTAATCCTTGCGGTAGGTATAAACCGCTTTCAGTACGATTTTTATCAGAGTCAACAGAAATTAATATTCTATCTCCGATAACTACTATTTCTTTTCCCACTTTCATGATAAAATAATCTCCGCTTTAATGAAAAGTGAAACGAAAAAATAAATTGATAAACTGCCACTATTCAGATTCAAAAAGAAGGGCAAGACTATTTGGGGCAAAACTATTTATTTTTAATAAATGAACTGATTAAATGTTAATAAATTGTTTCAATTCATGTTTGACGTATCACTGCGCTTTAGCACAATTTCTAATTCGTGCCATAGGGAATTGCATAACCGTCATCGAGCATTTTATCATTAATATTTATGTATTCACCTGAATCGTTCAACATCCAAATCTCACCAAGATATCTGCCATATTTACCTTTTTTGTCCCGAATAGTTTCCAAAAAGACGTCTTTATTTAAAATTAGTTCCCTCAAATAATCCCTGGATTTTAATCCTTGTTCGCGTTCATCTCCCCGTAATTCCGGGGCATCGATACGTGCTAAACGAATTTTTTCTTTATGAACCCACGTGTGCAAGCCTAAATCGATATTCATTGTACAGGTGTCGCCATCATAGACCTTGATGACGTGAGCTTTGTAAAAGTATAATTTTTCTTCCATGGAAATGCTCCTACAAAATGATTAGTTTTAAAAAATGAAATCGTTATACAATGAGCAAATTATAATTAAAAAGAAGTAATGGAGTATTGGATTGATGGAGATTTATTTCAACAATCCATTGCTCCATTACTCCAACACTCCATTAATCCATTTTTATCAGAAAATTTTAACTCAAGAAAAAAGGAGCGCAGCAGCGCCTAATAATCCCGAATTATCACCTAATAAAGCAGGTTGAACACGTATATGGGCACGTGGTTCATCGTTAATATTTTGATTCAAATTTTCCAGAAGTGGTGTTTTAAAAAATTCCCAGGCGTTGCTGATTGATCCACCGATCACAAACACATCGGGATCAAGCAGGTTAACCATAATAGCCAAAATTCTTCCCAGGTTTTTTCCGAATTCAAGAAAAGTGTCAATAGCCTGTGAATTATCTTTTTGTGCTAAATGGAAAATTTCTTTTGAATCTAATTTATCACTGGTCTTTTGCCTATATAATCGAACAAGCGTTCTGCCCGAACCGTATTCCTCAAAATTTAAATCTGCATAAGGACTGCACCACACTTCTGCTGCTGTACCTGTTGTGCCGATGTAAATTTTTTTGTCAAAAACAATACCGCAGCCAAACCCGGTTCCCAGGGTTACACCGCAGACACTAGAGGCGTTTTTTGCCGCGCCAAAGTAAGCTTCTCCGAGCACAAAACAATTCCCGTCGTTATTCAATGCAACTGGCAAATTAAAGAGATTCGATATTTCTTTTTTTAAAGGAAAATTTTTCATTGTCGGAAGGTTAGGCGTATCGAGAATGATTCCATTCTTTAAGTCCAATGGTCCGGGAGAGCCGATCCCGATTCCGTCAAGATCATTAATTTTTAGTCCGGCAGATGAAACAGCTTTTAGAATGCCGGTTTGCATTGTTGCTACAATTTTTTTTGCCGGACGATTGCTTTCAGTTGGTAATAGAATTTCTTCACCATGAATTTTTCCATCTTCTGCAATTACAGCAACCTTTATCTTGGTACCGCCAAAATCAATTCCAATAACTTTTTTTTGTTTCATGTTGTAACCTTTGTTATTACAAAAATGTGAAAATTAAAGCTGTTATAAAAGTTCTATTAATTTTTCACATGCTTTTTGAATAGTACGATCGTCCGTACAATAAGATATTCTGAAATATCCTTTTCGCCCGAATCCCACACCAGGTACGACCAGTACCCTGTTTTCTTTTGCTTTTTCAACAAAGCCAAGGTCATCGCCTCCCGGGGCTTTTGGAAACATGTAGAAAGTTCCGGTTGGTTTGACAATATCATACCCGGCATCGGTTAACGTCTGATAAATGTATTTCTTTTTATTTTCATAGTAACTAACATCAATTGTTGTATTTAATAATTCGTTCACTGCCAATTGCATTATTGCATTAGCATTAACAAATCCAAGTACTCTTGTGCAAAAAATCAATCCACCAATCACTTGTTTAATGTGATGCATGTGAGGATTAACAGCAATATACCCGATACGATTGCCAGGAATTGCCAATGATTTTGACCAAGAATAAACTAAAAAACTGTTTTCATACATGGGAACAACTGATGGCGCTGTTAAATTATCAAAAACAATTTCCCGGTAGGGCTCATCAGAGATGAGATAAATATCTTCATTGTATTTTTTTTGTTGAAGATGTAAAAAGTCAACTAATTCTTTTAAATCTTTCTTCGGGTAAACGACTCCGGTTGGATTGTTTGGAGAGTTCAGAATAATTGCCTTTGTTTTCTTATTCATTTTATTTTCAAGCTCATTCAGGTCAATCCTGAAATTCTCATCCGTTTCAGCAACAACTACTTTTCCATGATGATTCCTTACGTAAAACTGGTATTCAGAAAAAAATGGGGCGAGAACGATCACTTCATCGCCTTGATCCAAAAGGGTTCTTAAAATAACGTTTATGCCACCACCGGCGCCACAACTCATTACGATGTGACCCATCTCTGATTCCAGGATTCCTTCTTCAGTCAAATGAACTGAAATTTTTTCTCTCACTTCATTAAACCCGGCATTGGGCATGTAACGGTGTTTCCCCGAGGTTTTGTCTTCTGAAAGTTTTTTTAATTGTGAAAAGAATTCTTCAGGAGGCTCAATAATTGGATTTCCAAGGCTTAAATCAAAAACATTTTCAGCGCCATATTTTCGTTTTAATTCAGTACCGGTTTCAAACATCTTTCTAATCCATGAACTTGCCCTCATGGCATGAATGATATAATGTGATATCATGAAACCACTCCTTAATGGTAAGTTAAAGGTTGTTTATTTCTGACATTAAAACTTCAATAATCTTTTCTTCTTTTACAGTTTTTAAAACTTTACCTTTTTTGAATAATACAACTTTACCTTTGCCACCGGCAATGCCGATATCTGCTTCCCTGGCTTCTCCCGGACCGTTTACAACACAACCCATGATGGCAATGGTTATCGGTTTTTTACGATTAGCAACACGTTTTTCGATCTCATCAACGACGCTGAACATATTATATTCAAGCCTTCCGCAAGTGGGACAGGAAATGATCGTTACGCCCTGGTGTTTTAATTTCAAAGTTTTTAGAATATTGATTCCTGCTTTGACTTCTTCTACAGGATTAGCGGTTAAAGAAACCCTGATCGTATCTCCAATTCCCTGTTCTAATAAAGTGCCAATTCCGATTGCCGATCGAACCACACCGATTTCTTTTGAGCCGGCCTCAGTTACGCCAAGATGGAGAGGATAATCTACTTCCTTTGATAATAAACGGTTGGCATCAATCATCATTTGAACATCTGATGCTTTTAGCGCGATTATTAAATTCCTAAAATTGAAATCCTCACATATTTTAACGTGGCGCAAAGCGCTCTCAACCAAAGCCTGGGCGCAGGGTTTTTCATATTTCTCAAGCAAGTCTCTTTCCAGCGAACCGGCATTTACTCCGATTCGGATCGGGATATTATTATCCATAGCTGCTTGTAATACCTGTTCAATTTTCTTTTTATCACCAATATTACCCGGATTGATCCTAATTTTATCAACGCCGGCATCAATCGCTTTGAGAGCTAAATGATGTTGAAAATGAATATCTGCTGCTAATGGTATGTTTACCTGGTTTTTGATTGATGAGAGGGCAACGGCTGCATCTTCATTGGGTACAGCAATCCGAATAATATCGCATCCGGCTTTTTCTAATTCATGGATTTGGGATACGGTTGCATCAATATCCGTGGTTTTGGTGTTGGTCATTGACTGGACGGAGATGGGGGAGTCTCCGCCAATTTTTATATTACCTACTTGAATTGTTTTGGTTTTTTTTCTTATTTGCTGGGGATTTGCAGAGTCGACATTTTTTTCTGATTTCATAATGACTTATGGATGTTAAAATTTAATAAGCTTTTTTGCAGTGTCTCATTTTTGAATATAATAAAAAAACACAGAAAAAGCAATGATTATAATTAGAAAGGATGAATTTGAATAATATTATTTTAAATTATTGAAAATAGTGTAATAAAATGTTCTATCGCGCCATGGAAGTTTTGATTCTATTAAGCCGGTGAATCATGTTTTGTTTGTCCTGATTAATGTAAATATTGCTGCCCAATTCTTCTAAAACATTCAAATTTTCAAGCGCCTTCTCAACAATTTGTGATGCCATTTTTAGATTTTTGGTCTTGTGTTCATAATACTTTGCTAATTCTTCAAAAGGTTCAATTCGGAATTTACCCTGCTGAACTAATTGATGCCAGAGTTGGGTGGCTTTATCAAAATTGCCTGTTCGTTTATAACAAAATGCTAATTGAATTTCCAATTCTTTTTTTACTGATGGATTTATTTCAGAATCTAATAAATTTTCGTATATCGGGATGTTTAATTTCCATTGATTCATATTTGCATAATGTTTTGTAAGCGTCAATAAATCTGACCTGTTTGGTAAATTCTCAAACGGATTTTTGTGAATGTTATGAAGCAAAATAGTTAATGAAACGAGAGAAAGTATGTCAATTTTATTATGATAAAAAACTTTCTTTAACGGGCGCGCATCTTTTGTTCTTAAATATTCAAAATATAGCTCGGGAATTAAATAGGAAGGCACATCGCCATCACGAAATACATCCATAATACTGCGTTCAATAGTACCCAGAGAACAATCCGGTAATCGATTTTTCCATACTCTTCTTGAAGCGTGTAAGAGATCTAAATGAGGATAATTAGTGGAATTAAAACGAATTCTTTGAAGCGTGAATCTATCTTTCAACAACGGCAGGTCATAACTTTTACCATTAAATGAAACGAAACTATCAAATTGATTTATGAGCTCATGTATCTTTTTGAGCATGGAAAATTCTTCTGGTATGTCCCTCAAAAAAAATTGCTTGAGGATAAATTGATTTTCTTTAAAAAATCCGAATCCGGCTAAAAGAATATAAGTGCCACTGCCACCTGCTAATCCGGTTGTTTCCGTATCAAAAAATAGTGAATTACGTAAATCTATTTGTAGCAAATTTGTATCTTTACCTGCTAATTTTAAAAAATCCGGGATAACATTTTCAATTTGATTCAAAGAAACCGAACCATGAATTGTATTTGTATCATATTCCAGTGTTCTAACAAATGTCTCACCAGATTCCAAAGAAACGATTTCTCCATCAATCACCTTGTCAATGGTGTAATTATCGTTTGGTAACTGAAAGCTCTTTTTCTTTGGTTGATCGATCTGCTCGATGAATCGAAGTTTTTCCCTGATATTCATAATCCTAAATATACAAATGTTTTAATTAAATGCAATTAAAAAATCCTTGTTTTTTGAATTTGATTGTTATATATTTTAATTTAAGGCTTCACTGGATTGAAATAAAAAAATACAAACTAGCCCACAGAAATAGAACACGTCACAGAAAAAATATTTTTTTTCTGTGGGAGTTCGTTTCTGTGGGAGATACTAATGTTTTATAATTCAGTGGTCGGATACGAAATTTAAAACAGGCAAAAAAAATGAAAAAAATATTAATCTCAATTATCGGAATATATATTTTATCTCAACTTTGTGTGTGTCAAAAAAACACTGAACCTCAAAAAATATCCGAAAAAAAATTTGTGCAAATTTATTGTGATGTTGCATGCTATTCGGATATTATTGAATCGAAATCACGCCGGGCATTTGTTGACAGTATATTTGATCATTATGATATAACCTCTGAAAGTTTTAATTTTACAAAAGATTCTTTTTCAAATGATCCTCAAAAATGGAAAGATCTATTTGAAAAAATTGTTGAAGAGTTAGAAAAACGTAAAAGCGAATTGCAACCAAAAATTGAAACGAAAAAAGAAAAATCAGTTCAGCACAAAAACGAGGCATAAGAAATAATGAAAAATCTCGAGTCTTTTTTTGCACAATTTAGAAAAAATATAATCGGGTATGATCAAATATTCGTTAGTCCCTATGGAGAGAAAAAAATTATTTATGCAGATTGGATTGCCAGTGGAAGATTATATCAACCTATAGAGAAAAAAATAGCGGAAGAACTCGGCCCTTTTATAGGTAACACGCACACAGAGGCAAGTATAACCGGAACCTCGATGACCAGGGCTTATCATCTGGCGCACGAAATAATAAAAAAGCATGTAAATGCAGGTTTAGATGATGTTATTATTACAGCCGGTTTTGGTATGACAGCAGTCATTAATAAATTTCAGCGAATTTTAGGATTGAAATTGCCAGAGCAATTGAAGCACTATATTAATTTAACGGATGCATATAAGCCGATTGTATTTCTTACTCACATGGAACATCATTCCAATCAAACATCCTGGCTGGAAACAATCGCCGATGTTGCTGTTATTGAACCGGATGAAAATGGATTAATTAACTTCGATTACTTATACGAATTGTTGGACAAATACAAAGATCGACAATTGAAGATTGGCAGTTTTACCGCATGTTCAAATGTTACAGGAATTCAAACACCCGTTCATAAATTAGCAAAAATTATGCACGAAAATAATGGATTCTGTTTTATAGATTATGCAGCATCAGCTCCCTATGTTGACATAAATATGCACCCCCGGGATCCACTTGAAAAATTAGATGCAATTATGTTTTCTCCCCATAAATTTTTAGGCGGTCCCGGCGCATCAGGCGTTCTCATATTTGATTCAAATCTCTACAAAAGAAAAGTGCCGGATCAACCTGGCGGCGGCACTGTTGATTGGACAAATCCCTGGGGGCATCATAAATTTGTGTCAAATATTGAAGCTCGGGAAGACGGTGGGACGCCAGGATTTTTACAGGCAATAAAAACAGCGCTTTGTCTTCAATTGAAGAATGAAATGGGCACGGAAAATATAAAAAAGCGTGAAGGTGAATTAGTGAAGAAAACTTTTGAAGCATTAAAGGAAATTCCGTATCTCCAAATTTTAGCAAATAATATAGAAGAACGTTTAGGTGTTTTTTCATTTTACGCACCAATGATACATTTTAATCTGTTTGTGAAAATATTGAATGACCGTTATGGCATACAGGTGAGAGGCGGCTGCTCGTGTGCCGGTACTTACGGACACTATTTGCTGCACATCGATCCGGCAGAGTCAAAAAGAATTACTGATCAAATTGATAGTGGTGACCTATCTGAAAAGCCTGGGTGGGTGAGATTGTCATTGCATCCAACAATGACAGATGATGAACTCGATTATATTTTAACGGCAATTAAAGAGATTGTTGAGAATATTGACGAGTGGCAAAATGATTACTATTATGATTGTTGTACTAATGAATTTATACATGCGAATACATCAACTAAAGCGATGCAGTACATGAATGATTGGTTTAAAATAAAGAATTTGTAGTTGCTCACCTGGCAGGTAAAGAATGGTGATGTCACGCTGTTGAAAATGAAAAATTAAAACCAACGGATAGAAACAATCCAACGGATATTAAAAAAATTGATATGAATTTAATTTTACACTGCCTATGTCGGATGATAATTTCTTTTTGGGCAAATTTGTCAAGTTTTTTAATTGTCTCATTATGTTTTATATTTTAAAATTCCTGTACCATCCGTTGAGTTGTTTCTATCCGTTGGCTGCTCATCCGTTGGAATTTATTTGTCCTATTTTCACTGTTATATGGTGAACGCTTACAATAATTCTTAGTTGAATATACGGAGAACATTTTGATGAATGAAACCAAATACAAAAATCTCACTTTGCTAAAATCAAGTGAAAATGTTTATCCCGAAACACCAGAAGAAGCAACGTTAGAAGTATTCGATAATCAATATGCCAATCGTGAATACTGGATCACATTTGATTCACCGGAATTTACTTCACGATGTCCCATCACTAATCAGCCTGATTTTGGAAAAATTCTTATTAAATATATTCCCGCTAAAAAATGTGTTGAGAGCAAGTCTTTAAAACTGTACTTATTTTCTTTCCGAAATCATAATACATTTCATGAAGAAGTAGTCAATCGAATTTTGGATGACCTGGTTAAAGCATGTAAACCGAGAAAGGCAATTGTTATAGGCGATTTTAATCCACGCGGCGGGATAAGCATAAAAGTTGAAGCGGAGTATTTTGCTGATGAAATGTAACACTGGCTTCTATTTATTTCAAGGTTTAAAAAAAGCTATAAGTCTTGAAGCATGGCGCATAGAGCAAAGCGCATAGCACAGACGATTTATTTTTTACGCCATGCGCCATGCTCTCTGCGCTATGCGAATTAAAAAGTTCTTGCGAAATATCCTCATTATTATTATATTGATTTTGAAAATGATTACCTCCAACTTAAGGAAAAGTTACTTTGTCTGAAAATCAATCCTTTCCTCAATCCGATCTCTTTTCTGAACAAACTGAACTTAAAAGACAATTAGGACTTACTGAAGCGTTATCCATCGTTATTAACCGAATTATCGGTTCCGGGATTTTCCGAACACCCATGCCCATTATGATGCTTGTTGCATCGATTAGTCTGTTTTATGGCGTTTGGATTGTTGGTGGAATTGTTACTTTGTTTGGCGCATTTTGCTATGCCGAACTTGTTGCCATGATGCCTCGCTCTGGTGGACCCTATGCTTATCTGAAAGCAGCATATCCTGAAGTGTGGACATTCATTCGCGGCTGGGCAATGTTTTTTGTTTCGGAAACAGGTGCTATTGCAGCAGTCGCACTTGTCTTTGCCGAATACACAAATGCACTTTACGTCATCATTACCGGTGATCAATATTCACGTGGCATGGAAGTAACAATCGCCTTATCTGTAATTTGGCTGCTGACTTCTGTCAATTGTTTTGGAATTGTCCTGAGCGGTGTGCTTCAGAATATTTTCAGCTTTTTGAAATTGTTTGCTGTTGGCGCAGTTATTTTTACCTGTTTCACCAAATTAGGTAATTTAGCCCATTTCACAACAAATTTTTGGCCCGAAGAATTTACCTGGGGGACCATGCTGGCTTTTGGGGCTGCAATGAGGTACGGATTTTTTGCCTACAGTGGGTGGGAGGGAGCTACTTATGTTGCAGAAGAAGTCCGCAATCCAAGGAAGAATTTACCATTATCCATAATTTTAGGTATCGCGGGAATAATCCTGCTTTATCTCGCTGCAAATACTGCCTATCTTTACCAATTGCCAATGGAAAAAGTGCAAACTTCAAAATGGGTGGCAGTGGAAGCAGTTAAAATGGCGGTTGGTACAGCAGGTGGAGTGATGATCTCTATTGCTGTAATGCTTAATACTTTTGGTAACGTGAGCGCCCAAATCCTTTGCAAAGCCCGCACCTGGTATGCCATGTCCCGTGACGGACTTTTTATCGGGCCCTTATCAAAAATTCACCCAAAATACAAAACACCCAATACAGCATTACTCGTTCAGGCTGCGTGGGCTTCGCTGTTGCTCATGGGAGCAGGATTTGCCGAGCACGCTTATGAGACGATCATCGATTTTTTTTCATTTACTTCATCTATATTTAATGTATCAACATTTGCAGCAATCTGGATTTTGAGACGAAAATACCCGGATATACACAGACCGTACAAAGTATGGGGATATCCCTTCACTTTGATTTTTGTTCTCATCATACATCTATGGTTCATGGTAGTAACATTGATTACAGCTTTTATTCCTTCTTTAATTGGAATTGTTTTGACATCTACTGGGCTATTGTATTATTACAGGAGTGATATTAAAGCGTGGTTTATGCAGAAGTTTTAGTTTTCAAGCCGTTTGATGCTGGATTTATTGATACTGGATTCTGGTTGCTGGATACTGGCTTCTGGGCTCGATTTGGAATTAAAAATTTAACACCTTGCTCCAGCAACAAGAATCAATTAACAAGCAGCCGGAAACCAGCAACGAGTATCGCTCTTTAAACTGACAAAATTATCGATTCAAAAATGAAGTCAAATACAAAAACTATTTTCAAATCAACAACATTTCTATACCTGGTATTTTTTTCAGCGGTGAGTTTGTGGTGTTCGCTGATAATTGCCGCGCCATTGTTAGCAAAGTATGAATATGGATTGGCTTCGGGAATCACCTACCTGTTCTTTTCAAAAATTTGCCACCAAATGCCTGAACGATCATTTTTCATTCTTGGAAAACAATTTGCTGTTTGCTCACGCTGCACCGGTTTGTATTTCGGATTCCTTTTGGGAACGATTATTTATCCGTTGATCAGCAAATTCAAATCAAACTGGATCCCGGCGAAAAAATATTTTTTCCTGGCAGGCATTCCAATTTCCATAGATATTTTTATTCGTTTTTTTCGAATCGCTGAAAATACGTTTACTTCCAGGTTAATTACAGGGCTTATACTGGGTGCAATAACTGTGTTTTTTGTGCTGCCGGGTTTTTTATCAATCAGTGACAAATCAATAAAATAAATGTGACTATTCAGCTATTCGTTAAATGAATGTCATTCTGAACGAGGGAAGGGATTGGGGAAGTTGGGAAGTGAAGAATCTCTTATTATAAGGAGAATTGTAAAAACCAGACGAGATTATTCGGTCGCAAGCTCCCTCATAATGACATTCTAGGAATGCTGAACAGATACAAATAAATCATAAATAATAGGAGAATAACAATGCAAGAAAAACCAGACAAGATTAAACCTGCCCTTTTTGGCGGGCTTACCATTGCCATAATTTCTACTGTTCCGGTTATCAATTTCATCAACTGTTTTTGCTGCGCGGGCGTTATTTTAGGTGGGCTGCTGTCAGTCCATTTTTATAACAAAAGTCTGGCAGAATTAGCTGACATTGAACTCACTTATGCTGATGGAATTACACTGGGACTTATGTCCGGGGCTATTGGAGCGGTAATCGGAACATTGTTCAGTTCAGTCATCGGAACCAATATTCAACAATCAATTCAGAAAATGATGGAATATTCATCAGATCTGCCGCCGGAGTTTGAAGAGGCTTTAGATATGTTGGGACAGCACCAGGAAGGTTTTGCATTAATTGCACTTGGTTTAATGATGTCTTTAATAATTAATTGTATTTTTGGAATGTTGGGTGGCATACTTGGCGTCTCATTATTCACACGCAAAAAAGTAGGTTAATGGAAAAATACAGTTTTACAATAAAAGATTGGCCTGAACAGGATCGCCCGCGAGAGCGGTTGATTAAATTTGGCGCTGATAAACTGCAAGATGCAGAGTTGCTGGCAATATTGCTGCGAGTGGGTGGAAAGGAAGATTCTGCCATCGATCTTGCCAGGGGGTTATTGAATCGATTTGACGGTTTCAGGGGACTGGATTCAAAATCAGTCAGTGAATTGTGCGAAATAAATGGTATTGGCCCGGCAAAAGCAGCCCAGGTGAAAGCAGCCATCGAGATCGGTAAAAGAATGATGGTTGAAAAAGTGAAATCCAAAGAAAAGATTGAGACAGGTGAGGATGTTTACCGTTTGGTTGGTCCCTACATGCGCGACTTACCCCGTGAGGAATTCAAAATTATTCTTTTATCTTCCCGCAACAATCTTATTTTAGAGCGCACTTTATTTAATGGCAGCCTTGCCGATAGCCTTGTTAATCCACGCGAGATCATCAAAGAAGCGCTCAATCATTCGGCAGCAGCGATCATTTTTGTTCACAATCATCCCAGCGGTGATCCTTCTCCGAGCACAGAAGATAAAAGAATGACCGAAAAATTAGTAAGCGCTTGTAAGCTGGTGGGAATCAACCCATTTGATCATATTATCATAGGCAATAATCGTTATTACAGTTTTGCTGATCATGGGTTGATGTAGGCTGGTTGTGAAAGTAACAAATTTCAAATTCCAATTCCATTAATTTATTTTAGTTGGAGGAGATTAAAATCAGAAGGAGATTAATTCTACTTTGTCACATTAACAGTATTTGCTTGTCATTCCGGTTGAAGCGAAGCGGAATACCGGAATCTCGTTAGGTTTTGATAGGAGATTCCGGCAAAAAAACGTGCCGGAATGACAACTTCTAGGTAATTTCTCTAATCTGACAAAGTAGAATTAATGGATTACAACAAAATGACGGCACCATGTAGCAGAGACTGTTTTAACTGTCCTTTATTTAATTTGATTTCGTTGGAGATTTAAAATGGAAAAAATTATCCTTATAATTGGCGGTATTTACAACCTGGGATTCGCTGTATTCCATATTTTCTTCTGGAAAATATTTCGCTGGAAAGCGGATATTCGTTCTGTGATAAAAATTAATAAAGGCATCATGTACGTTATGAACCTGTGTCTAATTTATGTTTTTCTTTTTTTTGGTTATATTTCGATTTTTCACAATGATATGCTTCTTTCTTCAAAACTCGGTACCACTATTTTAATTTTTATTTCTGTGTTCTGGTTTTTACGAGCTATTGAGCAAATATTCTTTTTTGACATCCGAAAGTCAGTTTCCATCATATTAACAATAATATTTATTATTGGTGGATTAGTGTATTTAATTCCTGTTTTGAATTAGCCAGATTCAAATTTATGTTGCTCACTTAGTATCTAAAAAGATTCTTTTTTATTTATTTCTGGTTTGTCCAGGTTGGGGAATTTATAATTATTTTTATTTTAACATAATGATTTTATTCGAAATTATTGTATTTCCATACTGGATTATGTTGTTCCGGTAGCAGGCGAAAAAAATGTGGCGCATCAAAATGGGGTATCTGGGGATCAGTAGGATGGATGATTTTAGGAATAGTTTTCTTTCCACCTCTGGGAATTATTGTAGGCGCTTTTTTAGGGGCGGTTGCAGTGGAGTTTTTGAGTGGCAAAGAAACGAAAGATGCTTTTAGAGCCGGTTGGGGTGTTTTTGTGGGTAAGCTGTTAGGAATAATTTTAAAGATAGCTGCTTCGTTTTACATGACCTATTTGTTTCTTAATGCGTTATTTTAATATGGAGAAATAATGACTCATAATGTAGTTGATAAAATTGATTTGCCAAATTTAAAATTCGCTGTGAATTTTTCCAAAATTGGATTATTCATTTTGGATAAAAATATGCGCATCATTTATTGGGGCGATGGCATGGAGCGTCTTTTTGATGTTGTTGAATGTGAAGTAATTGGTAAACATGTTTTAGAAAAATTCCCCGTATTAGAAAAAGAAGGTATTTATCTTAAATTTATCGAAGCAGCAAAAACAGGGAATTCATCTGAATTATTGGCTCATAAACATAAGTCTCAAAAAGAAGGTATTCGATTTGTCGATTTTAATATATCACCTCTACGAGATGAAAAGAAAAATATTATAGGTGTGAATGTTTTACTAAATGACGTTACTGACAGGAATAAAGAAAAGAATACGTTAAAAGAATACGAACAATTTACAACCAACATCCTTGAAAATGCTGCCGAGGCTATTTTTACACTCGATGAAAATGATTGTATTAAAATATGGAACAAGCAAGCAGCTAAAATGTATGGCTATAACGCTGCTGATATTATTGGGAAGCACATTTCATTAATTGTTCCAAATGAAGAAAAATCTCAACAGGAGATTATGGAAATTAATGAAATAATAAAACAAAAAGGATTTGTCAAAAACTGGGAAACGGAAAGAATAACAGTTGATGGGCGCAAGCTGCTGCTTCGAATTACTCGAACAGCAATCAGGGATGAGAAAGGTAAGTATCTTGGCAGCTCTGTTATTGCGCATGATATCACTGAACAGAGAAGACTGGAACAGCAGTTGATCCAATCGGAAAAGCTCTCCGCTGTAGGACAATTAGCAGCAGGAATAGTCCATGAAGTTGGTTCTCCCTTAACGGCAATTTCTTCTTTAGCTCAGCTGCTTTATGAGAAAAGCGAAGATGAGTGGAATAAAGACAAGTTAAGAATGATTCGGGAGCAAATAGATCGTATCTCCCGAATCGTCAGGGAAATGGTTAACTTTTCAAAACCGATTTCGACAACAGTCGGTGAGGTTTCTGTGAATAAAGTCATTGAAGAAGCGTCGCAAATAGTAAAATATGATAAACGTTTGAAACATTATAAATTCAGTGTTGATCTGTCTTCACATCTTCCCACATTAAAAATTTCCTATGATCAACTGCTCCAGGTTTTAATAAACATTTTACTCAATGCAGGCGATGCACTGGAAGGAAAGAAAAAAGGCGAAGTTTCTGTTACCAGTAGGATGGTTGGTGAGAAAATTATTATTTCTATCATCGATAATGGAGTTGGAATTAAAAAAGAAAATTTAGACCATATTTTCGAACCGTTTTACACAACCAAGAAACCGGGAAAAGGGACCGGGTTGGGATTGTGGGTTTGCTACAATATCATTAAAGGATTTTCAGGTGAGATTGTAGTAGAGAGTGAGCCAAATCAAGGAACTGCTTTTCATATTTTCCTTCCGGTTTTTCAATTTTTGGAAAATGGAAACAATGAATGAAAAATTACTCATCGTTGATGATAATGCCAGCCTTATTTAATTCGATAATATTGTTTAACTACTTGCTATTTCAAAATCCATATTTTTTATTCGAGAATGGGCAGGAGCCATTTCCTTTATTGTAACTAAAACTATTTTTTGATTTTTTTCTGCTTGCTTGTGTGCAAGATTTGTGCTCCATTTATTGAATTCTGCATCCTCACTCATTAATAGCCCAATATGTGCATTTTGAGGTAATTTTTCAATAAAATCCGGATGCTCTCTAATATAACGATCAAATTCCATTCCAATGATACTGTTTTTCCGTTCGTTAATTGTCATGGATATTCTCCTCTAAAAAATATAACAAAAAATCCTCAGCATGTCAAGCTAATTTTAATTTTACTTTTTTTTAATAATTAACTGGAGTTTTGAACAAAATCCAAATTAATGAAAATTTTATTTGACATTTAACAATTAATTATTTATAATAATAGTTAAATGATAATTAATTGTAATCGTAACTATCAAAAAAAACCAATTACTAATTCTTCATCTTATCTTTGCACATCAACCTGGTTATATACTCGTTAAGGATTATTATCAGTCATTATATTTTGTTTGAATTTTAACTCTGCTCAATGGTGTAACTATTTTCAGGAGAAAGATATGCCTTTTGAATATAATTTCCTAAATCGTGATGAAGAACTTTATACTTTGCAGGACGCTTTTTTGAATGAAGTTATTAAAAAGAAAAAATGTGTTTCTTTCCTGATCAGGGGAAGATATGGTATCGGTAAATCCAGACTGATTCATGAATTTTTAAACAGTATCGAAACAGACCAGAGAATCGCTGTTAATATCCCGAAATTAAGAAGAAGCATCCATGCGATTGAATACGAATGTCAGAAAGATAGTAGTGAGCCGTACCAGCCTTTTATGGAAATAAAAGAGCAAATGGAGGCGCAACAGAAAGGATTCAGAATATTAAAAAATTCATTCATGCTGATGATATCTTTGCTGCCAATTCACGATGTGGTTGATGATTTACAAAAAATAGTGAATGAAATTAAAACCGGAAAACAAGAAGATGTGATCAGAGCAAAAGAAACAAAGACGTTCGCAAAATATCTAAAAATGTTGAAAAAGCGAAGCCAGCGTGTTCCGGTTTTATTGTGCATACAAAATGTTCAGTGGATTGATGATTTTTCCCTCAAATTATTACAAACGCTGATAGAAAATGAAGATTCATTCTGGGGTATGATAATTTTGGAGGAGAATGAAAGTAAATCACTAAATTCAACAACAGCAACTGTTTTCAGCCGGCTTTATAATGAACAGAAAATAAAAAATCTAAGTTTAAAGCTGTTGCAAAAAGGATTTGAAATAAAAATTTTGGAAGAAAGGCTCCGCCCTCGTTTATTTACCCAGGTTGAATTTGAACATATCTACACTTTGTCGGAAGGCTGCCCGGGAATTTTAGCTGAATTGGTTGATGATTGGATTCGCCTGCAAGGAAACTCCTGAGCTGATGCCCCTTCCTATTCAA
>JACKQG010000224.1_pt2 | contig 76585 bp, 52 predicted proteins | sample 8237621 | NCBI WGS metagenome assembly JACKQG01 (sample SAMN15677084, study PRJNA649215) | marine metagenome | biome: marine; feature: Black Sea; material: saline water; isolation source: suspended particulate matter (SPM) from the Black Sea western gyre | collected 2013-06-09/2013-06-10 | depth...
AGAGTGAATTGTACAGATTTCAGAACAACATCAAGGGCTTCTTCAAACTTTATCATAATTTACTTTTTAGAATTTAAATTTAACCTCTCCTGTAAAAAACCTTCCGGGCGACAGATATCCTTTTCGATCAATATATTGATTATCGAGTATATTTTGAACAGTTAACGAAACATGGTATCTGTTCATAAATTCACGCGAAATATGCAAATCGATTATATCATACGAGCTGATTAAAATAGTGTTTTCGTCGTCGTACCACTGGCTGCTAATGTAATTATATGAAGCAGTTGTGTTAAAATACTTGTTTTTCCATCCTACACCCAGGTAGGCCATATGTTTGGGGACTTCGATCAGATATTTTCCAATTAGGTCTTTATTATCTGTTTGATGTTTATCAAAATCGTTAATTGTTGAATTATTGAAGCTATAATTAACAATAAGGGTTAAATTTTTAAGCAGCTGATATTTAGCTGATATTTCGGCTCCAATAATTTCAACACCGGCAATATTTTGTCGCTGATATACAGGTTGAAGTTTACCACCTCCTGTATCAACCGAATCGCCGGTACCTACAAAATACTGGAAGTCTTTACCCAACGAATAATAAAACGCTGGTTCGACAACAAGTTTATTAAAAAATTTGAGTGTGGCACCTAATTCATAATTTGTAATAAATTCAGGTCCAAGCTCAGGATTAGCAAGTTTAAAACCCTTTCGAATAACTCCCGATTTACTAAGGTCGTCGAGCTTTGGCGGCATCATACCTTTTGAGTAAGATATGTAAGCTGAGTACGAACTATTGAAATTATATTTAACAGCAAGTTTCGGACTAAAAGCACTCCAACTCGAATTAATAAAATGTTCATCAAAAGGAGTTACAAAACCTGTGACAGAAGTTGGGTTTTCAACAATTAACTGCCCCTTATTGAAGCTTGAAAAATCCATTCGTGCACCAACCACGGCAATTAGTTTATCACCTAGAAATTTCCAATCATCCTGAATAAAAATCCCGAAAAAATCAAGGATACCTGAATAAATCAATACATCAGTTGATGTATGATAAATATTTTTTACATCAGCGATCCCCTGTTTAAGGTCGATACCGTAAGTCAGAATATTTCTATCTGAAATATATGTTGTTGCATTTATCCATAATCCATAATCATTTTTATGAGAATCGCGATCGCTTAATTGATATTTACCATTTTTTGAGCTTATTGATTCAGATTGCTTAAATTCGTTTTCAAGCTGATAAAAAGTATTAATATTTAGTAATGTTTTTTTGAATACTCCTTGATAATCAGCTCTCAAAAAGGTAGTGTTTACTGACATATAATCACCATACTCCTCGTAAACCTTTCTTCCCTGCCCCCTGTGATCATCATACAAATGGGCACTAATCTCCACCTTATGATTTTTGTTAAAGCTGTAACCAAGTTTTGCTGCGATATTATATTCCCGTAAAGATGCTGCTACATCAGTTGAGTCGCGGGTTTCAACAGGTTCAAGTATATATCCGTCGCCCTGCCTGTAGAATGAATTCACACTCCAGATAAGTCCTTTTTCGTTTTTAACATTATTTCCCGACAAATTAAATTCTCCGCCAAAAGTATTATATAAACTTGCAAGCAATCCAATGTTTCCCTGAAAAGGTTTAGTCGGGTTTTTTGTAATGATACTAATAACCCCTGCCAAAGCATTATTGCCATAAATAGCAGAAGCAGGACCCTTAATCACTTCTATTCTATCGATTGAATTCACTGATATAAGGTGCCAATTAACCGAACCACCTGCGCTTTTATTCAAAGGAACACCATCAATAAGAACCAGCACCCTTGAACTGGCATCAAGTCCGCGCATTGTTACGCTGGCGTTTTGAGAAAAAATTCCCCAACTGCGGTTCACATAAACATTTGAAACCCATTGTAAAATTTCGTCAACATTTTGAACGGGCAACTCTTCAATTGTTTTTGAATCTATTATTGTAACCATACCCGGAACATCTTCAACAAATCTGAGGTTTCTGTTTGCCGAAACAACAACTTCAGAAATATTAACTGTGTCGTGGATAAAATTACCTTGCCCGAAAGCGGACATATATGATATCGCGCTTATCGCAATAACTAATATTATTTTAAACCTGCTCAACATAATTACTAAACATTTTAGGGTAACTAATAAGTGTGTGTACTAAAAAATCAAGAGATAAATATATTTTCATTTTAAACGATATGTTAAATTATGCATAACGAAATGCAAATAAAAAGCGATTTCTCAAATTAAGAGACCGCTTCTATATTTTTATGTTTTTTTTAACAAATTACGGCCAAATAAATAAATACCTGTTCCAAGAAGTCCTCCCAAAAATCCAAAAAGTAAAAATGTTACCACTGGTGTTGCAAATCCATGTTTCAGGAAGGTTGAATATGGGAATCCTGTTGAAACAGATGTAATTATACGGCTTATGGGAATCAGCATATAGCCTATGCCTGCTGCCAGTGAAAGTATAAGATTTCTGTATTTTACATTTTTAAAATAATTATAGGCGATATCCACAAAAAAGCACGGAAGCATATAATTAAATCCCATCATCGGGTAGTTAAAACCAAGGACAGGAAAGAGGATGAAAACTCCAATGCCAAAAGCAGAAATGCTCGAAGCCCACTTCATTCCCGAGCTTAGCCGGGCAGCCACAATAATTGCCATAAATTCAATGCCGTGATGACCCGGAATATTAATAGGAGTCCGTAATCGAGCATGAAGCACAATTGCTAACGCACCTGCCAACATGAGTAAAATTATTTCCAGCACACCTGCCAGTGTACGATTAGTTAGAAACTCTTTTAACAAGTTCTTTTGCTGCACATTTCCATTCATAACCATTATTATTTGTTATTTTTTCAATTAATAAAACTGATCTGTTATTTTGAAGAACAGGTCGTGCCCATTCGTTTAAATACACTTTTTCCTTTGAGCTAACAATTTCATCCTCTACTGATTGAACTAAATCGATTCCTGCGTGATTGATTAAATCTTCAATTGTGCTGATGCCATGCTCAATATCACGTAAGTTTATTTTTGAGTTCAGCCAAATAAACCTTCCATCATTGCCACTAGCTCTTAATCCAACTGCTGCCAAAGCCCCGATTATTCCAATTTTTGTACCTGTCAACCCTTCAAGATAAATATCATTACTTTCTGCCTTCACAACTGCGTCGTCCATTTTTAACACAATTGATTTTGCATCAACTCCCCATTTGATAATTTCTTCCGATACTTTTTCCTTTTCAACTATGCAAATACCTACATCTGAGCCAACGGCTCCAATATTTAGCATAAAATTCCTGCAAAACTCTATAATCTCATTATAATTCTCACCCGTTATTTCAAGACATGCAGAACTGTTCTGTGAAGTATAAGGTATGTCGGGATGTACAAACAATTGATGCCTTGTAATTCCATGAACTTTGCCAAATCTCTTAGCTTCAATGGCAGTAGCCAGTTGCCTGGAGTTGTAGCCTGTACCTCTGCTATCCTTGTTATCTGTGTCGTCTATACCTATCAGTAACCTCATAATAATCTATGAATCCTTCCTGCCGTAGGCAAGTGTGGCTATAATTATTTAATCTGTTCCTTAAAATCATCATACGCATCTTCTATGGCAATATCCATTTTTTTATGCAGCGCATCATACGCTTCAAGAAGATTCTTTGCTTTATTAGTTAGTACTGATTTGCCACCATCTTTTCCGCCCCTGTGTTTGTCAGTAAGTTCATAGCCTAATAATTCTTCAGCATTTTTTATGTCACCCCATGCTTTTCTATAGCTGGTACCTAATTCGTCAGCAGCTGCTTTTAAAGAGCCCTTTTCTTCAACCATTCGGAGTAATAAGTATTGTCCTTCACCAATAATTCCCTCTCCCGAAACTGCTGATAACCATAGTTTGTATCTTAAAAAAACATCATTCCTCGAACTTCTTGGCGGCTTCATATTATTTCTCTGTGATCGATATGCGTAAAAATACCTATCGACTGCAAAAGTAAAAAATGAAATTATAATGTAAAATAAAATCCTGATTATTTTTGATTTTATAAAATCACGATCTCTAAATCCTATTCATAAACGCATTTATATGAATTTGATTCATCAACTCTTACTTTAAATTTAGTTTTTTTTAATATCGAAAATGTTTCAACATTATGAAAAAAGCATCCTCTGAATATTCATAGAACGCTTCTTTTTAAAATTGCTTAATTATATTCCAGGATGGCCCTCTGGTTAGTCCTCCTGATGTGGCCCAACCATTTCAATTAACTCTGGTAGTTCCATACCTAAATTTCTTAAATGTGAGATTTTCGGAACACCATTTTTAGTCCATCCCCTTCTGAAATAAACGGCATCCAACAATTTTTCATATTGATCTTCACGATATTTACGAACAATGTCGCGTTTTTCTTCAGTGGTTTTTCCTTCGGGATCAATACCAATAAGTTCTTTCATCTGCTTATCATACCGCTCTGCTCTCGATTCATATTCTTCAATAGTAACAGGGCCGGCTGCTCTATATGGCTGAGCATCATATTTTCTAACGCCATAACCTCTTCTTAGGTTGAAAATTCGTTGATAGTTGTAAACCCTTTCCGACTGACGAATCATTTCCTGTTTATCGATATTGCCACCTGTAACTGCATTATAGATAGTAACATAATTGTCAACATGCTCAGGAACTTTTGCAGGCTCATCGGTTTCGGCATTGTTTTCTGGCTCAACATCATTCCACGGTAGTTTACATAAACCCATCAAACCGAACCAGGTGCGGAACATCGGGAAATAGTGCAATGCCTCAGCCTTATCTTCAAAAGTAGGGATTTGATTGTTAACCATATCCATAAAAATAAGCCAGGCTTCATCGTGTTGTGGCCCTTTGTTAGTCATAGCGAAACCACCCTGCTGAGCTAACGATTCTTTGGAGATATATTCAGAATATTCAAGGCCTTTATTTTCCATTGCAATATCCTGTAAGAAAGCAGCATCGCCCCATCCTTTTTCAATAAACATTTCTTTCATCTTACGAACACCCATTCCGGCTATCAAACCAAAACCCTCTCCACGGGCAAGTTGATGCATTGCTTCCATTGCCGAATCGGAATTTCCGAAGTTCAGTTTTAACCCTCCTGTTCGTTCTTCATTAAGAATGCCATTTTCGAAACACTCCATTGCAAATGCCATTAGGGTTCCCCATGAGATTGTACAGATGCCATATGTGTCGCAATAAAAGTTTGCTTCGATAATGTAATCAGGATTAAAAATGCCGCAGTTTGAACCTAACCCACCAGCGTTTTCGTATTCCGGGCCGTCAACAATAACTTTTTGTCCGACATATGGACCTGTTCTCAGTTCATAGTTATCAATGCCTTTTGAACACGACATATTACAGCCAATCCAGCATCCGTCAGGAATACCTTGCGTAAATCTGCGTTTCCATTCTTCTGAATCAATATTTTTTGTATCGGGATGACTCCCAAATTTATAATTGTTGGTTGGAAGAAGGTCATAATCGTCCATAATCTCAACGAGATGCGCAGTTCCTTTTGTTCTCATTTCAGCCTGATCATCATCAAGCTCACGCATTTCTTTGTTAAATGTTTTACCCCTTTCCATTATTGCCTTTAAATCAACAACATTATTCAGGTTTCCTTTAACGCCCGGAATTTTACAAATCAGTGCTTTAATTTTTTTATCCCTGAAAACTGTTCCGATACCACCCCGACCTGCTTGTTTTAATCTTACCTGTTTACGCTTTGAATCGTAAAAACTAAAGTTAAGCATACCTATTAAAGAATGTTCGGCTGCCTTTCCTGTTGAAACAACAGCGATATTTTTTTTGTCTTTATCATCATCAGCATACATTTCGGTTAGCTGCTCAGCAAGCACATGGCTGTTGGTGGCTTCGCCGGGGGCTTCAAAAATCTCAATTTTACCGTTAACTCCGTCAATAAAAATGATAACATCATTCTCCGCTTTACCCTGAATTTCGATTGCATCAAAACCTGAGAATTTTAAAAATGGCCCGAAGAATCCACCAACATTACTATCCATTACCGAATTTGTTTGGGGCGAAATAGTAACTACTAACGATTTTCCTGTTCCTGAATACTGAGTGATTCCACAAATTGGCCCACCTGAAATTATGATTTCATTCTCGGGGTCATTCCAACTAGTATCAGGTTTAGTAGCATCCCATAAGTATTTTAAACCATATCCTTTTCCTCCAATAAATTTTTCTTTCATCAAAAGAGGAACATCCTTCGACTTTACAACGTTATCAGAAACGTTAATATAGAGCGTTCTATCTGCGTAACCTTTGTCGATAGGTGTAATTTCATAATCCCATCTGGTTAACAATTTGTGTTGATTTTTAATTTCTTCGATACTCATAATCAGGCTTTTTTTATTTCAAATTTTTAGTAATGTGATGGGCAAAATTATAAAATTTAAATCATAATATATCTAAAATCAGCATTAATCAGTTATGCAAATAGTAGCATATCGATATTTATAATCAGTCTTAATTCGGTAAAGTTTTTTTAGATTTGCGAAAAGAAGAAGCAGGGGATTTGGGGATAAGGGGATAGGATATAAGGGTATAGGGTATAAGGGTATAGGGTATAAGGGGATAGGGGATAAGGGGATAGGGGATAAGGGGATAAATTTATGGATATAAGGTAAATACAGGATGTTTTGGCAAAAGGGAAATGGGCAGTGTATGAACCACACGTGTACCCTTATTCTCTTTATAAAATCTCTAAAATCAAACTTTTAAACAAACAACATGAACTTTAATCAGATAAAAGAAAAGCTTAAAAATAGTACCGTTGGAATTGCCGGTTGTGGTGGACTAGGGTCTAATTGTGCTGTAGCCTTGGCCAGGGTGGGAATTGGCAAACTAATAATTGCAGATTTTGATATTATTGAGGAGGGCAATTTAAATCGGCAATATTTTTTTCATAAGCAGATTGGACAAAAAAAAGTAAGTAGCCTACTAGAAAACATTCGATTAATTAATCCAAATGTGAAAGTTGAAGATCACGATGTTAAGCTTGATTCAAAAAATATTATTGATATTTTTAAAACGTGCGATGTAATTGTTGAAGCTTTTGATAAAGCAGAGATGAAGCAGATGATTATTGAATCGATTAGTGAAAACTTACCTCAAACTCCTTTAGTGGTTGGTTTGGGAGTAGCTGGATGGGGAGATAATAATTCAATTCACAGCAGACAAATAGATAATTTGTTTATTTGTGGTGATGAAGGAAAAGAAACAACGGAAGACCATCCTCCCCTGGCTCCACGAGTTGGTATTGTCGCAAACATGCAAGCAAATACGGTACTGGAAATACTACTAAAAAATTCGTAAAATGAACATTACTTTAAATAACAAACCCGAATCTTTTGAAGCTACCGCACTTACTATATCAGCAATTCTTAAGCATAAAAAGTACAGCTTTAGAATGTTAGTTATTAAAGTAAACGGTAAACTTATTAAAAAATCACAATATAATGTAACAGAAGTAAGAGATGGTGATAATGTACAAATTCTACATATGATTAGCGGAGGATGATGATATCAACTAATAAACGAATGGAATCATTTTTTTTGTTTTCTCTTTGTATAAGGAATATTCTGTAAAATGAGCTGATAACTGCTTTTCTTCATATTCTATTTTTACGAGCAAAATCACTATCAAAATAAGCATTGCGGTAAGCCTATACCACGAAAAATAATCTATAATAAGTGGTAGTACAGCTACTAACTGGGCAATGTACATTGGGTGTCTGATTATTCTATATGGGCCGGTGGTAATTAATTCACTATTCTGCTTTACTGTCGGAGTAATATTTACGTTTTTAATTTTTACAACATAAATGGCGCGTAATGCAATAAATATTCCTGTGCATTCTATCAACAGCCCTTCAGCATTATTTGATATAATGGGACCTGAAATTGCAATAAATATCAAACAAATGAGCTGAATGGAGACTAAAAAATATGGATATAGTTTACTTGTGGTCATATATTAATTGATATAAATGTCGGCTCCGAACATATTTCTTAATGCAAGTAGAGAGAAAGTTAAATATCCAAAGCCGACATGCGAAATTAATAATAAAGTTCAACTAACTTCAGGAGCTAATTGGATTATTACACACACAAAAAAACTAATTATGAAAAGAAATTACCATAACGGGAAATTAAATGTAAATAGTTATAAGACTTACTTTCTATTTATCAAATAATTACGTATCTTTGCATGATTATTGTCCTTTCATTTTAGATCATTAAAATCTACTACGATGAAAACATTTTATATCTTAAATTTTAAGCCTCTGGTTTTTACAATTATTATAATTGCATTAATTGGAAATTATGGATGTAGGAATTTTGACCCTGCAAATCCTTCCGGTAAAACTGAGTTTACTGAGCTACAAATTGACCCAAATTTCAAGTTCTCAACAACAAAAGAGCTCGACGTTAAACTCGAAATCGCGAGTACTAATCCTAAGGAACCAACGCATAAATTTGGAATATATCAGGGAGACCCTGAGAAAGGTGGAAAATTGATTATTTCAGGAATTACTAATCCTTACCTTACTTTCAAAACAATTATCAAAATTCCATCGTATGTAACCGAACTATACATCACTAACCAAGACATCAACAATGTTATTGAAACTGTTGTGGTTGACGCCACCGGCAGCAGTATATATTATACTTTTACCAACGGAGTTTATATGTCGGCTGGGTTTAAGTCGACCCGAACACTTTTCACTGATCCCGGCTGTGGGACATGCGACCAAACAATTCCCGCCGGCACTTATCAACAGAAAGAGCTTGATGCTGGTATTACATATTGTATTGCTGCAGGAACTACTGTTACATTCACCGACAAAGTAAAATTTAAAGGAGGGACTCTTATTGTTTGTGGCACCCTTAACCTTGAAGAGGTAGATGCAGACGGTGGTGGTGGTGATTTTATTATCAGCTCGGGTGGTGTTCTTAATTTAGAAGACGGTGACATAGACAAAGACCTTACCAATTTTATAAATTTTGGCACTACTGCTATAGATGATGATACAAAAATTAAGAATTTTAATTTTGAAAATCAGGGAACACTAAGTATTGTTGGTAAAATTGACAACGAAACTGAAGATTTTTATAATGACGGAACAATGACAGTATCCGGTAACTTTACTAATAAAGATGTAGTTTACAACACTGGATTTCTCTCAATTACCGGGCACTTTACAAATAATAATGATGGTGGTTGTGTGTTTACAAACGAGTGTAGTATGACCGTTTCTGGTAATTTTACTGTGAGTCAGACATTCAATAATAATGTTTATGCATATGTAGATGTATCTCAGAATACAATCTTTACCAATGATGGAATAGTAAATATGGGAGCCGAAAGCTTGATATCTACTGTCAATCTGACGGTAGATGGTGATTTAAACGGACCTATTCAATCATGTGCACGAATTGATATATCAAATGATATGTTTATAGATGATGATGGTGTTATAACCGGATATATGGATTTATGCGATGCTACTCCTAATCAGGCAGGTGATATCACTGACGGTGACGCCACAGTTGGCCCTAATGTAACCTTCGATTGTTCATGCTTTGTTCCAACAACCAGCTGTAACCCTGGTGCCGGAACACCGCCAATCCAGGATTCAGATAATGATGGTTGCCCCGACGATCAGGATGCTTATCCATATGACCCCAACAGATGCTCCAATGATTATTATCCAAATGAAACCGATTTTACGAGCATTGCCTTTGAAGACCTCTGGACAGCTTATGGCGATTACGATTTTAATGATTTAGTAATGCAAACAAACTATAAGATAGTAAAAGATGCTCAAAATAAAGTAGTTGAAATTTATGGCCAGTTTCATATAGCAGCTGTAGGAGCAGGCCTGAATAATGGCTTTGGAGTAGAGTTTGATGTACCAACTTCGGCAGTTTCAAGCGTTACAGGTATAGAAATTGACGGTACTGCGGTTACTTATTTAGCAAGTGGAATTGAAGACGGCCCTGTAAGCAAAGCCGTATTGATTGTTTTTGATGCAATTAACAGCTATCTTGGCGCTTCATCAGTTAATACATATGCAAACGGAACAACCATGGTTATAGATACGATAACAGTTCATATGGAATTTACATCACATCAAACTTCGATTGGTACGCCACCTTATAATCCATTTATTTTTGTAGGACAAGAGCGGGGTAAAGAAATTCATAAAATTGACCACGCCCCAACTGAACTTGTTAATGCAGCTTACTTCGGACAACAAAAAGATGACTCAGACCCTGCTACAGGTAGATACTACGTTTCGGCAACAAACCTGCCTTGGGTTATTGAGATACCAACCTCATTTGAGTGGCCTTATGAAAAAGTAGATATATTAACAGCTTATCTAAAGTTTCAGCAATGGGCTGAATCCTCTGGAACCGACTACCCAGATTGGTATGAAGACAATGCAGGATACAGAGACGCTGATAGTATTTATCAATCCCCATTTTAAGTAAATAAGATACAAAATAAAATAGAGAGAGGCTGTTGTAATGACGGCCTCTTTTTTTTTTGAACCTGCCTAAATTTCTTTAGAAAAAAACAAAAACAAATTGTACACAAATTACTTTCTAAGTACATTTGCGAGCTTTAAATTCCAAAAATAATTATATGGAAAAATTAGGTATAGCCGGTAATCATGGCAATGATGTTAAATCGGATTGCAGATCGCAATTTGAATTAGCTAAAGAAGGAGGTTTACAAATTGAGCTTACTAGCAGAGTAAAGGCGTTTTACGGAAACTCAATAATTAAACTTGCCAATGAGATGCTGTCATTTTTTGATATCAAAAATGCAAAACTTACCATCGAAGATAGTGGAGCAGTTGAGTTTGTGCTGGCAGCCCGTATTGAGGCATCTATAAAGAAAGTTATTGAAACTGAAAAAGAGTTTATACTGCCTATATTAATTGAAAATCAAAATTCATCAAAAAAAGATCAATTCCGATTCTCACGTCTTTATTTACCCGGAAACAGTCCAAAACTAATGATAAATGCCGGTATTCATAAACCCAACGGATTGATTCTTGACTTGGAGGATGCTGTTGCACCTGTTAAAAAATTTGAAGCCCGGTTCCTCGTCAGAAATGCACTTCGCAGCCTTAACTTTTATGGCGTTGAGCGGATGGTTAGGATAAATCAAATACCGTTAGGTTTAAACGACCTTGATTTTTTGATACCGCATTATGCAAACCTTATTCTTGTACCAAAGTGTGAAAGTGCTGATTGCTTACATCAGGTAAATATTAAAATTAATGAGCTTAAAAAACAGTTCGGCATCAATAATGACGTATGGCTAATGCCAATAATCGAAAGTGCCAAAGGTGTTATGAATGCATATGAAATTGTTAATGCCGCTGATAATGTAGCTGCTGTGGCAATTGGTCTTGAAGATTATACCGCTGACATTGGAACAAGAAGGACTGCTGCCGGAAACGAATCTTTCTTTGCCAGAAGTATGGTTGTAACAGCAGCAAAAGCTGCAGGAATTCAGGCAATAGATTCAGTTTTTTCTGATGTAAGTGATATGGAAGCACTTGCAATCAATGTTCGTGCTTCAAAAGGGTTAGGTTTTGATGGGATGGGTTGCATTCACCCCAGGCAAATAGCTGTTATTCATGAGAATTTTGCACCAGAAGAAGCAGAAATTGAAAAGGCAAAAAAAATTGTTTTGGCGTTCAGGGATGCTAATGATAAAGGACTTGGGGTGGTTTCGCTTGGCACGAAAATGATTGATGCACCCGTAGTTAAGCGTGCACAAAACACAATTACGTTGGCAATAAATACAGGAAAACTTAGTAAAGACTGGATCAATAATCCAAACGACTGATAATAAGATGAAAAAAAAATACGACAAACTTGTAAAAAATGCAGCCGGAAGAATGGTGCCTACCATAATAAATGGTGAAGAACATATCCCGTTTAAAGGGGTTGGAAAACATCGGCCATCTGGGCGACGCTACGGGCCAAAAATTGCCACATGTGCTGATTATCCCGAAGATGGAAATAAGCAAATAAAGTCTTTGAAAGATGCTCTAATTAAAGCCGGTTTAAGGGATGGTATTACGATTTCAACACATCATCATTTTCGTAATGGAGATATTATTGCGAATCAGATTTTCGACATTGCTCACGAACTGGGAGTTAAAAACCTACGATGGTTCCCCTCCGCATCATTTCCCTGCCAGGAACACCTTATCAAATACCTTGAAGATGGAACCATTAACCGTATTGAAGGAAGTATGAACGGTCCTTTGGGAAAATTTGCCTCTGAAGGTAAGATGCAGGGATTAGGCGTATTGCGATCACATGGTGGCAGATATCAGGCAATTCAGGATGGCGAAGTGAAAATTGATATTGCAATAATTGCTGCGCCTACTGCCGATCCTTTTGGAAATGCTAATGGAGTAAATGGTGAAGCAGCATGTGGTTTGCTGGGTTTTGCTTTAGGCGATTCACAATATGCTGAAAAAGTAATTGTAGTTACCGACAATATAGTCCCGTTCCCATGCATTCCCTGGCAAATTCATGGCAATTACGTTGATTATGTTGTTAAGGTTGATAAGGTTGGATTAGCTGAGAAGATTGTTTCGGGAACAACACGAATAACTAAAAGTCCTGATAGACTTTTAATTGCTGAGATGACAGCTGAATTTTGTGAGAAGGCAGGATTGATTTATGATGGCTTTTCCTATCAGGCTGGTGCCGGGGGAACAGCATTGTCGATTGGCAACTACTTTGGTGATATATTAAGAAAAAATAACTGGAAAGCGCGTTTTATCAGAGCAGGAAGTAACCAATATCCTGTTGAATTACTTGAAGAAGGCCTGGTTGAATATATATTAGACGGCCAAACTTTTGACCTTGAAGGAGTTCGTTCAATGCGTGAAAATCCTAATCATGTCGACACATCACCATTTACATCATATAATTATCATAGCAAAGGTAATTTTGCGTCGATGGTTGATATTGTTGTACTTGGAGCAACTGAAGTTGATGTAAATTTCAATGCAAATGTTGTAACACATTCTGATGGATACTTATTACATGGAATTGGAGGCTGGCAAAACTGTCTCGCAGCTAAAACTACAATAATGCCAATACCATTGTTTCGTGATCGAATTCCGGTTATACGTGATGAAGTAACTACCCTTTGTGCACTTGGTGAAATGATTGATGTAGTTGTAACAGAACGCGGCATCGCAATAAACCCTTTAAGGAAAGACCTGATTGAAAAAACTAAAGATTCGGGATTGCCCATAAAAACAATTCATGAGCTTAAAGTAGAAGCGGAAGCTATTTGCGGTGTTCCTGAAAAAGTTGAACTAGATGATGAAATAATAGCTGTGATTAAATGGGTTGACGGAACTGTTATTGATTCGGTTAGGAAGGTTATTGTTTAAAGAAATGATAGGATTGAAGCTGTTCGGGATTTCCGAATCCCGAACCAAAGGACCATAGGATTTGTAATCCAAACTATCCATTACCGATTTGGTAATCGGATTTTCCGTGTGCCATTTGCCACTAATTTATTAAACAACCACAAATTCACTAACAGTATTATTAAATGAATCTGTGGTTAATATATTTTCAACTAACTTTTTAGTTGATAAAAGCAAAAAAATTATTGTAAAGCGAATTTAACTGGAAGATTATATTGTACACGTACAGGTTCTTCTTGGTACATTCCCGGACTCCATTTTGGCATAGATTTAATTACCCTCAAGGCTTCCTTATCACAACCCGAGCCAATTCCCCTTAGAATTCCAACTTCATTCACCCTTCCATCCTTTTCCACCACAAAAGTAACAAACACTCTGCCTTGCACTCCATTCTTTTTGGCTTCTTCAGGATATTTAATGTTGTTTCCAAGATAGCTTATGAGTTTTTTTGTTCCTCCCGGAAATTCAGGCATAACCTCTACAACTTTATAAATTGTATCGGATAACTTTTCGTCGAGAACAAAATTTATAGGGATATTGTAGCTAACCTTAACCAGTTCACCTCTTTGTTTACCTGGTATCCAATTTGGCATAGATGAAACAACACGAACTGCCTCTTCATCGCAGCCACCACCAATTCCTCTTATTACTTTCGCCTTTATAACACCACCATCTGTATCAACAATAAAACTAACAAATACTTTACCCTGAATACCTTTTTCTTTTGCTTCTATTGGGTACTTAATATTATTTGACAGATAAGTAATCAACTCATCCATACCACCAGAATACTCAGGCATTTGTTCTACAACGGTAAATACATCTGGATCATCAGATATTATTTCAGTTTTTTTATTCTCGACCACTGCATCATCTTGCATTGGTCCGGAACAAGCAAATAACACCAGGCTCAATCCAACTAATCCCAACACAAGTTTTAACGAAAACCTAAGTGGGTTTTTTGATTTTTTAATCATAAATAACCTCCTTTTTAAAAGTGAATAACTAAAATTATGTGTTAATATATTTGTCTTGATAATACTTGAATTGTTAATCAATAACTTAGTATAGGATATTATGTCAGGATAAATCGCAATTACATCACTATCCGCAATAAACTCATGGTTTTCCTTTAGAGTTTTCTTTAACAAATATACTAAAGGGTTATACCATTGAATAATGGCAAATATCTCTGCAACCAATAAATCTATAGAATGTTTTTGTTTTATATGAATCATTTCATGAACAATAATTTTTTCACCCTCGCCCCTACTATTAAATAAGTCTTCATCAATAAAAACATAATTAAAAAAGGAGAACGCAGGAGTATCCTTCTCTGTAAAAATAAAATGTAAACCATTTTGTTCAACAACTTTTGATTTGTTAAAAATCTTCAACAGATGATATAATTTATTTACAAGGCTTGCCGTAGAAACAAAAACTCCTACAAAATAAATCAGTATTATAAGTCCAAAATAAGATGTCAAGCTTTCAGTCCCGGCAAAACTAACATCTTCATTCCCATGTCCGTAAATAGTTACTTCCCCTATAGTATATTCAAACAAACTATAAATTGAAACAATATTAATAGTTTGGCTGCTTGTCGAAAATATTTGAATAAAATTAAAGTTCACCAATGGAAGCAACGAAGAGATAAAAATGGCAAAAAGCAGATAATACCTATTAAATACGAAATAGGCATCTCGCTTAAAAAGCAGCTCATAGAATATGGAAAACACTAAGAGACTTACTGATGATTGGATTATATATAGGATTAAAGAATTCATGTTATTTTTCGTTCAATTTCTTTTCAATTTCCTTATCCAGCAATTGCCGCAGATCTTCTAGTTCATTCAAACTCAGATCCTTTTCATTAGTAAAAAATGAAGTCAGTGCTTGGTAAGAATTACCAAAATAATTCTGAATAAATCCTTTAAAAAAGTTTTTACGATATATATTTTTTGAAATTACAGGATAATATTCATGAGCTTTACCATAGGCAATATAACCTACAAATCCCTTTTTCTCAAGTATCCTTATAATTGTAGATACAGTATTGTAGGCAGGTTTTGGTGCATGTAGTTTATCCAGTATTTCACGCACATAACCCTTTTTCAATTCCCATAACACATGCATTATTTGCTCTTCGGCTTTAGTAAGTTGTTTCATATAACTCATTTTTTATATAACTAACTTCTTAGTTATATATTGCAAAGAAAATAAAATAATTGTAACAAACAACATATTGAACTAAATTATTAGTTGATTATTTACTTAATTTAGACCCAATTAAAAATAGCTATTTACTAAAAAAAAGTAATGCTGAATGGTTTATATGCCTAATTTTGCGTTGTTAAAAAAATAACAACAATTTAAAAATAATTATAATAAATACGACTATGGATCTAACTAAAATAATGAATGATCTGGAGAAGAAACATCCTGGCGAAGTTGAATATCATCAGGCTGTTCGCGAAGTACTTGAATCAATTGAGGAAGCAGTAAGTGAAAATCCACATTTTGATTCTGCAGGAATTATTGAGCGATTAATTGAACCCGATCGAGTACTAACGTTTAAAGTTTCGTGGGTTGACGATACCGGCAAGGTAAATGTTAATCTCGGTTACAGAATACAATTTAATAATGCTATTGGCCCTTACAAAGGAGGCCTACGTTTCCACCCCAGTGTTAATCTAAGTATACTTAAGTTTTTAGGATTTGAGCAGATATTTAAAAACGCTCTTACTACCCTGCCTATGGGCGGAGGAAAAGGTGGTTCTGATTTTAATCCAAAAGGTAAATCCGATGCCGAAATAATGAGATTTTGTCAGGCATTCATGCTTGAGCTTTGGACCCTTATCGGACCTGACACAGATGTTCCTGCCGGTGATATTGGTGTTGGTGGCAAAGAAATCGGTTATTTATATGGCATGTATAAGAAACTGGCCAGGGAACACACAGGTGTATTAACCGGTAAAGGACTTGGATGGGGAGGTAGTTTAATCCGTCCGGAAGCTACCGGATTTGGCACAGTTTATTTTGCACAAGAGATGCTTACAACCATAGGTGAAACCTTCGAAGGTAAAATAGTTGCCTTATCAGGATTTGGAAATGTTGCCTGGGGAGCCGCTCTAAAGATTGAAGAACTGGGTGGTAAGGTAGTAACTTTATCAGGACCTGATGGTTACATCTATGATCCTGATGGCATTACCGGAGATAAGATTGAATATATGTTGGAGCTGAGAGCATCAAACCAAGATATAGTAGCACCTTATGCCGAAGAGTTTCCCGAAGCAACATTTTATGAAGGCAAACGTCCCTGGGAAGTAAAAGTTGATGTTGCGCTTCCCTGTGCTACTCAAAATGAATTGGATGGAGAAGATGCAATTACCCTAATTAAGAACGGTTGTATTTGTGTTGCCGAAGCAGCTAATATGCCATGTACGCCTGAAGCAGTTCATCAACTGCAATCAAACAAGATTCTGTTTGGTCCTGCAAAAGCGGTAAATGCAGGAGGTGTTGCAACCTCAGGTCTTGAAATGACTCAAAATGCCATGAAATTAGCATGGACTCGTGAAGAGGTTGATGCAAAACTTCAGCATATTATGAAAAGTATCCACGAAGCTTGTGTTACACACGGAACACAAAATGATGGATCGGTTGATTATGTAAAAGGAGCTAATATTGCAGGATTCCTAAAAGTGGCCAACGCAATGCTTGATGAGGGAATAGTGTAAAGCTTTTTTCTATTTTAAACATTAGGATTTAGTAACTAATACTAAATATTAAAACCTTTTTCATAATATTTGAAAGGGGTTTTTTTGTTATTAACCCTTTATAAGTAAAACTTGTTTCACACATAAATTTAACTATTTTTGTCGGCTTACTGAAAATTATTGTTACACTAAATACGAAAATTATGTTTAAAGGACATCCGAAAGGTCTTATTCCTGCAGCACTTGCCAACATGGGTGAGCGCTTTGGTTTTTATACAATGATGGCAATTTTAGTTCTGTTTTTACAAGCTAAATTTGGATTAACCGGACCTAATGCAGGTATTATTTATGGAGTTTTCTATTTTTCAATTTATTTCCTTGCCCTTGTTGGCGGAATTATTGCAGATAGATTAAAAAACTATAAAGGAACAATTACAGTTGGTTTAATTATGATGGCTGCAGGATATGTAATCCTGGCTATTCCTACACCAACACCTGTATCTAGTATTCCATTTTTCTTAACTGTTACTATCATCGGATTATTTGTAATCGCTTTCGGTAATGGCTTGTTTAAAGGAAACTTGCAAGCAGTAGTAGGCCAAATGTATGACAATAAAAAGTATGAAAAAATGAGAGATTCTGGTTTCTCATTATTCTATGCTTTTATTAACGTAGGTGCCATTTTTGCTCCTCTTGCAGCAGTAGGTATCAGAAACTGGTGGTTAGGACGTAATGGCTTCAGCTACGATGCAACCCTACCCGAACAATGTCACACATACTTAAATGGCTTAATGTCAGAAGAGTCTGTTAACAGATATCAGGAATTTGCTGAAAAGGCAGCAGGCGGAACAATAACCGACCTTACAGGATTTTCAAATGACTATTTAAATATCTTCAATACTGGATTCCATTATGCATTTGGAATTGCAATTATAGCCATGATTATTTCATTTGTTGTTTACATGGTGAATAAAAATAAATTTCCTGATCCTAAGGGAACAACCACTTCTGGAAAAGTAGAAATTACAGATGAAATTAAAATGGAGGCTAAAGAAGTAAAACAACGCATGTATGCCTTATTAGCTGTTTTTGGTGTTGTTATTTTCTTCTGGTTTTCTTTCCATCAAAATGGATTAACCTTAACATTCTTTGCCAGAGATTACACGGTACTTAAAATTGGCACCTGGGAATTCTCTGCTGAAATTTTCCAATCGATGAATCCTTTCTTTGTTGTATTTTTAACTCCTGTTATAGTTGGATTATTTGGTTGGTTACGCGCCAGAAATATTGAACCATCAACTCCTAAAAAGATTGCCATCGGTATGGGAATTGCCTCAATAGCGTTTGTTGTTATGGTAATAGGATCAATTGGTTTGCCTTTATACTCTTCAATAAGTTCAGCAGCAGGCGGTATTCCATTAGCTGATGCACAGAAAGTTACTCCGTACCTGTTATTAGGAACCTATTTTATATTAACAGTTGCTGAATTGTTTATCAGCCCAATGGGAATTTCTTTTGTTTCTAAAGTAGCGCCTCCGCAGTATCAGGGATTAATGCAAGGCGGATGGCTTGGAGCAACAGCTTTAGGTAATGGACTACTATTTATTGGTGCTATTCTTTATGATGCAATACCAATTTGGATGACGTGGAGCATTTTTGTTGTGGCCACAGCTATTTCAATGTTCACAATTATATTTATGATTAAATGGCTCGAAAGAGTAGCTAAATAAGAAATAAAGCACTATTGCTTTCAAGAAGGGATGGATCGTCAAGATTCATCCCTTTTTATTTTAAGTAACTTTACATCGGTTATTCTTAATATATATGACAGATCACAAATACCCATGGAGTCACAACCGCCGATACAATGCTTACACCCAGTACTTCACAAAGCAGTTTGGACAACGTGTGCAAAAAATTAGCGTTGATGCCGGTTTTTCCTGCCCAAACAGGGATGGAAAACTTGCAGCTGGCGGATGTACCTATTGTAATAACGATGCTTTCAATCCTTCCTATTGCAACCCATCAAAATCCATCGATCAACAAGTACAAGAAGGAATTGAATTTCATAAAATACGATATCGCCGCGCTAGTAACTACCTTGTATATTTCCAGCCCTACTCAAATACATATGCCCCGCTTAATCACCTTAAAAAACTTTACGAAACCGCTTTAAAACAACCTGGTGTGATTGGGCTTGTTATTGGTACAAGGCCAGATTGTATTGATGATGAAAAACTTAAATATCTGCAAGAACTCTCAAAACAATACTACATTATTATTGAATATGGTGTTGAAAGTATTTACAACAATACTTTAAAAAGAATAAACAGGTGGCATACATTCGAACAATCAATTGAGGCAATAATTAAAACTGCCGATTACGGAATTAATACGGGTGCTCATTTTATTTTTGGGCTCCCTGGCGAAAGTCGAACAATGATGATGGATTCCGTTAATGAGATTTCAAAACTCCCCCTAACAACTATAAAGTTTCATCAGCTTCAAATTGTTGAAAATACCATAATGGCTAAGAATTTCAATACAAATCGTAGCGACTACAATTTGTTCTCGTTTGAAGATTATATTAATTTTATTGTAAGCTTCACCGAAAAATTAAATCCCGAATTCATAATCGAAAGATTTGCCGGAGAAGTCCCGCCGAGATACTTGGCCGGGCCCGGTTGGGATCTTATTCGCAACGATCAAATAGTTATTGCAATTGAAAAGGAACTGGAAAAAAGAGATAGCTGGCAAGGGAAGTATTTTAATTCAAAAAGATCATCTCAAAAAAACCCCCGCTGATAGTGAAGTTTTTTAGTGGGCGATGAGGGATTCGAACCCCCGGCCCCCTCGGTGTAAACGAGGTGCTCTGAACCAGCTGAGCTAATCACCCTTTTTTTGTTGGTACTCTGACCTCCTGATAGACATCTGGAGAGCTGAACACCCTGTTTTTCACGTTTCAAAAACGAGTGCAAATATACACCTATTTTTATTTGACACCCTAATAATAATAAAAATTATTTTCGGCAAGACAAAATACAATCTACCTGACAAATTATTCTCGTTTTGCTACATTTGCACTTGTAAAAAATTTGTAATTAAATAGTGTAACGAAAATTAAAGATTACAATTAATCTATAAATAACATCAAAATTGGAATTTGCCAAAAATAAAATATGGGTACTGGTATTTGTTGTATCGATTATGCTAACAGGTTGTTCTGTTAAAAAAAACCTTAGTAATGATCAACACCTTATAAACAAGTACAAAGTTACTGTAGATGGGAAGCATTCAGATATAAGTAATTCGGAGATTAAAACATTAATTAAACCTGATCCGAACAGCAAGTTTCTTTTTATCAGATTTAAGTTATGGGCTTATTACAAATATACCAAAAAGCAATCAAAATTTAATACATGGCTCAATAAGCATTTTGGTCAGGAACCTGCATTATATGACGAGAAAAATATTGTTAATATAACCAGCAAGATGAGCCGTTATCTTAACAATGTTGGGTTTTTTAACGCGACAATTGATTACACAACAAATTTTCGCCATAAAGTTGCCAATGTAAAATTCATCATTAAACCTGCCCAGCCATATCGAATTTCGGAAATTAAATATGATATAGCCGATACACTTTTACGACATTTCTTTGATCAAAATATTAATAACACTCTCATTAAAAAAAACGACATATATAATGCATATACTTTTGATAATGAAAGAGACAGGATAACTGATGAACTAAGAAATACAGGGTATTATTATTTCAACAGAAATTATATTCAATTTATGGTCGACAGTAATCATACGGATCATATAATGAGTTTAAACCTGGTTATTAACAATGTAAAAAAACAAGATATAAACTTACCAGGGGAGTTTATTGAGGAAAACCACAGGAGGTACTTTATAAATAACGTAACAATTATTCCGGAATTTGACCCTAATAATACTGCCAAATTCGATACTACATTTCATACGATTAACTTCTGGAAAGACACTAATAATTACACATATTACTTTCTTTACGCCGGCAAGAAACATATATTACCATCTGCTTTTAATTCGGCAATAAAAATTAAACCAGGGCAGGCATATTCGTCAAAAAAAGTTCAGACAACGTACCGAAAACTATTTAATTATCAGATAATTCAAACCGCAAATATTACTTTTGACACAATTGCAACGGTTAAAAGTAATAAGCCAAACCACTATTTTATAAACTCCCGCATTCAATTAAAAGACAGCAAATTAAATCGTTTTTCAACAGAAATTGAGGGCACAAATTCCAGTGGTGACCTCGGCATTAGAGGAAACCTTGTATTTTTAAATAAAAATGTATTTAGAAGAGCTGAAGTATTCCGTTTAAGGATTAACGGTGGAGTTGAAGCACAAACAATAAGTGAGCCTACTAAGTACTCCAGAGGTTTATTCAACACATTTGAAGCTGGAATAGGCGGTACCATTTTCTTCCCCCGGTTTCTTTCCCCAATCAGGCTCGATCGTTTTAACCAAAAATACATTCCCAATACCAATGTAAATTTTGGGTTTAACTACCAGCGCAGGCCAAATTATTCACGTAATATCACCAATCTTGATATTGGATACTCCTGGAATGCAGGGAAAAATATTAATAATATTCTTACTCCGGTAAATATTAACTATGTAAATATTAATCCTACGCCAACATTTGACTCTATTCTTCAAAACGAGCCAAACAGAAGATTAAGGGAACAGTATTCTGACCATATGATAGTTGGCCTTAAATACAGTTTTATTTTCAACAACCAAAATATACAGTCTCTGCAGCACTTTAACTACTTAAGGATAAATTTCGAATCATCAGGCAATTTACTTTATGCAGTTAACTCATTGGCTAATTCACAAAAATCCGATAGCGGATATTATGAAGTTTTGGGCGTACGCTATTCTCAGTATTTTAGATTAGGTATCGATTTCAGGCATTATTATTACTTTAACAAAAAAACAAACAGCCTTGTTTGGCGATTACTTTTAGGTGCCGGAATTCCATTATTAAATTCAGATGATCTGCCATATGAAAAAGGATTTTATGCAGGGGGGGCAAATGATATGAGAGGCTGGTTATTCAAAGATCTCGGCCCCGGTGATTATTCAGGTAATTCCCCTTATGAAAAGGTTGGCGACATACAAATTGAAGGAAATCTCGAATACAGATTCCCGATTTACAGTTTCTTTAAAGGTGCTTTGTTCACCGATATTGGTAATATTTGGACCTATGGCAAATCGGAATCATTCCCAGGTGGCAAATTTCATTTTAACACATTTGTATCCCAACTGGCGGTTGATGTGGGTGTTGGCTTCAGGTTTGATTTTAAGGTTCTTATTTTTAGAATCGATGCCGCTGCACCAATCAGAAATCCGGCGTACACTGCCGGAAACAGATGGAGAATTAACTATCTGCAACCTAATGATATAGTTTGGAATTTTGGAATAGGATACCCGTTTTAATATTACTCATCAATGCCAAAGGATTATAGTGATAGCAAAAATCTTAGCGAATCTGTTATTAACAATCTGTCGTTTACACCAACCGCCGACCAGTTAACAGTTTCAAGGCATCTTGGGGCGTTTACATTGAGTACCAAAGTTAATCCCGTTTATGTACTTAAGGGTTATGCAGGAACCGGAAAAACAAGTATGCTTAGTGCCTATGTGAACACCTTAAAGCAAGAAGGTATAAAATTTTTATTGCTGGCACCTACCGGGAGGGCTGCTAAGGTGTTAGCTCAATATACAGGATATCAAGCCCACACTATTCACCGTAGTATTTATCAGTTCCTTACAAATAAGGATGGTATTACAAATATTGTTCTCAACCACAATAATTTGAGAAACTCCGTTTTTATAATCGATGAAGCATCGATGATCGGTGATAATAGTCAGGTTAATAGTTCATTTTTTAACCGAACCAGCTTATTAGACGACATTATTCAATTTGTCTTTTCACAACAGGGTAATAAGCTAATACTTGTTGGTGATACCGCTCAGCTCCCACCAGTTGGCACTGTACTAAGCCCGGCATTGGATATTGGCATTTTGAACAATTCATATACACTCACATTGTTTGATTTTGAGATGAAGGAAGTAATGCGCCAATCGCTGGATTCAGGAATTCTAACATCAGCAACCATATTACGAACGAAAATATTTGATGAGAGTAGTTCTCCTCCTTTCTTTAAAATTAATCATAACTCCAACGACGTTACTATAATTGACGATGCGAGCGTATTTGAAGAATTGCTTATTGACACCTTTTCGGGCAACTCAATGGAACAAGGCATAATTATTTGCCGTTCGAATAAACAGGCTAATATGTATAATAACCAAATCAGAAGCAGGATATTAATGCTTGAAACCGAAGTTGAAGCCGGTGACCTGTTAATGGTTGTAAAGAATAATTATTATTGGCTTGATAAGGACTCAGATGCAGGTTTTATTGCCAACGGTGATATAATTAGGATAACCCGATTCAAAAAAACAGAAGAATTATATGGTTTTCGCTTTGCTGATGTTGATATTCAGTTACTTGACTATCCTGAAGAAAAAGAATTAACTGTAAAAATCCTGATAGATACTCTTACAACAAATGCACCGGGTTTGTTGGAAAAAGATAGTAACAGGTTGTTTGAAAATATTCAGCAGGATTATATGGATTATTCAAACCGGAGGACGAGATTAAGTAAAATTAAAGCAAACCCGTATTTTAATGCCCTCCATGTAAAGTTCAGTTATGCAATGACCTGCCATAAAACCCAGGGAGGGCAGTGGCCAAATGTTTTTGTTGACAAAGGTTTTGTTAAAGATAACAAAATTGACGTTGAATATCTGCGATGGTTATATACTGCAACAACCAGGGCTACCCATAACCTGTATCTGATTGGGTTTAATGAAGAGTTTTTTGAGGAAGTTTAAGCTGAAACCTATTGGATTTATGGGCATTGAGCCAAATCAAACCTTGAGACCTTTGCTTGTTAAAAGCACAATAGCTTCGGCAGCTATTCCTTCGTTCCTACCTGCAAATCCAAGGTGGTCGGTGGTGGTTGCCTTTACTGATATACTTTTAATGTCTATCTGTAAAATTTCAGCGATATTTTTACGCATTTCGGGGATATGTTCACTTATTTTCGGGGACTGCAAAATTACAGTTGAATCAACATTAACAATATCGAAATTATTTAAGCTCAATATATTTGCTACTTCGGCCAGCAAAACAAGGCCTGATAATCCGTCATTTTTTTCATCTGAATCAGGGAAATATTGACCTATATCGCCCAATGCTGCTGCACCCAGAAGCGCATCTGCAATAGCATGGATTAATACATCGGCATCAGAAAATCCTAATGCTCCAAGTTTATGATCAATTGTAACTCCGCCTATAATAAGCTTTCTGTCAGCGACAAGTTGATGGACATCGTAACCAATACCAACCCTAAGCGCAGTCATTATTTAGAAGCAGTAGCTTTGTTTGCTCCTCCAAGATTAAACAATAGCGAGAAACGTAGTGTGTTTTGTAGTGGGTTTTGATCTTGTGTTACAGGTATCAGATAAGAAAAATCAAGGCCAAATACATTATAACGAAGACCAACACCAAGTGTGGCATATTTGCGGTTTCCTTTTGTAAGGTCTTCATAATAAAACCCACCGCGAAGTGCAAGTACATCAGTGTACCAATACTCAGCACCAATAGCAAAGCTAAATTCGCGCATCTCTTCCGAAAAACCTCCCGGAGCATCATACCACGATTGTAACATACCTGTAATAACACTTACATCAGGATTCATACCTTTTTCAATAATATAAGTGCCATCAGCATTTGTAGAGTCGGCGTAAATAGGAGGTGTAGGTACCAATAATTTATTAATATCCAGCTGAAACGAAAGGCTGTTATAATCATCAAGATCAAGTGTTAACCTGGGTCCAAACCTTAAATTTGTTGGTACAAAATCCTTTTCAATATTTGTTCCTGAGTAAGATATCTTGCTTCCAATATTAGAGATATTAAGACCCCAGGCAAAAGTAGCATCAATGCTTTTAAACCAAACTACTTCATCTTCCCAATACATTGCCACATCGGCAGCAACAGAAGTTCCGGGCTTTGTTTCAACACCCTGCACAAATTGCCCTTGCGTTAAGTCGGAATATATAAAACGCCCGGCAACTGCAAGCGATAATTTATCAGTCAATATTCGCGAATACGTAGCATCAATAGCAAATTCATTTGGCTTAAATGTACCCAGTTCGCCACCATTAATATCGGTAAAAGTAATTTCACCAAGCGAAAAATACCGTAGAGATGCGGCAACTACCTGGTTGTCATCTATGCGGTAATATCCCGACACATATGCCAGATTAATATCGTTTACCAGATTTCGTAACCAAGGTGTATATGACAAAGCGAATCCCATATCATCACTTATCCTTGCATATTTAGCAGGGTTCCAGTGCATCGAGTTTGCATCAGCAGACGAAGCAACGCCACCGTCTCCCATACCTCCTGCGCGTGCATCAGGACCAATCATTAGTAATGGAACTGCTGTTGTAATAACATTTAATTGTTGCCCGTTCTTAGTAATAATACTCTGAGCATCAACATTTACATATAAAAATGTTGCTATTAAAATTAATATAATTTTCTGTTTCATTTAAAGTAAGTATGATTAAAAATCGGTTTGCAAACCTAACGAAATAATTTAAGTAATATTATTTGTTAATCTTAAATAATTTTTGCTGACGAACGGTAACATTGCCATAATTATCCTTTACCTCTATCGTATAAATATAAATATCAGACGCTACTATATCGCCATTTTTGTTATGCCCATCCCAATATATTGTTTCATGCACATTCGATCCGTTTAAACTATTATTAGATAGCTCGATTACAAAATCACCATTCATATCATATATCCTTATAATAACTTCAAGTTCTGAACCATTCTTATTATGAATGAACTCAAACCGGGTTTGGTCGTAAAAAGGATTTGGGTAATTTAACACTTGTGTAAGCTTAATTTCAGCAGCATCATCAACAACGAACTCGATTGTTTTTTCTGATGAATTATTTTGAAGATCCCATGCTTTTATCGTTAATGTATGCCTACCTTGTTCAAGTGTTGTAAGCGGATATACAATTTTACCTGATTTAAACGAGTTAATGTCCATTTTAAAATTTTCATTCATGATAGTTGGATTTGAATGATCGTTATCAATAATCATAACAATATCACGACCAATTCCGTTTCCTGTAGAATTAATTCCATTATCATCAACAATATAAGTTAGCAAAACGGGACTGTTTGCAACAATATCACCTGACTTAAATAAATTTGTGTTCAGATAAAGTTCTATATCAGGTCCTATATCATCAGTTTCAGCATCCTCATCAATACCTCCAATGTATAAACTATCGTAAGCTCCCCAGGCATCCACATATTTAACTGTATCCAGAGCATAATATCTTATTTTTCCGAAGCCATAATTATACGAGATGTCCTTTGGTACCATGAACTCGAATTCAAATTTGCCACTTATAACCTCTACCCTTCCATCAAACATTACCTTATCAAAAAGATAAAAGTCCTGGGGATAGCTACTTCCATCATTTCCAAGTGTAGTATAAAGAGAGGCTTTATCAACTACTTTTGGATAAACATAGCCGTTAAAATCATCAACGATAGTTCCATTAGCATGCTGTATTTCTCCCGAAACGCTAACAACTGAAAGTGCATGAATTGTATCAGTTACTTCAATGGTCCCATCTCTGTTTTCAATAGTTGCTACATTATACTGAGGATAAGCAAGCATAAGTGCAGGATCGCCTAACAAGGCAAAATTCAGATAATTTTCGTTTGAGGGCGTTTTTGAAAGACGTATCAAATCACCTAATCTTGGCCTGCTGCCATCATCACAAGCCAGCAGATTATTGTAAATTCTACGGTTTACAATATAATTTGCATGAGCGTAAGCAAGTCGGGTTGTGGTAAGCAGAGCAATAGCTCCCCCCTTATTATTCAGAAAAACATATTCGCCGGCCGAAGTAAACTCTGGGTCATCAAAGCGGCTAAACTCGCATGTTGCTGTAATGACAAGTGGAAGATTATCAAAATTGTCAAATGCATTAATCATTGGTACATCCAGTATCATCTCATCTGTCCAGCCTATAAGGCCGCCATGCCCCGTATAATTTAGCACTAATGCTCCCTCTGCCATTTGCTTGTTAATTTTCTTATTAACATCAGGATAGCGAAATCCTCCGGGAACAGTTATTTTATTATAGGCATCAAGAAAAATTTTATTCACACCTATACCTTTGTGCAAAGTATCGGCAATTGCTATTAAACCTTCTGCCTGGTTAAGATGAAGATTATTATCCTTGTCATCGGCCACAAAGCAAATAATGGTTCGCCAATCGCTCATAACATCTTCATTATAACTAAGGTAATTTTCAATTTTATTAACTATATCAACTGCCTGTTGGCTTGTACTAATTGGAAACCTGCCAATACCTATGTCAAGATTTCCTGATGCACTGGCACCTTCATGATCATCTAAAAGTCCAAAGTAATCATCCGTTGCAAAAGAACCTGTTTCCCTCAATGATTCCTGCGATTCATAGGTTGGAACCAAATTAGTATTTTCATGAATCCTGTGCTTGTAATCAAACGAAGCATCGCCAAAAAGTAGCAAATATGCACGTTCGCCACCAAATGCACCTTTCATATATAACATCCTCATAAAATCGCGGATTGCACTAACATCCTGCGAACCTGATGAAAACTCGTTATAGATTTGCTGAGGGCTTACACAAATTGTGGATAATCCGTCGTGATCCCTGTGAATATTTGCAAGGCGTTCAGCTTCTTCCACAAACATATCAGGGCGAACGATCACAAAATTAACTTCATCAATACCATGGAGATTTTGATTTGGAATATCTTCGTAAGAAACGGGTGAATAATAATCCGAATTGTCAAAAATCAAAAAGTTTTTTATAGAATCGGTTGGAAGAGTGAAGTTAATCATATCATTCCCAACAGAATAAATAACTTCTTTGGGGTTATGTATGTCGGTAATATCCCAAACAACATCATTGCTGTTTGTTTGAATAATCTCAAATTGGGTAATGTTTCCAGCAGCTGATATATGCGGATTACAAAACTTCATTTGGCCTCTGTTAAAAATCAGCTCTCTATTAGCATTCAGAACAATAAAATCGAGCCATGCAATGGAGTTTATGTCTTCGGAGTAATATTTAATTTTTATTGTTATTTCATCACTATCGGCAAAAAAAGTTAAACTTTTATTCGACTTACGGGCAAAAATGCCCAGGGTCGAACTGATTAACCTGATCATGGTTGAATCGGTTAACAACTCATCATTTACGTATATGGAGTAATATGAGTCGACAAACGAGCGGGCAATTATATCCATTCCAATATAAACAGGATCGTTAGTAATAAGGTTAGGGAATGAAAACGAAAATTCCCTCTCAAGTGTATCACCGGTAAACCGTTCGCCAAACCACTCCTTACCTGATGATATCATATTTTCATAATCACGTTCGTAAACCACGTAGTCGGTAAAAGAAACTACAAATTGTGTTGGCTCTAAGCTAACTCCATCTAACATATTAATTGGTTTAGCAGTTCCTTTGTCGGGCGTGAAAAAATAATAGGTAGTATCAGTGTAAATGTTGTTTTTATGAGTGAATCGTCCCGTAAACGGATTGTATGACCATGTTGTTGCAGCCTGTGCGTAGAACAGAATAAAATCCTCAGGATCGAACGAGCCATCTTCAAGGCCGGCTACATGAATAGAATTTTCCTGTAAATCATCTAACTTTTGTTTATTATTCGATTCAGGCAACACACCTGAATAATTACCAAATACACCAATTTTACTAACATCTAACTGCAGCGGGTTAATCTCCATATTCTCAATATCCGCATATGTTAGCTTATGCACTCCTGTTTTCAGGATTCCCATTTTTACCCACGTTCCGGAATTAAGTACCGACTCAGAAGCATAGGAACGAACTTCATTTGAATGGGTATATTGAGTGTCAACAGGAATAAAATCAACACGTAAGTTAAACTCTTTCAACCTTATTATTTCACTATGTGAATCATTCCACTTAAATGGCAGAACAAATATTTTAGCAACGTTTCCAGAATATAATATTGATTGTTCATAGTTAAGCCCAACCAGGTCGTTATCAGTAAGCAAATTTGATTGATTTTGAGTTAGGGTATCAGATGAAATTTCCTCAACTTCAATTTCACAACCAAAATACTCACCCGGGAGATCAACTTCATAATAATAAACCGGAAATGCACCAAATTCTGATAAGTTTTGAGCTCCGGTAAATGAAAGATAATTCACCTCCAACTGCCATGTTTTTTGGGATGAAATTTCAGAATACTCAAGTTTAACAGGTACTACAATCTGCGAAACTGCAGCCAAATGCATCAAGGTAAATAAAGAAATAATATATAGATTTCTCATAACATCTACGACAAAAATAATTCACTTAACGTTGGCACAATTAGCGAATATAAACCAATTTCGAATGGTCGTTTCCAACGGCGCCATCTTCGTTTCTTACAATTACACGATAAACATAAAATCCTCTCCCAATTTTGCCGCCATTATCAGTCGACCCGTCCCAAGTAACCGGCTCCGATCTAAACCCTTCGGGATGGAGCGTTGTATTAATTGATCTGACAATTTTCCCATCCAATCTGAAAATTTCAATTCGAACATCAATAACATTACCTGTTTGGTTATGATCGAAAACAAAATTGGTTTCATTTATGAACGGATTTGGATAATTCATAAGATTTTCAACTACTACCTGCTCAGCAGAAACTACCAGAAAATTAAGAAATGCAGTAGACGAGTTATTATAAACATCCCACACTTTAAAACTCAGATTATGCTCACCATCGGGCAAATCATCAAAAGGATATGCAATTTTTCCCTTATTGAACTTATTCTGCTCAGCCTCATAATAATCATTCAGCACAAATGTTAAATCCTGGTCACCATCGATAACAGTAACAATATCATGTCCAATTCCGATGCCTGTAGTATTTATTCCACTTTCGTCGCTTACAAATGCCAATAGCAATGGATTTTGGTTTGTAAAATCGCCCTGTAAAAATGTTGTATCATTCATAAACAACTCAATAACCGGACCTTCATTATCGGGTTTGGCATTTTCATCAAAACCTCCCACCACAATATTCTCATAATATCCGTTACCATCAGTTTTAAGATTTCTGAAATAATAACTTATTCTTCCTGTACCGTATTTATATGCTATATCTTTTGGCACCATAAACTCAAACTCAAAATCCCCAATTATAATACTTGCTTTTCCGTTAAATATCACATTGTTTCTTACATAAAAGGTATAGGGTGGGTTTTCGTCGCCATAAGTTTGAATTTCTGTTTGCTTATCATAAACAGAGGTAAACATCTCACCATTGAAATCAGTTAATTTAACACCATTTTCATCAGTAACAATTCCCTCAATTTTAACAAGTTGCAATGCACGAATAGTATCTGGCTCATCAGGAATTACAATACGGGAATTTATTTTCACAGTTTCAGCTCTGTGCTCGGGATATGCCATTTTGCATGCCGGATCTCCGATAAGAACAAATTTTTTATCGTTTGGTGTTCCATTTAACTTTGATCTTCGAATAACATCGCCAAATCTGGGGTATTCTCCGTCAATCTTTTTAAATAAATTATTATTAAAAATCGCCATATTGAGTGCCAGATTTGAGCCTGCAAACGTAGCCCGCGATGTAGTGAACAGAGAAATTGCTCCACCCTTTTCATTTAAAAAAACCAGCTCACCTGCTGATACTCTTGCAGGGTCGTCATACCTTGTAAACTCGCATGTAGCTGTAATAAAAACCGACAGCTTATCGTAATTTTTCCAGGAAACAATATCAGGTATTTGTACAATTCTTTCATGGCCAAGCCCAATTTCACCACCATGACCTGAATAATTTAAAATTAGTGTACCTTTTTCAATTCGTTCGTTAATAGCCTGATTTACGGCCGGTGCCATTTGGCCGCTTGGTGTTGATATTTGTTCATAGGCATCAACATATATTTTACTAATATTATACACCTGAAATGCCGTGTCGAATATAATAGCTAATCTTTCTGCATCTTTTAAATGTCTGTTAGCATCGCCATCATCAGCTACAAAGGTTACAATATTACGCCAGGGTGCCATAACCTGAGTTGTATTTACAGAATAGTGCATAGTTTTATCAATTGCGGCCTGAGCTTCTTCGGGAGTGGACACTACAAACCTCCCGATTCCTATATCAACAAGGTCATTAGCAAACTCTTCTCCTTCTCCATCATCGAGGAATCCAAAATAATCATCAGTGGCAATTGAAGATACAATATCAAGAGACCGGACAGATTCCCAGCATGGAACAAAATTAGTGTTGTCGGGTAATATATCTTTATAATCATATGATGCATCGCCAAAAAGTAATAAATACCTGAGCTCCTTACCGGGGTCACTGTCATCGTAAAGCATTTTTGCAAAATCACGAATTGCAGTTATATCCTGTCCTCCTGATGAAAATTCGTTATACACCTGATCAATAGTTGCCACTAACACATCCAGGGTTCCGTGCGATCGATGAAAAGTTGCAAGGTTCTCAGCTTCAGCAGCGAAGTCGGGGTGGGTAATAATTAAATAATCAACATTTCTATAACTATGCAAATTTTGGTTTGGCACTTGTTCAACAAACTCAACAACAAGATAATTTGTTTGGGTGAATGCAATATATTCATGAAACGTAGTTGCATCGGCATTAAAAGTTAAGCCGTTACCTTCCTGTTGAGTAGGTATTTGTTGCGGATTTACAGGATTTGAAATATCCCAAACAGCAACATTTTGATCAGCGTTCAACAAATTGTATTTAGCAATGTTACTTCCTAAACCGACTATTTTGCGGAACATCATCTGATTACCGGCAAATTTCAATTCACGCTCAATATTTATCTCAAAAAAGTCGAGATAACCTACTGATGTTGACGATGCACGCTGAAATAATATTTCCACCATTAATTGATCGCTTAACGGAGTAAACTGAAAACTTGTTTCAGCATCCTTACCATATTCATATCGATTGCCTATCGTTAACGGTTGAATGCTTACTGTTTTTTCCGGCTGGTTATTAATGGATATCTTAAAAGAATTCGAAGAATAAGCCTTTGAAGCAAAGTTACCTCTAAAAAATCCTTTATCTGCCTGCTTAATCACGTTGGGAAAATCGAAAACAAAGTCATAATCAATAATGTAATCAAATATTTCGCCGTACCAGGTTCGGCCAATCCCTGCGATATTCCTCTCGGTTAACTCATGAACAACATAGTCGGTGAAATCTGAAATTTCAATATCGTGATCTCCTGAAGGAGGCTCAAGATTTTGAATTCTCTTTGCAGGGTAAGTAAGAGCAGTTATAAAATAGTAGGAGTGATCTTTATAATAATTCGTTTTATGTTGAAAGTTTTGCGATGAATTATTATATTTCCAAACCACAGGGCCTTCTCCATAAAATAGCAAATAATCGCCCGGGTCAAAGCTTCCATCATCACCGCCAACAACACTAATTGGATTTTCGTAAAGATCATCGTAACGAAATTCATCATTCTTTTCAGGAAGGATACCCCCTCCGTTTCCAAAAACTGCGATACGTGATGGCACAGTGCTCATATCGAAACCCATTGTTGACAATTCGTTATAAGTTACTTTATATATCCCGTTCTTATCAAGTTTTATTTTAAACCATTGTCCGGTGGCCAGCACACTTGATGTTGTATATTGCCTTCTTTCGCCTGTAGTTTCAATAATGTCTATAACATCGGCAATAATATCAAATTTTACAAGCTTTTCATAAATATGTTTTGACGCATTCCATCTGATTGGAATAAGCTCGACCTGTACCAAAGGTTGTTTTCTGGATGTAACAATGCTTGCATTTATCTTTATTGTTGTATCGCTTAAACCAATTAACCTGATAATTTTTTCTTCAAACGCAGTAACGGGCACAAAAACCTGGTTGCTTAATGAAACATCCAACCGTGCATTGGTCGTATGGATAGGTAATTTCTCAATATAAACAGGCAAACCTGCCATTTCATGATAATGTGCACCTTCAAACGACAATCTTTCTATTGTAAATCCTTCATCACCTACTTTTTGTATTCCATTCCATTTTATTGAAGACTGAAAATCATAGGGAAAGGAGTACCCAACGAAAGAAATAAAAAAGAAAAAAAGTAATATTGAAAGTTTTTGATGCAACATAATTGAGAAATTGAAGGTCAAAAATAATATTAATGACAATGTATAGTTTATAAACAACGTTATAACGGATGCAATTACGTTTTATTTTATTATTTTTCTAATCAGGTTGTTTTAAGAAAAATTTAACTCACAGTTAATATTATTAAGAAAAAGGTCGTATAATTGTGCACTCAAAAACCAGAACCAAAATAATTGTGTTAATGGGGACAAAAAATCGTTTAGTTATAATAATCATACTGATGATGGCCTGGAGCGTTGGCAAGGCGCAGGATCCGGAGTTTTCGCAATATTATGCGAACCCGTTATACCTGAATCCTGCCTATGCCGGATCGACTGAATGTGGTCGGTTAGGACTTAATTACCGTAATCAATATCCATCATTAGCAAACGCATATATTACCTATAACGCTAGTTATGATCAAAGCTTGCCAGGAATAAACAGCGGATTCGGTTTTTTGGTTATGAATGATGCACAGGGAGATGGAGGATTGGTTAGAACCTCAGCAGCAGCATTCTATTCATACAGTTTAAAGGTAAGTAATACTGTTAATATCAGGTTTGGAGCTAAAGGAGCTTATTATCAGGAAAAGTTAAACTGGGATAAATTTATTTTTGCCAGCCAAATCGACCCTACAACGGGAAATATTAACCCCTATTCGGGCGAACCACCTCCACCGAAAGATAATATCACTGCTGTTGATTTTTCTGCAGGTCTGGTTATGAACTACATCGATAAATTTTTTGTTGGAGTAGCTGTTGATCATTTAACACAGCCAAACCTGTCGTTTTACAGTAACACCGACAGCAAATTACCTATGAAAATTACCGTTAACGGAGGCGTATTAATAAATGCTTCAACAGGTGGTTTAGGTAATGCAGGGGGAAGTGATATTATAATTCAGCCGAATTTTTTATTTATGAATCAGGAAAATTTTCAGCAACTTAGCGCAGGATTATACGTTAATAAATATCCTTTTGTGGTAGGTACATGGTTCAGGCATAATTTTCAAAATCCCGATGCTGTAGTTGCCTTGTTTGGAATTACTTACATTAATTTAAGGGTTGGGTATAGTTACGATTTTACTGTCTCACAAGTAGGTGGAAAAGCTGGTGGTGCTCATGAAATTTCATTTGCCTGGGACTTTTGTTTATTAAAAGAGGAAGCAAGAAGACATATTAGGGCAATAAAATCACCATCATTTTAGTTATAAGCAAAATAGAGTTAACCAAAATAGAATCAAAATGTTCAGAAACAGAAAGTGGTTTATTTTACTATCAGGGATTGCAGTAGTGGCAATTATGGCAAGTTCATGCAAAAGCCGCGAAAGATCAAACACGACAGGTTGGGAATATAATAATCCCGACAACGGAGGTTTTGAAGTTGCTCAGGCAGTTGAGCAAATAACGGGTCCCGGTTTGGTACTTATTGAAGGAGGTACATTTACCATGGGAGCTACTAATGAAACCCCTTTTTACGAATGGGATAACATTCCGCGTAAAGTTACTGTAAGCAGTTTTTATATCGATCAAACTGAGGTTAGCAACCTTGCCTACCTTGAATATATATTCTGGCTAAACAGAGTTTATGGCGAGAGTTATCCGATGGTAGTTCTAAACGCACTCCCCGACACTTTGGTATGGAGAGATCGTTTAGCGTATAACGAACCTTTAGTTCAAACCTATTTTCGCCATCCATCGTATAAAAGCTACCCTGTTGTTGGTGTTAGCTGGGTTCAGGCCAACGATTATGCGTCGTGGAGAAGCGACCGCGTAAACGAAGGTCTGCTTATTGAAGCAGGGATTCTTGATTTTGATCCCGATCAACGTGATGAGAACAATTTTAATACTGATGCCTATCTTGCCGGTCAATACGAAGGACTCGTAAAGGAAGGAAAAGAGGATCTGGACCCTAGCGGTACAGGATTAAGAAACGTTCGGTTTGAAGACGGCCTTATGTTACCTAACTATCGACTTCCTACAGAAGCCGAATGGGAATATGCAGCCCTTGGATTAATCGGAAACACGCTCTATAACCGTGTGGTTGAGCGAAGAACATACCCATGGAACGGTGAAGGAGTAAGAACTGACGAAACCAAATATTATGGAAGTTTTGTTGCAAACTTTAAAAGAGGTGCCGGTGACTATATGGGTGTTGCGGGTAATCTCAACGATGGCGCAAGTATTCCGGCACCTGTTGGATCATACTGGCCAAACGATTATGGACTTTACAATATGGCAGGTAACGTTAGCGAATGGGTACTTGATGTTTACAGACCAATGACTCCGGAATTTGTTTCCGACTTTAACCCCTACCGAGGTAACATCTTTAAAAATACTTTGCGTGATATGGATGGTAGTATTGCAGAAAAAGACAGTCTGGGTCGTTTGAGAACTGTTGAAATTACAGCTGAAGAAGCTGCTTCACGTAAAAATTATCGTAAAGCTGATAATGTTAACTATCGTGATGGCGACTATCAATCATCTATAAGAGCAAATTGGCTTGATGGAGAAGAAGACGTTGCAGTTACTTCTCAAAATATGTACGACTATGGTGTTACAACTTTAATTAGCGATAAAGCCAGAGTTGTTAAAGGAGCGTCGTGGAATGACGGAGTATATTATCTAAGTCCTGGTACAAGAAGATTCCTGAATGAAGATGAATCAGCCTCGACAATTGGATTCAGATGTGCCATGATTAGAGCAGGCAGTCCAATGCCCGGAAGAGGAAATTAGAATTAAACAAAAAAATAATCAGCTTGACATAAGCAGGCAGATTTACCCCCACTCAAACAAGAGTGGGGTTTTTTGTGCCACATTTTCTGTAATAAAAATAGGAACACGAAGTATTTTCAACTATTTTTGATTCTTACAATGAGTTATACAACTTTTCAAAAATATTGAATGAAACAACTATTAACTGACGGGTTAACCCGTCAGTTAGAATAATAGAATAACTAACTAAAATTCACTACAAATGAAGATAATAAAGGAACTTTATCATCATTTTATATTGTCGGAGGGGGTTTCAACCGATTCAAGAGAAGATGTTGCCAACAAAATTTTCTTTGCTCTGTCAGGTGATAACTTTAATGGAAATAAATTTGCAGATGATGCACTGAATAAAGGAGCAAAACTTTGTGTTATCGACGACCCTTCATTCGCAACTGATAGTAAATGTATCCTTGTTAATAATGTATTATTGGCTTTACAAGAACTTGCCAAACATCACCGGGAAAAAAACTCAGCCACCGTACTGGCAATTACCGGTTCCAACGGAAAAACTACTACTAAGGAATTAATATCATCAGTATTAGGCAATTATATCGATATTATTTCTACACAAGGAAATTATAACAACCATATTGGAGTGCCCCTAACATTATTAAACATAAAGCCAAATACAAATATTGCAGTTGTTGAAATGGGAGCCAACCATATTGGCGAAATTGATAAACTTTGTGAAATTGCCAATCCTGATGTAGGCATTATAACTAATATTGGTAAAGCTCACCTTGAGGGATTTGGATCGTTTGAAAGTGTTATTTGTGCTAAGAATGAATTATATAATTACCTGAAAAAAAATAAGGGTACTGTTATTGTAAACAACGATGACGAGCTGCTTAAAAAACTCGCTATTGAACTACCACAATTTTCATATGGTAAAAATAATTCGGATGTTGAAGGGGAAGTTGTTGAATACAATCCATCTTTAAAAATAAAATGGACCTACAACAACAATGTATTTGAATGCACCAGCCAGCTTTACGGAAAATATAACTTCGATAACATTATGGCAGCAATTGCTGTTGGATTGTTCTTCAATGTTTCTGAACAATCTATAAATCAATCCATTGAAACTTTTGTACCTGGAAATAACCGATCACAACAAATTAAAACTAAATATAATTCAATCTTTCTGGATGCTTATAACGCAAATCCAACCAGTATGAATGAGGCTGTCATGAGTTTTGCAGGTAATAACTTTGCAATGCCCTGGCTAATACTTGGCGACATGTTTGAACTTGGTAGTTACTCGAAAAATGAACATCAATTAATTGTTGATTTGATCAATAAAACAGGTTTTAAAAATGTAATTCTTGTTGGAAGTGATTTCAACCAAACCCTGGAACATAATTTCATGAAATTCATTACAACAGATGACGCAAAATCCTATTTGATTGTAAACAAAATTAAGAACGCTAACATACTAATTAAAGGCTCAAGAAGAATGGAACTTGAGAAACTGATAGATTTACTTTAATAGTGCAAAATCTTATACTTTGGAAAAATATAAGGCCATAGGAATAATGTCGGGAAGCTCACTTGATGGGCTCGATATTGCATACTGCGAATTTTTTTATGATACAAAGTGGAGTTTCAGGATATTTGAAGCTGAGACAATTTCTTACGCTGAAGAATGGCAAATTACCCTCAAAGAAATGCCTTACCAGAAAGGGAGCAAATTAATTGAATATGATATTAAATATGGCCAATATATTGGGGAACAAGTTGTTAGTTTTAAGAAAAAACACAAACTAAGTCCTGATTTAATCTCATCACACGGTCACACAATTTTTCATAATCCTGAAGCAGGTTTTACATTTCAATTGGGCAACGGACAAGCTATTGCATCTGCTACCGGCATTAAAACAATTTCCGATTTCCGAATTGGTGATATACTACTTGGCGGACAGGGAGCACCGCTGGTTCCAATTGGCGACAGTTTGCTTTTTCATGAATACGATTTTTGCATTAACCTGGGTGGTATTGCAAATATATCATTTGAGGATGATAATAAACGAGTTGCTTTTGATATTTGTCCTGCTAATCAGCTACTTAATTATTTAAGCAAACGGCTGGGCAAACCTTATGATAAAAATGGTAGTATAGCTCAATTAGGTAAGATGAATACCCAACTTTTTAAGGAATTAAATAATCATCCCTATTACTCGCTTCCCTATCCAAAATCGATGAGCAACCAGCTTGTTAGCGGTTCCTTTTTAAAAATACTCGATGATTCTGATGCAAATGTAGAAGATAGTTTATACACAGTCTGCAAGCATATTGCTTACCAAATTAAGAGTACCGTAAATAAAAGCAAAACCATACTCGTTACCGGAGGTGGTGCTCATAATAAATTTTTAACTACAGCTATCGAGCGCGAATTGGTGCAAAATGTAATAATTCCTGATAAAGTGACAGTTGATTTTAAAGAAGCAATGATATTTGCATTTATGGGTATACTTCGGTTTGAAGGCAAAATTAATTGCCTTGCATCAGCAACAGGTTCAAAAAGAGATAGTTCGGCCGGAGTGATTTATATTCCTCATTAGCGCACATTTTACCCTTACTAGCCCCACACTAGCGTACATTTGCAATGCGTGCTTAAATTTCAACTCCACAGTGACGTCTTTGCGATGACGAGGTACGAGGAAGAAGCAATCTGCTTAAATTTCAATTAGTGTTAGTAATGTCACGCATTGCAAATGCGCGCCAGGGGCGTGTCACGCATCGCAAATGTGCAACATTGTGGGTTAATTTCTCAACCCGCTGAGAGTTTTCCTCTCCTACCGTCGAGGAAAATCCACTCAGCGGGTTTTTATACTACAAATTAAACAAATCAATCAAGTCAACTACGCGACATGAATAACCCCACTCATTATCGTACCATGCTAGTATTTTAACTGTTCTTCCCTGAACCATCAAACTCTCTACATCATAAATCGAGGAATGGCTGTTATGAATAATATCGACCGAAACAATCGGGTCTTCCTGGTATTCAAGGATTCCCTTCATCGGCCCTTCGGCAGCTTCTTTCATAGCTGCATTAATTTCATCTTTTGAAGCCTCTGTTTTCAAATTCACTACCAAATCAACCAATGAGCCGGTTGGCGTTGGAATACGGATAGCCATGCCATCCAGTTTTCCATTCAAATCAGGAATAATTTTTCCAACGGCTTTTGCAGCTCCTGTAGTTGTAGGAATTTGCGAAACTGCAGCCGAGCGTGCTCTTCGTAAATCAGAATGGGGTGCATCAAGAATAACCTGATCGTTAGTGTAAGCATGAATTGTTGTCATTAACCCGTTTTCAATCCCAAACCTGTCGTTCAGCACCTTAGCAACAGGAGCAAGGCAGTTGGTAGTGCACGATGCATTTGATACACATTGGTCGCTATCCTGCAACTCGTTATCGTTAACACCAATAACAATCATACGATCAATTTGATCTTTTGCCGGAACTGTTAGTATCACTTTTTTGGCTCCGTTTTTCAGATGGTCGCCATAGCCCCCTTTATTGCTTTCCCTCATTCTGAAAATTCCTGTTGCTTCAATAACAACATCAGGAGTTTTAGCCCACTTTATATCAATAGGTAATCTTTCTGAGGTTACTCTTATTTCCTGTCCATCAACAATCAGGTTATTTTCGTTGTATGTAACTTTTCCGTTAAACTTCCCTTGTGTTGAATCGTACTTTAGTAGGTGTGCAAGAGTTTTAGTGTCCGTTAAATCGTTAATCCCAACAACTTCCATATTATCTCTCTCATGGGCTATTTTAAACACATTTCGTCCAATACGCCCAAATCCGTTGATTCCAATTTTAATTTTAGTCATAGCTATAGTTTTTATATATTAATAATTGGCAAGTATAATTTTTCAAGAATTATGTTTCTTAAGAATTAGAGTGGTATTATTATTCTTTCCCGAAACAAAAACATAGAGTATAAATCCTTTTAGTATTATCCTTACCTTTGTAAGTTATACTTCAATTATTTTTAACAAAATTAAACTAAAATAATCTATCATTTTGCGCATTATTTATCAGTATGGCGGAAAAATTCATATCAAAAGCTCTTGAAGCAAACCTGGCAGAAACCAGATACAAGGATATAAAAATAGAATCTGACTATCAACAGTTTATAGATATGTCGAAAAAATACTTCGGCATTAATAAACGTGCAAACGATTGCATTGTTGAATTTCAGCACCCTTTTTCGAACAGAAAATTTGTTGCCGAAGAACTTCGTACAATAATTTTAACAGATTATTGGTATTATATAGCTCTTGATGACCCCAATAATGCTTTTACTGTACCTATTAACCTTCTTGAAAAGCTTCTTTTGGAATCGGAAAGTACCGAATATCATGTGCTGATCATACGAACTCTTCTCGAGTTCATTCAAAAACTTGCCAACGAAAAAAATGATCATTCCAAAACAATTGAGAAGTGTTGTAATTCTATCAGAAATGGGCTGGAAAAAGATTCGCTTAGTTTTATTAAAGCATCAAAATATTTCAACAGGTATTTAGCAGATGTTGCAGAACTAGAGCAATGTAAAACTAAAATTCTGGAGACAAACTTAATCATATATTTAAAAAATATTGAGTACTGGGAAAACAGCACTAAAATTGAAGAATGGTTAAAACAACACGCTGAAATATTGACCGTTAATCCTTCAGAAATTATAAATATATTAGGTAAACCATGGTTTATACACCTTAAAATAAAGCTTGCTGAAATTAAAGATTGGAAGACGTTGGTTAGCGAATTACCCGACTATGATATGGTGGCTGATAAATTTGCATCATCTGTTTCATTGTTTAATACGTTCATCGAAAAATTTTACTATAGCTTCTATCTGCTACAGCTTGATGGAATGTTTTCTCATAAAGAACGTATTATCTGGAACTTAAACAGCATGCTTAAGGAAACTATCGAAGAAGTTGATAATGACGATTTGATAAATTTCATCAACAAAATTTTTGATTTTTGTAAAGAGTTGCGAAACGGTCATACATCATCAGTTCTGGATATATTACTTACACTTGGTAAGAAGATAATTGATATTGATGATTCACCCGACTTTAAAATCATTCATCATTTTGAAGATAAAATAATTGATTTTGGCTTTGAAACACCTGGTATTGTTTATGTTAACGAAGACTGGCAGCTGTCGGTAAATGACAATCATATTAAAAATATTAGTGTTTGGCTGGAATTAATCGAATATTCTCAGCTCGAGATGGAGAAGCTATTATCGGTGTTAATTGTTAACCTTCAGTTAGGCGGTATTTTTTTGAGTGATACCGATTTGTTTCAACGGGAAATAACCAAAATTTTAAATTCAAACATCGCCCCTTTTTATAAAAAGATAAAACAGCTCACGAGGATATTTCCTGTTTATTTTAACGAAATAGGAGCCGAAGGAGAAATACGTAAAGTAACAACTTCGATGGATGAAATATCCTATCGCAAGGACAAATTAATCCATTTTCTGCGAAAGCAGGTACATACCGAAAGTAACAACACATTAATTGGTCTTGCTAAACAGATATTTACTTTCTGGTACGATGGCAACCTTGCGGCAATTAAACAGTTTCTACCAAAAAATGTATACGATACTATTGATAAAAAAAGCAAGTATTACGCACCGGTACATGAAATGGTTGTTGAGATGTGTACAATAAGCCAAAAATCACCAGGCGATTTACTTGCTTTAAATGAAAAACAGTTTGAACTGATACTAGCCAAATTGCATTCAACCAATGAAAGTGATCTGTTACGTTTGCGTGATATGAGGATGCTATATGCATTTTTAAAAGAAAAATATTCGTTCGAAACTGTTGATATCACAAATTTGTTAAAACGATATTCTTACATTCACGATTCAGATATTGATAAGTTTGAATTAGCCCTAAAAAAGGATGACTTCGGAGCATCTCTGAAACTGATTTATAGTTTTATGAACAGTTTGAAGGAGATTATATTTAACCCTAAGCCCAGTCAGGGCTGGGAAAACATTTATCACAAAAGGCACATTGCCATTGGAATACCTTCAATGTATGGTACTTACCGTGAACCAAAGTTTGAAGCTCTGGGATTAACATTCAGGCTCGAAAATGTAGCCACACGGTTGATGGAAAACGTTGTAGATCAAATCAACCTTAACTACATTTCTGCAAAAACGTTAAAAGATATTTATGATATCCTTGATTTTTTTAGAGAAGGCCTTGAGTTAGACGGTATTACAAATCAAAGTTTTAACTCAAATCTGTTAATGTTAAAGTACAGCCTTCGGTCGCAAAGCTTATCATTTGATCAATACATTAACATTTTTCAGTTTTTAGCCGAAGATGTGAAACGTACAATAATAAAGTACTTTTTACGATCGTACGAAATACCATTACGCATAGTTGTACCCCAACTTTTTGATAAAGAAAATAAACTTAACGCAAGTGAAGTTGTTAATCTTGTAAATAACAGGGCCGAAACATTTTACCGAGACGTTATTGCGGATGCATTTTTAATGCAACCACTCGATAATTTTATTGCACGGATACTGGAATCGCTGAGAGAAATGGCGGATAACCTTCAACCGTCGATGATTAATGAAGTGATGTCGTATAATTCTGATTTGGTGATAGCACGATTAGGCAAACCAAACCCACAAGTTGATAATCAATTGTTTTTAGGGTCGAAGGCATACCATCTTAAAAATTTAAGGATGGCTGGCTTTCCAATCCCGCCTGGATTTGTACTAACAACCGAAGTCTTCAGAAAACATGATGCAATATTTAAACATCCTGAGCTGCGAAACGAAATGTACCAGCTCATTCGTGAACACCTTAGTAGAGTTGAAAAAGCATCACAAAAGGAATTTGGAAATACTGATAATCCGCTTCTTCTTTCAGTAAGATCCGGAACAGCTATTTCAATGCCAGGTGCAATGGATACTCTCCTCAACGTTGGCATGAATGACGAGATTACCCTAAGCCTAAGCAAAAAACCCGGCTTCGAATGGTCGGCATGGGATTCATACCGGCGACTCCTGCAAAGTTGGGGGATGGCCTTCGGTTTAACAAGAGACGAGTTTGATAATGTTATTGAAAGTTATAAAGTTAAATATAAAGTTGATCAAAAAACTAATTTTAGCCCAAAGGCAATGCGTGAAGTTGCTAAGGCCTATAAAAAAACAATATTAAACAGTGGAATTGAATTTGAAGAGGATGTTTTTAATCAGCTGATTATTAGTACAAACCTCGTTTTTGAATCATGGTCATCAGAAAGAGCAAAAGTTTACCGCCAGCACCTTGAAATAGCTGATGAATGGGGAACAGCAGTTGTGGTTCAGCAAATGATATTTGGCAATATGCATCACAAATCAGGAACCGGAGTTGTATTCACTCAAGACCCAACCAAAGAAAAACAGGGAGTAAGCCTCTATGGTGATTTTACCTTTCGAAGTCAGGGCGAAGATATTGTTGCCGGACTGGTAGTACCGCTTCCTGTTAGCAAATATCAAAAATCATCTATTGATGGAAAACAATCATTACAGGAATCATGTCCTGAAATTTATAACAAATTAAATGATATGGCAATTGAGCTTACGGAGGACCTTGGTTACAGCCCTCAGGAAATTGAGTTCACTTTTGAATCGGATAAACCCGAAGACCTTTACATATTACAGATAAGGGATCAGGACATGGCATCACGACAATCGGTAAATGTTTTTAAAACGAGTATCGACAAAATGGAATTGGTGGGTAGAGGTTTAGGAATTGGAGGTGGAGCCATGAACGGCCGGGTTGCATTTGATGAAAATGATATAAAGCTAATTACGAAAAAGCATCCTAATGACGATATAATACTTGTAAGGCCCGATACTGTTCCTGATGATATTGGAATGATATTTAAAACCAATGGGCTGTTAACCGGAAAAGGTGGAGCAACTTCTCATGCGGCTGTTACTGCAGTTAGGCTTAATAAAACATCGGTTGTGAATTGTACAAGTCTTCATGTTTATGAAAACGAAAAACGTTGCTCGCTTAGCAATACAATATTTGAATCAGGCGATCTTATATGTATTGATGGAACTTTGGGTAATGTTTATAAAGGTAATTATCCTATCGAAAGTAAACAGGAGTATGCAGAGTTTAAGTTTTAGATTAAATTTGAAGCCACTTTTCCGGATTTCGGCTAATAGTCAGTTGGAAGCTCTAAAAGTTTGAATATTAGCCTAAAACAATTTTTAATTTATACTTATTATAAATAATAAATTTGAGTTCATATAACATTTGAGTTCAAATATCAATAATAAATAACATATTTTACTACCTTTGCCGCTTTCAAAAAACAATTGGTAAAGTACAGTAACTTAATACCTGAAATAATGAAAGGGAAATTAAGAAATTTAGGCTTTTTGGGCTTCTTAGGACTTTTAGGAGTTCTTGGTACTATATTGGACAATCCGGGTTTATATGGCCTTTATGGATTTTTTGGATTTTACGGTTTTTTTGGATTATTTAATGATCATCATCATGACGAAAAACAGCATCATAATGATGAGTGAATCTAAAGAAATCGAAAATCTTTTGTTTTCAAATAAATGACTAATAAGATGAATAAAATTCGTGTAGATAATCCTATCGTAGAACTGGATGGAGATGAAATGACCAGGATTATCTGGACAATGATTAAGGAAAAACTAATATTACCATACCTTGATATAGATATTAAATATTACGACCTTGGTATTGAGTCAAGAGACGAAACTAACGACCAAATTACAATAGATGCTGCCAACGCCATAAAAAAATATAATGTTGGAATTAAATGTGCAACTATTACTCCTGATGAGCTTCGGGTTGATGAATTCGGATTAAAATGCATGTGGCGCTCACCTAACGGAACCATTCGCAATATTCTTGGCGGTACTGTTTTCCGTGAACCTATATTGATGAAAAACATACCACGACTAGTACCAGGATGGACTATGCCAATTGTTATTGGCCGTCATGCTTATGGAGATCAATATCGTGCAACTGATTTTGTAACAAAAGGAAAAGGGAAACTTACAATTACGTTTACTCCTAAAGAAGGTGGAGAAATTCAATCCTACACCGTACACGATTTTGAAGGTGATGGTGTTGCCATGGCAATGTTCAATACTGATGAATCAATAGCAGATTTTGCACATTCATGCTTTAACATGGCTCTTGAAAAAGAATGGCCATTGTACTTAAGCACAAAAAATACTATCCTTAAAAAATACGATGGTAGGTTTAAAGATATCTTTGAAGAAATTTACCAGAATGAATTTGTTGAGAAATTTACTGAAAAAGGAATCCATTACGAGCACAGGCTTATAGATGACATGGTAGCAGCCGCCCTTAAATGGGAAGGTGGCTTTGTGTGGGCATGTAAAAACTATGATGGTGATGTTCAGTCGGATACACTGGCACAGGGCTTTGGCTCACTTGGGCTTATGACTTCTGTTCTTATGGCACCCGATGGAAAAACTATTGAAGCCGAAGCCGCTCATGGTACTGTTACACGCCATTATCGTGAGCATCAAAAAGGAAATCCAACATCAACTAATCCAATTGCATCTATATTTGCATGGACTAGAGGTTTGGCACATCGTGGAGAACTTGATGACAATAAAGAGCTGATCGAATTTGCTAATACTATAGAGAATGTTTGTATTGCGACCGTTGAATCAGGAAAAATGACAAAAGACCTGGCTCTTATAATTCATGGAAAAAACCTAAATTCTAAACATTATTTAACAACAGAAAATTTTCTTAACGCTTTAGATGAAGGCTTAAAGCAAAATTATCGATGTAAACTAATAAAATTATAATTATGAGTTATCTTAAAAATTTACTACACGAAAAAATTGAGGCTCACCGCCCAAGAGTTAAAAGATTATTAACCGAACACGGAGAAAAAATCATTAACCAAGTATCTGTTCAACAGGTAATCGGCGGTATGCGCGGCATAAAAAGCCTTATTACTGATATATCTTATCTCGACCCTTATGAGGGTATTAGATACAGGGGTTACACTTTACCAGAAGTTTTCGAGAAACTACCCAAACCTCCAGGTGGCAAAATGCCTTATGTTGAAGGTTTATTCTACTTACTTCTTACCGGAGATTTACCCACAGAAAGCCAGGTTGGTGATGTAATTTATGATTCGGTTAACCGCCGTCAGTTACCACGTTATGTGTATGAAGTTATCGATGCATTTCCTAATAACAGTCATCCGATGGTAATCCTCTCATCAGCAGTAATGTCAATGCAAAGAGAGTCGATTTTTAATCTTAAATACCAAAGAGGGCTTGATAAACTTAACTACTGGGACCCAACTTATGAAGATGCATTTAACCTGGTTTCTAAACTTCCGGTAATTGGAGCGTATATTTATAATAAACTTTATACAAAAACAAAATTTGTTTATCAGGATCCGACCCTCGATTTTGGCGCCAACTTTGCCTCGATGATAAATATTGGTAAACCATACGATGACGTGTCGAGGATGTATTTTATACTTCATGCCGATCATGAAGGCGGTAACGTTAGTGCACACGCAGGCCACCTGATAGCCAGTACATTATCCGATGTATATTATGCAACTTCAGGTATGATAAACGGATTGGCAGGTCCGCTTCATGGTTTGGCAAATCAGGAAGTACTGAGATGGATACAAGAGCTGAGAAGTAAAATGGGCGATAAAGTACCGAGTGAGGATGACATGAAAAAATTTGTTCACGAAACCTTGCAAAGTGGCCAGGTTATTCCTGGTTTCGGACATGCCGTACTGAGAAAAACCGATCCAAGATATTCTATTCAACGTGAATTTTGCCTCGAGTATATGCCGGATGATGAACTGTTTAAATATGTTGATATACTATACAAAGTTGTTCCTGATATACTGCTGGAACAAGGCAAAGCTAAAAACCCATGGCCAAATTTAGATGCACAATCGGGTGTAATTCAATGGCATTATGGGTTAACCGATTATGATTATTATACAGTATTATTCTCAATCGGACGTGCTATTGGCGTTCTTTCAAATATTATTTGGGATCGTGCTTTAGGTTACCCAATTGAACGACCTAAGTCGATTACCACTGATATGCTTGAGCAGATGGTTGGTATTAAATAGTAACATCATAACCATTATAATAAAGTCCTTTTTGGTAATTTCCGGAAAGGGCTTTTTTTTGGCATACTCCTTCCTTGCTTTTTTTTGTCAAAGGCGTAAGCGAAGGAACTCTATTTCTTATTCTTGATATAACTATGTGATTCTTCGCTTTGCTCCTTTAGAAGGACAACAATTGAACAATCGAGTAGCCGAACAATTAAACCAAACCTCGTATCTTCGCAAAAAAAATCAAATGATTGAACAAAAAGAAATAACTCTCAACCCAATGTCAAAAGGGTTTCATAATATCGATCGAATTATTAGTGGTGCTTTTGGAAAAAAACTACCTAAAGCAGGGTTGATTAATATTTTTGTGAAACATACTTCTGCAGCACTTATGATAAACGAAAATGCCGACCCTGACGTTCAGGTAGATATGAAAACACTTTTAAATAAATTGGCTCCGGAAGGTGCTCCTTTTTATGAACACACCATGGAAGGTACTGACGATATGCCCGCGCATTTCAAGTCATCGGTTTTTGGACAATCGTTAACTGTACCCATTACAAATGGCAATCTCAACCTTGGAACCTGGCAAAGTGTATATTTTTGTGAGTTTCGGAATTATGGAGGGAGCAGGAAAATTGTGGTTACCATATATTCATAACGTAATTATGAGGCTTAAAATAGTAGAGCAAACTCAAACTGTTTGATCATAATTCGTATGTTTGCCAGCTCAAATAAATTTAAATTACCACTAACAATCGACTAAACTATAATGAATATAAAACCCGATTTTATTTTTGAAACCAGCTGGGAAATTTGTAATAAAATAGGCGGTATTTATACTGTTATTTCTACAAAAGCTAAAAGTATTGTTGATGAATTTCAAGACAACTACGTACTTATAGGCCCCGATGTTTGGAAAGAAACTACTAATAACCCTGATTTTATTGAAGACCCTACCCTGTTTGAAGAGTGGAAAGTTAAAGCATGGAAAGAAGGTTTAAAAGTCCGTACTGGCAGGTGGAATATTGAAGGGTCTCCTCTCGTAATTCTCGTTGACTTCACACCATTATTCTCTAAAAAAGATGAAATTTTCGCACACTTTTGGGAAACCTATAAACTTGATTCGTTACATGGAGAATGGGATTATATCGAATCAACCATATTTGGATACGCTGCCGGACAAGTAATTGAGAGTTTTCAAAATTATTACTTGCCTCACCCTAACAATGTTGTAGCCCATTTTCATGAATGGATGACAGGGGCCGGTGTTCTGTATCTCAAAAACAAAGCACCACATATCAGCACTGCATTTACAACTCATGCAACCGTTCTTGGAAGATCAATCGCCGGAAACGGCTTTCCCCTTTATGAAAATATTAAACAGTATCAGCCCGACCGCATCGCCCGCGAATTCAATGTAATAAGCAAGCACTCTCTTGAATTGCTTTCGGCTAAGGAAGCTGATGTAACTACAACTGTTAGCCAGATTACAGCCAAGGAATGTAATCAATTTTTTGGCATAAAACCTTCGATAATCACAACCAATGGGTTCGAAGAAGACTTTGTTCCAACCGGAAAACAATTCGATAAGAAAAGAATTGATGCACGGAAAAAAGCTTTAGAAATTGCTTCTGAACATACAGGAACCTCCTACCCTGAAGATACGATACTTCTAATTACAAGTGGTAGATATGAGTACATAAATAAGGGCATTGATTTGTTTATCAAATCATTAAGCAATATTCAAAAAAATAAACTAATAAATAAAAATATTGTTGCCTTTATAACTGTACCTGCAGGGCATCACAAACCAATTGTTTCGGAAAACGGTAATTTTAACGGAAAAAATAGGTTTTTAACACATCAACTTCACGATCCTGATAATGATCCTATTATTAACGAAATAAAAACCCAGGGCTTTACAAATGATTCCGACAATAACGTACATATAATTTTTGCCCCGGTTTATCTGGATGGAAATGATGGTGTAATAAATCTTTCATATTATAACTTTTTAATTGGATTCGACCTTTCTGTTTTTCCATCTTATTATGAACCATGGGGATATACACCATTGGAGAGCATCGCCTTTCGGGTACCTACAATTACAACTAACTACGCTGGTTTTGGCGATTGGGTAAATATTAACTTCGACCTGAAATACGACTCAGTTTGCGTTATTGAAAGACATGAAGGAAATGATGAGAAAGCTATAAAAGAAATTCAAAATATCATACAGCGCTTTGCAAATTTAAATAGCACAATTGAAATTAGAAACGAAACCAACAAGGTGCTAAGTATGGCATTATGGAAACAAATGGCAATTAATTATTTTAAAGCGTGGGAACTTGCAATAGAAAAATCTGAAAAAAGAAAAATTAATTTACCAACAAAAAAATATACAGAAACCTTAAAAATTGATGGTGCAGTAAATTCGGAAAAACCCGAGTGGAAGAAAATACTTGTTCAAAATAAATTGCCGGATGTACTTAAACCGCTCAAAGAACTTGCATACAATTTATGGTGGTCTTGGAATTATGAAGCAACAAATATGTTTGCAGAAATTGATTCCGGCAAATGGAAAGCTTATGAAAATAACCCTGTTAGATTAGTGGAGTCTCTGTCAAAAGAAGAAATTGACGGATTACAAAATGATCATAAATTTATAACACTCCTTAACAAAGTAACTACCAATTTCAAAAACTATATGTCGCAGGCTGATGACAAGCCTCAGGAGATGATTGCGTATTTCAGTATGGAGTATGGTTTGCATAATAGCATAAAAATATTTTCGGGAGGGCTGGGGATATTGGCCGGCGATTATTTAAAACAGGCAAGTGATTCGAATAAGAATATGGTAGCCGTTGGATTACTCTACCGATATGGCTATTTTAATCAGGAATTATCAATTTTTGGAGACCAACAAGCCAGATACAAAGCTCAAAAATTTACTCAACTGCCCTTAATTCCTGTCAGAAAACCGTGCGGTGATTGGTTAACTGTTCTGGTAGCTCTACCCGGTAGAACAATAACTGCCAAAGTTTGGCAAATTAATGTAGGAAGAATACCATTATACTTACTCGATACCGATATCGATATAAACAGCACTGAAGATCGGGCCATTACGGCTCAACTTTACGGAGGCGACAACGAACATCGCCTGAAACAGGAGTTACTACTTGGTTTGGGCGGAGTGCGACTATTAGAAGGAATAGGACTTAAGCCAACCGTTTTTCACAGTAACGAAGGCCACTCAGCATTTAGCGGACTGGAACGTATTAAAAATATAATTGAAAAACACAATGTTGATTTCAATACTGCGAAAGAATTAGTGAGAGCTAACACATTATTCACAACACATACACCTGTACCTGCCGGTCATGATACATTTGAAGAACATTTGATTAGAGCTTACTTGAGTCACTTCAGCGATATTTTTAAAATTAGCTGGGAACAATTTATGGCATTGGGAAGGCATAATATTTCCAATTCTAACGAAAAATTTTCGATGAGTTTATTAGCCGCCGGGCTATCACAGGAAATTAATGGCGTTAGTAAAATTCATGGCCGTGTGTCGCGTCAAATGTTTAGCAGTTTGTACCCGGGGTATTTCCCAGAAGAGATTCATATAGGCCATGTTACCAATGGTGTACATTATTTTACCTGGACAGATGAATTATGGCAAAAACTATATAAAGAAAATTTTGATAAGGATTTTGAAAGTAACCAATCTGATCAATCAGCCTGGAAAAATATATTAAACGTACCAGATGAGCAAATTTGGCAAACCCGTCTTTCATTAAAGAAAAAACTGGTTGAAGCAATAAAGGAAAAACTTAAAAAAGACCTTACACGACGGCAGGAATCACCTTCAGTAATTTTAAATTCCATGGCGGGCATTAGTGAAGAAACTCTAATAGTAGGTTTTGCACGACGATTTGCAACATATAAACGAGCTCATCTTTTATTTACTGATCTTGAACGACTTTCGCAAATAATAAATAATAACGACAGACCCATTATTTTTATTTTTTCGGGTAAAGCACATCCCAACGACAAAGCTGGTCAGGATCTAATAAAACGTATTATTGAGGTAAGTAAAATGAAAGATTTTATCGGGAAAATTCTTTTTCTTGAGAATTACGATATGATATCAGGAAAATTACTTACAAGTAGCGTCGACATCTGGTTAAATACGCCTACAAGGCCACTCGAAGCTTCGGGCACAAGTGGTGAAAAAGCTGTTATGAACGGAGTAGCAAACTTTAGTGTGTTAGACGGTTGGTGGGCAGAAGGGTATAAACCTGATGCAGGATGGGCAATAGAGGAAGCAAAAACTTTTGCCAACCAACAATTTCAGGATGAGCTGGATGCTCAAATAATTTATAACACATTTGAAAATGAGATTGCAGCTATTTACTACGATAAAAATAGTGCCGGCGTTTCTGAAAAATGGGTTTCATATATTAAAAATACCATTGCCAAAGTTGCCCCTCATTTCACAATGCAGCGGATGCTTGAAGATTACTACAATAAATATTATTCGCCTTTATTCGACAGGAGAAATGAACTTTACGCCAACAAGTTTGCAGTTGCAAAATCATTGGTAGCATGGAAGAGCAAAGTACAAAAATCGTGGGAGAATATTTCGCTTGATTCGTTAATTGTGCCCGATGCTGATAATAAACCATTAGAATTTGGTAAACATTTTGTAGCCGAGATTACTCTTAATATTCCGGGACTTGAACCTGCCGACATTGGAGCAGAAATAGTAATGGGAAACAAATCAAATGGTGATGTAAAGAAAATTGATTTTAAGAGCGAACTTAAACTTTCTGACGCTGAAGATGGCAAAGCAAAATTCAAATGCGAATTTCCTTTGGAACATACCGGAGTATACGATTATGCATTCAGGATATTCCCCAAAAACAGTAGTTTAAGATACAGGATGGATTTTCCACTGGTTAAATGGATATAAAACATGAAAATTTTACAATTACCAAAGCTAACACTTAGTTTTTTTTTACTTTAGACGTTTTTACATTGCTTTAATAATTAAAACCAAGTTTTTATTTTTTAGCAAATGTTACTTAACAGAATCTTATATAGCGGATTTATATCGAGCATTATTATGTTAATATTATGCTTGTCATCCATTTCATCCTCAGGTATTGAAAACAATAACACAATAAACGACTCTGCCAATATCCCATCGTTTTATATTCGCATCGGTGATAGCAATAGTGCCCAATGCAAATATCAGGATGCTGACAAAGCTTACCAAAAGGCAAAGGAATTAATTATTATTAACGGCACTGGAAGTGAAAAAGCAAATATTTATTATCTGCTTGCCAGCAATTATTATAACTGGAGTAAGTACATCGAATCCAGGCAATATTATGAAAAGGCCAAAGATGAATTTGAAGGATTAAAAGACAAAAAAGGCGTAGCCAGTTCTCTAAACGGTCTTTCGGCAATTGCTTCAAACTTTGGTGATTACGAGCTCGCAATTGGCCACATGCAGCGCGCTCGCGATATTTATATTGAAATTGAAGATCCGAAAAGTTTAGCACGCACAACACTCGGGCTTGGTGTTATTTTTGAGAGTTGGGGTAAATACGAAAGAGCTTTAGCATATTACCAGCAGGTCTACAAAGATTTTAAAGAAGATAATAACAAGATGCAGGAAATAAATATACTACTTCATATTGGAGATGTATTTTTAAAACAGAATGAATTTATTCAGGCATTAGATTACTTCAAACAAGCAATAATGCTTGAAAATGAGGCTCCTAACAAAAAGTTGCTTTCAATTGGTTATAGTAATTTGGGAGAAACATATTTTGCTTTGAAGGAATATGATACAGCCCTGTATTTTCAGGAAAAAGCTCTTGCCATTAAATATGAAGTTGGTGATAAAAAACGAATTGCAGTTTCTTTATTAAACATTGGAAAAATATATTTTGCACTCAATGATGTTAAATTAGCTGAAGAAAATATATTGAAATGCTTACATTTAGCCAACGAATCCAGTTTAAAAGAAATTGAAATGGAGTCAATGCTGATGCTCTCGAAAATTAATGAAAAAAAATATAACTATAAAAAATCCTACGATTTCTTAAAACAGTATATTGAGCTTAAAGATCAGGTTTTTGATTTAAAAAGTCAGGCAATGATAAATGATCTTTCTGTAAAATACGAAGCGGAGAGATTTGAAAAAGAAAATGAAATATTAAGGCAAAAAGATGCTATTACCACACTCGAGCTGGAAAGGGAAAAAGATACAAAATTATTCACGACAATATTTTTACTATTTATTATTGTTATTGCGGTTACTGTAATTTTCTTTATTAATTCCCGAACGAAACAGAGTAAAAAAAACTATTCAATTTTAGCTAAGAAAAACAAAGAAATAACTTATCAAAAAGAGAAGCTCGGTGATTTAAATAAGGAGCTGGTGTACAGCCGGGAGCAATACAGGAGCATTGTAGAAAATGCTACTATCGGGATGTACCAGACTCTCCCAAATGGCAAAATAAAATTTGCTAATATGGGTCTTATCAACATGCTTGGTTATAATACTTTATCAGAATTAAAAAACATAAACCTCAATAAAACCAACAAAAACCGACAATCATTTATAAATTTTGTAGAAGAAAATCAGGTAGTTTCAGGTCGGGAAGACATCTGGACACGGCACGACGGCACTAGCATGTTTGTAAATGAAAGCGCCTGGATTGTAAAAGATAATATGGGCCAAACAATGCATTATGAAGGAATTGTAGAAGATATTTCAAAACGAAAAGAGGCTGAACTAGCTTTAAAAAAATCGGAAAAGGAGTTACAAAGTATAAATAATATCCTTCAGGAAAAAAATAAAGAATTGGAGAAGGCTAAAAACGAGGCTATTGCTGCCAATGAAATTAAGAGCCTGTTTATTGCCAAAGTCAGTCACGAAATACGAACACCAATGAATTCAATAATTGGGTTTTCTGAGCTGCTATCGAAAATTGTAGCCGATAAGAAGCAACTATCGCATATTAATGCAATTAAAGCGAGCAGCAAAAGCTTACTTACTTTAATAAATGATATTCTCGACCTTTCAAAAATTCAGGCCGGAGAGCTCGATATAGTTTATGAACCTATGTCACTTAATAGTTTGACGCAGGAAATAGAACAGGTTTTCAATCTAAGCTTTAAGGATAAAAAACTCGATTTCATAACTAAAATTAACAGGAATGTCCCTGAAAGGGTTTTACTCGATAAAGTAAGGATCAGACAGGTGTTATTTAACCTTATCGGAAATTCAGTAAAATTTACTGATGAAGGTAGTATAACTTTGGTAATACATGGAAAACCTAAAAGCAAGGATTCAATAGATCTCTTAATCTCAATTACCGACACAGGTATTGGCATTCCAAAAGCAGAACAGGAAACTATTTTTGAAGCATTTAAGCAAAGCAAATTCTCTAATTCAAAATCTCCCACCGGGACAGGTCTCGGCTTAAGTATTTCGAAGCGGCTTGTGGAAGCAATGGGTGGATGGATAAAACTTGAAAGTCAACCAGGCAAAGGCAGTAGTTTCTCGATATTAATTCCTGATATTGATATAGCAACAGATGAAACAGATATTTCTAAAAAAACCCTCCATGGAATCGAAGATATGGCATGGAATGAATCGTATAAAGTCCCGTTTATTGATAAGGACTATATTTTGAAAATAGACATTAATATCAAGCAAGAACTCATAAACGAGTTTAAACATAAATGGGAAATATTAAATACTAACCATGTAATAAATGAAATTGTTTCTTTTGCCGAGAGTTTACTTTTATTTGCCAAAAGCAAAAATGATCCGGTGTTAATTAATTACTGTGAAAACTTATTATTTTCCTCTCACAATTTTGATATCGAAAACATTGATAAACTGATAAAAGCCTTTGGAGATTCTCTTAATTTTAAAGAAGTATAATCATCAAAACCAATAGCCCTATGAAAGAGACAAATGAAAAAATACTAATTGTTGATGATGTTTCAAAAAATATACAGATACTTGGGAACATTCTTTCTCAAAAACATTATCAAATTGCATATGCCAATAACGGACAACAGGCATTGGATATTTGCAATGTACAAAAATTTGATTTGATATTGCTCGATATAATGATGCCCGGAATAGATGGTTACGAAGTATGCAAACATCTTAAAGAAAATCCTGCAACAAGCGAAATCCCTATTATTTTTTTAACGGCAAAAGCCGATATGGACAGCATCATAAAGGGATTCGAAAAAGGCGGACAAGATTACATAACAAAACCATTTAATGCTGCTGAACTACTTGCAAGGGTTAACACACACTTGCTAATTAAACGACAAAGGGAACGTTTAAAATTAATGAATAACCATTTGGAAGATCTTGTTAGAGAACGGACTTTGGAATTAGAAACAGCAAATCATCAGCTTAGCGTTCTCGACCAAGCAAAAAGTAATTTTTTGTCACTTATCAGCCATGAAATACGAACTCCGTTAAATGGCGTTATCGGACTAACTGAATTATTAGACCAAACTAATATTGATAGTGATCAAAAAGAATACCTTAATTACCTAAAGGATGTTTCAGCTCGTTTGATGAAATTTAGTGATACTGCATTGTTAATTACTACCTTAAAAATAAACAAATACTTACCCGAAATATTACTGGTGTCGGTTCATCAACTTATTAATGATGCTATAAGCGAATTTATTGAAACCCATAGTAATTCAACATTGCAGATAAAAAACAACATGCCTGCAGAAACTTTATTAGCACAGGTTGATTCGGATTTAATACGGACGTGCTTTTCAATAATTATTGATAATTCGGCAAGATTTGCAGGAGAGAAGGCACAACTTGAAATTTCTGCCCATATATTAGAAGATTCTATTTTGCTCAAGTTTTGTGATAATGGGCCCGGCTTTTCAAAAGCAGCATTAGATCATTTATTTGAACTTTTTTCTGCCGGTGATATATTACATGCAGAGGGGACCGGTTTAGGCCTTGCGGCAGCCAAATTAATCCTCGATGCACATGAAGGAACTATAGATATTAAAAATTCTGATACTGGTGGAGCGGAGATTACAATAAAACTAAAGTATAATTCAATTGGGTAAATCAAGAGGTAATAGTAAGTAATTTTAACAATTTTCCAGCCTGAATTACTTTCCCCTACCCTGCAACACTATTAAAATTGTGTATATCAATATTTTAAAGTCCATGGCAAGAGACATATTCTCCAGGTATAATATATCGTATTGCAGTCTTTCTACCATCTCGTCAATAGTTGAGGCATAACCAAATTTAACCTGACCCCACGAAGTTATTCCGGGTTTTATTTTCATCAACAAACGGTAAGGTGGAGCTTTTTTCACAATTTGATCAATATAGAACTTACGTTCAGGTCTTGGCCCCACAAGCGACATCTCTCCTTTTAGGACGGTATAAAACTGAGGTATTTCATCTATTCGCACTTTTCGTAAATACCTGCCAAAGGGTGTAATCCTTGCATCTGTATCTGACGACAATTGGGGTCCATCAATTTCAGCATCGCTATACATCGACCTGAATTTATGCATCATAAAAGGTTTGCCCCTTCTCCCTATCCGTTCCTGAGAAAATAATATCGGACCCGGAGAAGATATTTTTACCCCTATTGCGGTGAATATATATATCGGGAGTAGCAAAATCATGGCCATTAACGAAACAATTATATCGAAAACTCTTTTTATTGTTTGCTGCCAGGCAGGCATTAAATCAGGTGAAATTTCAATCAGGGGGGTGTGAAAGATGCCCGAAACTTTAACAGAACCAAAGATAATATCCTGCATTAATGGTATTACCTTTATTAATACGTTCGTAGTTTCCAGTTCGATAATTATTCTTTCTACAGTACTAATCTCCGACCTTTCAATCGCAATAATAACCTCTTCAATCTGATAATCTATAATAATTTTATTTAGGTCCTTATAAGCTCCAAGATGTGGCATATATTGATCTATTTTAAAATGTTCAAAGTCGTGAACATTAACAAAACCAACAAACTTGTTTCCAGAAGAAAGCTCCTGCCCTGTAATATCATTATAAACTTTTACAGCATTACCATTACTTCCAACAATAACAGTGTTAAAGCCAATTTTTCCCGAATGAATCCTCCTTACAGTAACTGTTGTTATTACTAACCTGAAGCTATATGTTAAAATAAATTGAAACAAAAACAAAGCAACAAACGACTGATAATAAGATTTATATGTTAATATTACATCGTCAAGTATGAGGACAAAGAAAATTACTGTAACGCCTATTAATGTAACAAAGAAGGTTTGACCAAGCTCTTTAAGTCGTGCTTTACGGTAAATTCGACGATAGGAACCAATAACAATATATAATGTTAACCAAAAAAAAGGTACAATTAAAATACCAAGCCAGAACTTCTGATCATCCCAAACAGTGTCAAAATGTGAAAAAACAGTAGTATCCTCAGTATATTTACGATAAATATAAAACAAACTCCATGCTGCTGCTGCTGCGATCCAGTCGAAAAAAACATATTTTGTAACCTGTAGCCGTCTATTCATATACTATTACCTATATACTATTTTAATATTATCCAGTAATATTTGAGCTTCTGAAGATGCATTTTCCAATCCGGTTCTAAAAATTATTTTATAGTCAATTGCCATTGGATGTAATGAAAGATTTGCTCCCAAATTTATATATATTTTTTTCCACTCATCACATTGGTTCAGAATTAACAAATCTTTTTCAATAACTTCATAATTATCACGAATTAACAATCCAACCATAATATAATTATTCGTTTTAAAGTTCAGCTCCATTATTATAACAGTTCCGGGAGTTTGAGTTTCAAAACTATTAAACGAATTTCCGCCATATTCTTTTTTATCGAAAGTTAAATTAATAACCCCTGAATACCTCGAATCAGGACTTAAAAATGCAATAGGATTATTTTCGGGCACAGTACGTTTAATAACTGTATCACTCCATGTAGTACTTTCAATTGATAGGCCGGGTTGTTCAAAATCTTCCATCCATGCAAAATTAACCGTACCAAGATATGAGGTAGTTAAGTTGCCTAAGGGCTGTACAGTACCACGAATAAAATCAAATTCTTCAAAAATAATTGGTTCATAAAACGGGTATGGCACCCTGGTGCTCGAAATTCCATTCAATTTTATACCAGGCCTTATTTCGAGCTTATGTTTACCTTCGGCTAAAACCGGAAAAACGGCAGGTAACGAATCATTTTCAGGAAACTCAAATACTCCTAACAACCCATCATCAACATAAACCCAAATATCAATAATATCACTGGAATTAGTCCCTTCTTCAGGATAATATGTGTTTAAATTAATCGCTTGAATGCTGATGTAAGCAGGAACAGTTTGATCACCTTCAAACTTATAACACCCCGTAACTGCATAAAGGCTAACTAGCAACAAACCAACTGAAAAATAGTATAATTTCGATCCTATTCTCAACTTTAAATTTCTTATGTTTCTTATAACGAACAATTGAAATTGTTATTGTTATCAGGTTAATTTTTTACAAAACCGGAGACGAATTGTCGATTTTTTCCATAATCATATGGGCTACATTTAAAGCATTATATCCATCTTCGATAGTAACGGTAGGGCTTGTATTATTTAGTATCGAATCTTTAAAACTTTTTAATTCCTCAACAATTGCATTAATATTTTCAACCTGAGGCTTATCAAAATAAATTCTGCGTTTCTTTTTTTGTGGACCAAGGTCGATTATCATTGCCATGGGATCATCCGGTATAGTTTCCACTTCCTCCATTTTAATAATTTCAGCAACTTTTTCAAGAAAATCAACGGTAATGTATGCATCACGCTGGAAGAATCTGATTTTCCTCATATTCTTTAAAGAAATACGACTTGCAGTAAGGTTAGCGACAGCGCCATTTTCAAATTCAATGCGCGCATTTGCAATATCGGGTGTGTCGCTTACAACATTCACTCCGCTGGCATGTACATTTTTAACTTTCGAATTAATAACGTGCAAAATAATATCTATATCATGTATCATTAAATCGAGTACAACCGGCACATCGGTACCTCTTGGATTAAAATGTGCCAGGCGATGGCTTTCAATAAACATAGGATTATCCAAGGCATGATGAGCTGCCATAAATGCCGGATTAAATCTTTCCACATGGCCTACCTGCACTTTTACATTAACCTTAGCTGCATATTCAATTAAAGCGCGTGCTTCTGCAGGTGTTGTTACAATTGGCTTTTCAATAAAAACATGTTTTAAGTTTTCTAAGGCACTCTTTGCACTTGTAAAATGGGATACAGTTGGTGTAACAATATCAACTACATCAACAGCTTCTACTAATTCCGATACGTTATCAAAGCCCTTGATGCCAAATTCCTGCTCAACTTCCTGAACCCGCGAAACATCGGTATCATAAAATCCAACCAGCTCGTACCCTTCAATCTCTTTAATACACTTTATGTGGATTTTACCTAAATGGCCTACACCTAATACCCCTATTTTTAGCATGATTGAAACTTTTTGGCAAAAGTAATCCTTTCTTGCGGTCAATATTGCTATTTTCGCACAAAAAAGTGGGTGAAAAATTTAACTCTATGGTTGACTCTTATCGTCATAAAGGAATGCGGAAAAAACTTGTTGAAAGTATAAGAGGAAAAGGCATTTCAAACGAAAGCATACTTGATGCTATTAATAAAATACCCCGACATCTGTTTTTGGATTCATCTTTCCTGGAGTTTGCATATGATGATACACCATTCCCAATAGGTTCAGGGCAAACAATTTCTCAGCCTTATACCGTTGCGTTTCAAACAGAAATATTAGATGTTTCAAAAGGTCACAAAGTGCTTGAAATAGGATCAGGTTCGGGATATCAGGCATGTGTGCTTGAAGAAATGGGTGCTAAAGTTTACAGCATCGAGCGTCAAAAAAAATTATATCAAAAAACTAAAGAATTCATCAGCAGTTTAGGGTATAAAATCAGATTTTTTTATGGGGATGGTAATAAGGGCATTCCTTCTTTTGCTCCCTACGACAGGATTTTAATAACAGCTGCTGCCCCTGAAATTTCAGATGAATTATTACAACAACTTAAACCAGGTGGCAAACTTGTTGCACCCATAGGTACTGGTGATGTTCAAACGATGATCAGAATAACAAAACAATCAGACAATAATATAATTAAAGAAAATTTCGGTGCGTTCAGGTTTGTTCCTATGTTACGTAACAAGGCGGATGATTAATTCGATTCTTATATATTTGCTTCTGTCAATATTTAATTAATTAGTCAAAAAATGAAAAAAAATCTACTAATTGTTAGCATTATGCTGATAAGCTTATCGCTGATGAGCCAAAGTAACTATCTATCGGTCAATAATAACATAAGCCAAAGCAATGATAATATAATGCCTGTAAGAACATTACAGGATAGTGGAACCGATGGTTTAATTATCGAATATAATTTTCCGGGGGTTATTACAAATAATATCAATGTTGGTGAAGATATATATCAATTCGTACACATAGGTGGTTTTGGCAAAATGCATGAGATAGGCAAACCCGCTCTACCGGCACATAGTGATTTTGTAGCCATCCCAGCCAATGCAAATGCAACCTATAATATAATAGATGTTGAATTTATTGAATATGATAATTTCATCATCCATCCGGCGCTAAAACCTGCAACTGATACTCACGGAGATCCGGAACCCGAATTCGAAATTGATAATAGTCTTTATAGTACAAATGAATATTATCCCGAAAATAATATCGAAATAGCCGAAACACTTGCTTACCGCGGCAACAATTTCATAAGGGTAAGGATATGCCCTGTTCAACACAACCCGGTGACAAAAAAAATCAGAGTTATTTCAAAAATTACCTATAAAATAAATTTCTCCTCAAGCTCTTCATTTTTTGGCAACAAAATGCTTTCAGAAAACTTGCTGAATATTTTCCCGAATTACGTACTAAACGCCTCGAGCGTTAAAAAAGAAATCGAAGAAAATTTACTCAACCAAACAAATGTTGCAGATAACAACAGAAGCGATTTTATTATTATTACAAACTCCAGGTACGACGAAGCCGCCGGCGCTCTTTCGGTTTGGAAGCAACAGCTGGGATATTCGGTAGAAGTTGTGTCGCAATCAACATGGACGTCGGATGAGGTGTTATCGGCTATTCACTCGCGATATGAAAGCTGGTACCCTGCCCCTGAGTTCTTTGTAATAATTGGTGATCATCAGGATGTTCCCGGAGTAATTCTTCAATCTCCGGATGATAACGATTTCGCTACCGATTTATATTATGCTTGTATGGATGGTGCTTATGATTATGTACCTGATATGGCCCATGGCAGGATATCAGTATCTGACAATGAAGAAGCAATTCGTGTAGTTAATAAAATTATACAATATGAAAAAAATCCGGTCAGCGATCCGTTGTACTATCAAAACGGACTTAATTGTGCTATGTTTCAGGATGATGAAAATAATGGTTACGCCTCACGCCGTTTTACTCATACGAGTGAAAACATTCGCGATTATGTTATGTTGCAGGGATATAATTCTAACAGGGTTTACAATACCGAAGCACATATAACACCAACAAATTATAACCCCGGTTATTATTCAAATGGTGAACCCATTCCTCCCGAATTATTACGCTCAAATGGATTTGAATGGAACGGTGGTGCTCAGGAGATTATAAATAATATTGATGAAGGCAAATTTTTTGTGTTTCACCGCGACCATGGTTATAGCGGTGGAAGTGGTTGGGCTACACCATATTTTACAACAACTTCGATGGATGGCCTTAATAATGGCAATAAATTGCCTGTAGTTTTTTCAATAAACTGCCACACCGGTGAATTTAAGCTGAATAATTGTTTTGCCGAGAAATTTTTAAGATTAGAAAATGGTGGTGCTGTAGGTGTGTTTGCTGCATCGTACTATAGCTATAGTGGATATAACGATGGCATATCGCTTGGATTTATTGATGCAATCTGGTCGAATCCCGGTTTAATTCCAGTTTTTGGTGATGGTGGTATTCCAAACCCAAACCTTACACCTCATACCGACATAATTACAATGGGTAATGTACTTAACCAGGGACTTATAAGAATGATGGAAACATGGGATGGAGGAAATAATGGTAACAGATATACTCATGAAATTTTTCATTATTTTGGCGACCCTGCAATGAGGATATTTACAGCATTCCCAATTCAAATAACTGCTTCTAATACTGATACAATAATATTTCAAGAAACTACTGATATTGAAGTTTTTGATTGTTCGGTTGAGGGTGCGCTTGCAACTCTGGTTATTAACGGCGAACTCATAGGCAGCACATATATTGAAAACGGAAGCGCTGAATTTACATTCAACAACGGAGCAGGAGATTTTGCCATTGTAACAATTTCAAAGCATAACTATGCTCCATATATCGATACTATTTTTATAGCCGGTAAACCAATACCCGATTTTTCGGCAACACCTGAATTTACCTGTGATGGTATTGTTAATTTTTACGATCACTCTATTATAAATCCTGTTACATGGTACTGGCAATTTGGTGATGGCGAAACTTCTGATATCCGTAACCCCCTTCACGATTACAAAGAAAGTGGCATTTATAACGTAACACTTATTGTAAATAACAGTTATGGCTCCGACACTCTTGTAAAAGATAATTTCATTACAATCGACAGACCCATTGCACCTACCACAAGTTCAGGTTCGGGTTGCGTAAACAGTTCTGTTTTATTATCTGCTTCGGGAGATGGTGAGTTATTCTGGTATGAGTCGCCGGTAAGCAATAACATTATTAATGATGGAGAAAACTTCAATACTCCCGAATTAACAGAAACTACCACTTACTATGTTGAAAATGCCTTGCCGGAAATAGCTTTTACCGGAAAAGCTGACAGTATTGGTGAAGGCGCTTACACCTCTGTTGCCGGTTTAATATTTGATGCTGTTTCTCCATTTAATTTGGTAGCAGTAACCATGTTTTCAGTCGGGGAGGGTGAAAAAGAAATTATACTGTTCGACGCTGACAATAATATACTAAACTCTACAGTGATATATCTTGAAAAAGGGGAAAACAGAGTTGTATTGGATTATGAAATAGCAGAGGGACTAAGCTACAGGCTTCTTGGATATACAGGTTGTGAGTTATTCTACAACACAAGTAGTGTTTCTTTCCCATACGAAGTTGACGGTATAATGTCAATTACGGGAAGCACCTATATTCCTGCTCCTTCAAACAAATATTGCTTCTTTTATAATTGGGAAATTATGTCGTTTAATTGTATAAGTTTTCGCGTAGATGTAAGTGCCGAAATTCAACAAAATGCGATTTCAGAATTCGCGTATGAACAAAACGACTCACTTGTGTCATTTATTAACAATTCAGCTCATGCTGATTTTTATTTTTGGAATTTTGGGGATGGCAATATATCTGACTTAGAAAATCCTAACCACATTTATTCAGCTGATGGAAAATATAACGTAACACTCATAATTGAAAACGAGTGTGGTACTGATACTTCTTCTGCCGAAATTGAGGTATATTCATATCCGGGTAATGTAAATGAAATTCCGGGAATTACAAGTATTATAGTTTACCCGAATCCTGCCAAAGAAAATGTAATTATCAGCTTTGATGCTGTTGATGAAATCACAACCGAAATTCAACTGATCGATATTGCAGGACATACTTTGCTTTCAAAAAAGGTGATTGTAAAATCCGGAATTCATATTGAGAAATTAATAATAAGCAAATTCAATCCGGGTGTTTATTCAGTTAGGTTAAAATCCGAAAAAGGAAGTGTAATTCGCAAACTTGTTATTTATTAAGTTCGGATATAGGTTTAATAATAATCACAAAAAAAAGGCTTCCCGGTTCACCGAAAAGCCTTGTCGGAGTGGCCCGACTCGAACGGGCGACCACTTGCACCCCATGCAAGCATGCTAGCCAACTGCACCACACCCCGATTTTAACAGTTTGCAAAATTATAACTTTTACTCATCAATAAGACAATATGTCACAAATATTATACTACAATTCATAATAAATATCTTAAATCGTACATTGGCATTTTTATTGAGACGGGATAATCAAAATATAATCTATAAATCAAAAACCCGCCTTCGGCAAAAGCTTTGGCGGGTGAAAAAAAACAGAAATGGAAAAAACTAAATGTCTGATAATTGGTTCCGGACCCGCCGGATATACTGCTGCTATTTATGCTGCCCGTGCCGACCTTCGCCCCATAGTTTATGAAGGAATGGAGCCTGGCGGACAACTTACAACCACTACCGAAGTTGATAATTTCCCCGGTTACCCCGATGGAGTTGAAGGACCTAAAATGATGGAGGACCTTAAAAAGCAAGCCGAACGTTTTGGTAGCAATATCAGATGGGGAATGGTTACTAATGTTGACACTTCTCAACGTCCTTTTAAAGTGTCCATAGATGATGGTAATGAGTTGCTTGCCGATACAATAATTATTGCAACGGGTGCTACGGCACAATATCTTGGATTGGAGTCGGAAGAACGATTTAAAGGCGGCGGAGTATCAGCTTGCGCAACCTGTGATGGATTTTTCTATAAGGGTAAAGATGTAGCCGTAGTTGGTGGTGGTGATACTGCAGCAGAAGAAGCTACATACTTAGCTAACATTGTAAACAAAGTATACCTAATCCACAGGCGTGACGAACTCAGAGCATCAAAGGCAATGGTTAACCGTGTTATGAAAACGCCCAATATTGAAGTATTGTGGGATACAGAAGTTAAAGAGATTGTTGGAACAGAACAGGGATTTACAAAAGCATTGAATGGGGCGATTGTTTTTAACAACAAAACCGGTGAAGAACGAAAAATTGACATTGATGGATTTTTTGTTGCTATTGGTCACAAACCAAATACTGATTTGTTTGTTAACAAACTGCAGATGGACGAAACCGGTTACCTCATAACAAAACCTGATTCAACCGCAACTAATATTCCCGGAATTTTTGCAGCTGGAGATGTACAAGACAAACATTACCGACAAGCTATAACGGCAGCTGGAACAGGTTGTATGGCTGCTATTGAATCAGAAAGATTTTTGGGTGAGCAGTAAAATACTTAAGGAAATTAAAAATTAATCCGACTCAGAATTACCGCTAATTTATCAGCTAAATCAATACTGCCATCTATCCAATGAATTTTAACACCGTTCTTTTCCATTCGCCTGTACCATGTCATCTGCCTTTTTGCAAACTGATGAATGGCAGTGTTGAGTTGTGTGAACATGCTTTCGAATGATAATTGACCCGTTACAAACAATGTTACAAATTTGTATTCAAGTCCGTAATAAATCAAATTTTCCGGCTTTATTCCACTTTCTATCAGGGCTTCCACTTCAGATACCAGTCCTTTATTAATCCTTGCTTCAAGCCGTTCAGTTATTCTATAACGAATTATTTTCCTCTCAAAAAAGATTCCAAAATTAATTGGGGTAAAATCAGGTAAATTAAGAGATAGGTCCTTATACTTCACCTGAAAATCTGCAATCTCAATAGCCCGGATCAATCTTTCACTTTCCGAAATATCGGATATATTGTGTAAGGGGCCATACGTGGCCAGTTTACTAACAAGTTCAGCATGGCTTAATTCTTCAAGCAGTTTCCGTAATTCATTGTTAACAGGAGCGTTACTCATTTGATATCCCCTAAGTACTGCATCCAGATACATACCGCTCCCTCCACATAATATTGGTATATTCCCGGCTTCTGCTACTTTGTAAAATGTATCGGAAAAGTCGTTAAGGAATTCAAAAACATTATAGCGGAATCCGGGATCAGCAATATCGATCAAATGGTAAGGAATATGTTTCCCATCAACAACATAATCACCAAGATCTTTACCTGTGCCAATATCCATACGACGGTAAATCTGCCTCGAATCAGCACTAATTATCTCTCCACTGATTAAAGAAGCAAGATTGGCGGCAAGCATTGTTTTGCCCGTTGCGGTTGGACCGAGTATAGTAATCAGATGATTCATATCATTATTTCGTTTTTCTCACGTTCATTTCTTGTAAAAACAAAAAATCACGCAGATCATTTAATAAAATTATGGAAGAACTACTATAATCAAATCCTCTAAGTTCAGAGAGTAGTTTATCGTCAATTTCATTTTTACAGTAAGTATTCAGGTAATCAAAAATAATTTTTTCATCTCTAATTTTTATGTTTGTCTGCTGCTTTCGCAGAAATTGCAAAATACGCAATCCGTCTACCTTATTTGTACAAGCAAGTATAAAATTCTTTTGATCCTTATAATTTTTTCGAAGGGGTCCCCATATATCATCGGTACTAGTTTGCTCCTTGAGAAATTCATCCATTGGTGTCTTTACGTCTTTAGAATAGAGTTCACCGAACAAATTATAGGTTTCAGCTACTTTATCAAATAATCTGAAATGATAATGAGGATAAGATAACCAATCGCCATTTTGACCCTTAATAAGCGCAGGACCGGTCCCAAATAATACCCGGTCAGAAAACCGCGATGAAGGGTATGCGACTGAAGAACTCCATATCCCTATGCTGCCCAATTTGACCAGTTTTTGAAGAAAATAAAAATCCTCACCAGCTGCAACAGGAGTCAATCCCCCCGCCTTCTTATATGCCCATACCGGAAAAGCCATCGCAGAACCCAATGCTGTATAACTATAAGGATTGTTAATCCTCATCATATTTAACAAATAATACCGCATATATATCTCATAACGCAGAATTAATCTATCCCTGATATCGTCATTTAACTTGTGATAATAAGGTATTGATAATCCCATAACCCCCATATTGGTATTGAAAAAATCAACAATTGACTGGAGATAATCAGCTGGATAATATGTATCGGCATCCATGCTTACGATTATATCTTTTTTGTTAGCTTTAGAAACTACATAATCCATAATTGTTTTTCTGGCCCAACCTACTCCACCTTTCTTTTCAGGCCATCCACTACCTGGGGTACATCTATCGATAACATAAATATTTAAATTTTGGGTACGTTTAAGCAGTTCAATACTTTTAAAATTATCATAACAAATATTTACTTTTTTGGGGTCATTCCACCAGTTATCGTATTGATTAACACAAACTACAACTTCAAACCTCCTAAAACTCTGCAAACTAATACAACTTAACACCTTTTTAATATTTTCCGATTCGTTAAGAACCGATAATGCAATATAAATTTCAGGTTGCATTGTCATACTGAGTTAATATTATGTGTCTATTATATGATGTTCTAAAGTTTATCTTTTTTTTCAACAGTCGGCAAAGGTGTAATTTGCGAAAATAATTATTTTCGTATTAAATAAACTTTATTTTTGACCGAAAATATGATAGTTCCAAAAAGTAATAAAATTTATATAACTTAAGTGATGAGCGGATAATAGAAAATCAAAATGTACATTAGTTTGTCTGCAAACAAAATCTGTTTTGCAGAGCATTAACATTAACGTAAATATTAAATTATGAGCTATTATTTTAACAAAATATTAAAAAGTAAAAATTTCGATGAAGCGATAAAACAAGTCACATCAGGATTAAGAAAGGAAGGGTTTGGAGTACTTACTGAAATTGATGTAAAAGAAACTTTAAAAAAGAAATTAGACGTTGATTTTAAAAGATATACAATTTTAGGTGCTTGTAATCCAAACTCTGCATATAACATATTACAAAAGGAAGATAAAATTGGTGTTTTCCTTCCTTGTAATGTTATTGTTGAAGAACATGAAAATGGAGATATTGAAGTTGTTGCAGTTGACCCAATTGCATCTTTTGCTGCTGTTAAAAATGATACAATAGGATGCAACTTAATTGATATCCAGCAAAAGCTAATCCGTATAATCCATAACCTGGATTAACACATGCAATAAAATAAAAGCATTATTACGCAAAATGGAGATTAATCACAAACTAAAGCACTTCTTAGCAACAATTCCTGAAAACGTAAAACTTATTGCTATTTCAAAAACAAAACCTGCTGAGGATATAATGGAGGCTTATAATGCCGGACAAAGGTTATTTGGGGAGAACAAAATTCAAGAACTGATAGTAAAGGCACCTCAACTCCCTGGTGATATCCAATGGCATTTTGTTGGACATCTTCAAACCAATAAAGTTAAGTTTATCGCTCCGTTTGTAAAAATGATTCATGCTGTCGACAGCCTTAAACTTCTTAAGGAAATAAACAAACATGCACTAAAATATGACCGTGTTATTGATTGCTTATTGCAATTTCACATTGCAGAAGAAACTACTAAATTTGGACTAAACTTAAAGGAAGCTGATGACCTTCTAAGTAATGATGAACTCACTAACCTTAAAAATATACAAATCGTCGGAGTTATGGGAATGGCAACTTATACGGATGATATGGAGCAAGTTAGAAATGAATTTGAACACCTTGCTAATTATATGGTCACTTTAAAAAAGAAATTTTTTATTGATGATCATTATTTTAAAGAAATTTCGATGGGTATGTCGGGGGATTACCTAATTGCTATTGAAGAAGGAAGTACGATGATAAGAATAGGAACAATGATTTTTGGCGAGCAGAATTATTAAACAATATTTTACTCCGGCGTTATGAGTATTTACATATTATTTATTTTAGGTTTTGTTATTCTTATTTCCGGTGCTAAATTTTTAATTGACGGTGCATCTTCTATAGGTATTAAAGCTGGTCTTTCACAGCTTCTTGTTGGATTAACAATTGTTGCGTTTGGCACCTCGCTTCCCGAACTTATAATAAATGTATTTGCAAGTATACACGGCAGTACCGGTCTTGCTATAGGTAATGTGCTGGGAAGCAACATAATGAATACTTTATTAATTATAGGGATTGCTGCAATTATATATCCAATTAAGGTTGAAAGCAGCATTTGTAAAAGAGATTCATGGATAAATCTCATTGCCATTTTAATAGTGGCAGTGATGGCTAACGATTTATTAGTAGGAAAATCTGAAAATGTTATTGATAAACTTGACGGGATTATTCTTTTGGTGTTTTTTATAATACTTCTGTATATTCTGTTTTCTCAACCCAAAGAAAAAATCAATTCTAACAATGGCATTCTCAAAGAATTACCTTATTCACAATCAATTATTTTTATAGTTATTGGTGGTTTAGGTTTGTTTTTTGGTGGCAAATGGATTGTGGATGGAGCATCATCAGTTGCAAACGATATTGGTGTTTCCGAATCAACTATAGGGCTCACATTAGTAGCTATGGCAACCTCTCTCCCCGAGCTGGTTACTTCAATAGTTGCAGCATTGAAGAAAAATACCGACATTGCTATCGGTAACGTACTGGGGTCTAATATTTTTAATATTTTCCTTGTTCTGGGCACAAGCGCTGTTATCCATCCGATAGATTTCGATAGTAATTTAAATCTTGAGATAGGAATTTTAATTGTTGCCTCATTGTCCTTAATGCTTGTAATAAGAGTTGGTTCAAGATCAAGGACAATAACAAGATTGGAAGGTATATTGCTGTCCACAGGATATTTCGCCTTCTTATTTTGGACGATATTTTCATAGTTTTGTTAAATTTTTCACAAATAGTTGCAATTGATATACAACGAGTATATATTTGCGTTGTTATTTAATTAACAAATAAAATATGTCGAAGAATGCGCGAGATACTTTTAAACAACTGCCCCATAAAACTATCGAAAGGCTTAGCCAATACAGAAGGGCTCTTCTGATATGCCTCAACAATAACAAAGAACACATTTTTTCGCATGAGATAGCTAAAATTCAGCACATTACGCCTGTTCAGGTAAGGCGCGACTTGATGTTAATTGGCTACTCAGGTACATTAAGAAGAGGTTATAACATTCGGGAATTAATTGATGTAATTGCTGAAATAATTGATAGCGACCAAGGTATTAATGTAGCAATTGTAGGAATGGGTAATCTTGGCAGGGCAATGATTAATTATTTTTCAGGCAAACGGCACAAGCTATCAATTGTTGCCGGTTTTGATACAAACCCTGATAAAATTGGTCAACTTGTGAAAGGAGTGACTTGTTACGATGCATTGAATATGAAAGAGGTTATCCAAAATGAGAACATTGAGATTGGTATTATCACCGTTCCGGTAATTCAAACAACTGCCACCGCAAAGCAGCTTGTTGATGCTGGAATAAAAGGAATATTAAATTACACACCTAAACCTGTTGAAGTACCCGAAAATGTTTACCTTGAAGAGTACGATATGATTACTACACTTGAAAAAGTTGCCTTTTACGTAAAAATGGAAAATGAGTTAAAAGACGAACTTGCCAAGAAATAAAGAATTTTTTAAAGTTGACCTACCCCGAATTAAAGATGACAATTTTCTGAAAACAGAACATTTGACTTCCATCTATACGATCGTTATCCTGGTACCACCATTATCAACACCTAAAAGTTCTGGTACAGTAATAATAGCATCTTTACCACTTCTGACGATAAAATTAATTGCAGCCTGAATTTTTGGTCCCATACTTCCTGCTCCAAACTGACCTTCTTCTAAGTATTGGTTAGCTTCGGCAATACTCATTCTGTCGATTGTTTTTTCTTGAGGAGTATTAAAGTTAAGGCAAACCTTAGGTACATCCGTTAGCATAAATAGTTTATGAGCATGTATCTGCGAGGCCAACAATGAGGATGCAAGATCCTTATCAATTACTGCATCAATACCCTGTAACTTATTTTCCTTTTTATAGAAACAGGGAATACCACCCCCGCCAACAGCAATAGCTATATGGCCGTCACTTGCAATCTTCTCGATGGATCGCATATTGAAAATAACAAGTGGTTCAGGTGAGGCAACAACTTTTCGCCAACCTCCACGGGCCTTATCCTCTTTATATACCGAATCAGAATCAGTCATGAATTTTTCCGCCTCTTCCCTGGTAAAATAAGGACCAATAGGTTTTGTAGGGTTTATAAATGCAGGATCATCTTTATTAACAAGCACCTGTGTGATAATAGAAATCACATCATGATCAAGATCATTTTCCATTAATACGTTTCGTAATTGCTGTTCCAGTATATAGGCTATAAATCCCTGCGAATATGCCACACAAATGTCTAAAGGCATATCCGGAATTCCGTACATCTTGTTTCCCGCTGTATTGGCCATAAGTATATTTCCAACTTGCGGCCCGTTACCATGGGTAAGAACAAGATTGTAACCTCTCTTAATTAGTTTAATCAAATTTTTGCTTGCATCATAAGCATTTGTTTCCTGATCATCAATAGTTCCTTTCTGACCTGACTTTAATAACGCGTTTCCTCCAAACGCAACAACAGCTAACATACTCATAATCAATAAATATTTTTTAGAAAAGAGAACAAATATAAAAAAATCTCAGCACTAATATAAATTTATTTTCGCTAATCGGTTATTGCTATCGATCTTTTAGAGTGAAAGGGATAAGGGTATAGGGGTATATGGGGTATAAGGTTATATGGGTATACGGGAATAATAGTAGACATTAACATACTCCCCCTTATACCCCACAATTCCCTCTATTCCCCCTATAACCCTACTCCCCTATTTCCCCTATACCCCTTCCCCAATCACACTTTACTTTTTTGATAGCTACGGAGTTGCCTATAATTATTATTTGCATAACTTCGCCTGTTTTGATCATTACAAGTTTATTATGCGTAAACCCAACCTTCAAAATATCAATTACAAAAATATAATTGGTTTTATACTTGGCCCTTTGCTTTTTATCTGGATTACTTTTTTTCTGGATCTTGAACCAGGCAAACCTGCTGTTACATATACATTTGGAATTGCCATACTAATGGCAATATGGTGGATAACCGAAGTAGTACCGCTTGCTGTTACAGCATTGTTACCTGTAGTTTTGTTTCCTGTATTTGGTGTAATGGATGGTAGGGATGTTTCGTCAACTTATTTCAATTCTGTAATTTTTTTGTTTATTGGTGGGTTTCTTGTAGCACTTGCCATGCAAAAATGGGATCTTCACAAACGTATTGCCATCAAAATTTTACTCATAACCGGTACAAGTCCTGCACGAATTTTATTAGGTTTTATGCTCGCCACTTCATTTTTGTCGATGTGGATATCAAATACAGCAACTGCCATGATGATGGTACCAATACTGCTTTCAATAACTAAAAAACTGGAAGAATTTATTGCAACTAAAGAGCTGAATAAATATACCGTTGGTTTACTTCTTGGAGTAGCATACAGTGCTTCAATAGGCGGAATTGCTACATTAGTCGGTACACCGCCAAATTTATCCTTTGCCCGAATTTTCCAAATCATGTTTCCAGCGGCTCCCGAAATAAGCTTTTCAGCATGGTTTATTTACGCGCTTCCTATTACTATTATTTTCTTTATCGTAACATGGCTTTACTTATACTTTATATATAAACCAAAAAATTCTCTAAAAGCATTGAAAGAAGTTAATTTCAGGCAGCAATATAAAGAACTCGGCCACGCAACTTATGAACAAAAAGTAGTGGGTATAGTTTTTGTAACCCTAGCATTGCTTTGGCTTACACGAGCAGGTTTAAATATTGGAAGTTTTAATGTACCAGGCTGGAGTAGTTTATTTTCCTCTCCATCATACATAAATGATGGTACTGTAGCAATAGCTTTATCAGTAATACTATTCATAATTCCGGCAAGAAACAATAAGTCGAAAAAAATTATGGATTGGGTAACTGCATCAAAAGTACCATGGAATATCGTGTTACTTTTCGGAGGGGGTTTTGCATTGGCGAGTGCATTTAAAGAATCGGGGTTGTCAATGTGGGTTGGTGAGCAACTCGCAAGTGTTGGTAATGTACATCCTATAATAATAATTGCGGTTATTGCTGTAACAATGACTTTCTTAACTGAGTTAACATCAAATACTGCCACTACTGAGATGCTGCTGCCAGTTCTTGCCGGAATGTCGGTTAGTATTAATGTTAATCCGCTTTTATTAATGTTGCCTGCTACAATTAGTGCATCAATGGCCTTTATGCTGCCGGTAGCAACGCCGCCTAATGCTATAGTTTTTGGTTCCAATAAAATTACAGTGATACAAATGGCCCGTACAGGTTTTATGTTAAATGTTTTGGGTGTTATTATTATTACTTTGATAACTTATTTTTGGGGTTCGTGGGTTTTTGGTATTGTACCGAATGTTATGCCTGATTGGGCAGTTATGGGAAATTAGCGAATATTGAATTGACTTTCCGCCGTCTGCTCCCAGTAATTATCCGGATGGTAGAGTTTGATAGAATGCTCAATGTAGAAAGTGAATGATGAATTTTGGATACTTGAATGACTACTAATAACAACAATACGATATATCTAAATAAACCAATTACGTTAATAACTTGAATAAACTAACCAATCAAAATAAAGCTTACCTGCTAGCTCTCTCAGCGGTTGTATTTTGGTCAACTATGAGCTCGGCTTTTAAGATAAGTCTGCGATATATTGCTTTCGACCAGCTACTACTTTGGTCAGCTATGTTTGGTGCTATTATCCTTTTAATTATCAACCAACTGAGCAACACGCCATTAAATTTTAAGCTTATTTCTTTCAGAGATATTGGAGCTTCTGCAATAATGGGATTTTTTAACCCTTTCCTATATTACCTTGTGCTTTTTAAAGCATACGATCTGCTGGAAGCGCAAATAGCCGGAACTCTTAACTACACATGGCCCATTGTACTTGTAATTATGTCTATATTCTTTTTAAAACAGAAGATAAGTTTTTGGAGTATTATAGCAATTTTTATTAGTTTTTTCGGAATAGTAATCATAAGCACACATGGTAGTCTTACAAGTCTGGGCGGATCTGATCACATTGGTATTATCCTTGCCGTTGGCAGTGCTTTTTTTTGGGCTTACTACTGGATACTAAATTTGAAAGATAGTAGGGAAGAGACCGGCAAGATATTCCTGAATCTTGTTTTCGGTTTTGTTTATATACTGATATATTTATTAATCTCATCTAAACCTATTTCATTTCCAACAGGTTATGCTTTAATTGGAACCATATATATTGGTATATTTGAAATGAGTCTTACTTTCGTGATTTGGTTGTTGGCTTTAAAAAACTCTATTAATACTGCAAAAGTGAGCAACCTTATATATTTATCACCATTTATTGCGTTATTTTTCATAAGGTTTACCGTTGGCGAGAATATTCACCTTTCTACTTTCATTGGTTTAATTTTTATTGTTAGCGGGATATTGCTTCAGCAGTTTCTTAAAAAAAGGGGATAGGGGTAGAGGGGGGAATATGGGTATAGGGGTAAAGGAGAAACGGGGAAATATGAGTGTGTTATAAAATCAATATCAAAACTAAAATCAATATCAAAACTAAAACTATCCTTTTGCCCTCTATACTATGCCTTATACCCTATTGCCCTTATACCCTTTTGAAATTTTCAAAGTTTAATATTACTGATTCATGCCAAATTTTCTGTACTTTTAATCCGTATAAAACAACATAAATATGTACCCTCGAATAAGTGACTTTTTTAACGATGTTTTTGGAACAGATATTAATCTTCCAATCCAAAGTTATGGATTTTTTCTGGCAATGGCATTTCTTGTTGGCGCTCTGATATTAAGGCATGAACTTGCCCGAAAAGAAAAAGAGGGAGTAATAAAATCAACAATAAAAAAAACTTTAATTGGTAAGCCACCATCAGTTGTGGAGCTGATACTAACGTTTTTTATCAGCACACTTGTGGGATATAAAATTATTGGAATTGTAGTTTACTATGATCTCATGGTTGCTGACCCTCAAGGCTTTATGTTTTCATCACAAGGATCTTTTATTGGAGGATTGCTTATAGCTTCAGGAATTACTTACTACCAATATTACATTAAAAACAAACAAAAACTTCAAAAACCTGAGTGGAAGGAAATTGAGACCCCAGCCAAAGACCAGGTATGGACCATTGTTTTTATAGCGGTGATATTTGGTATAATTGGAGCAAAAATATTCCATCAACTTGAAAACCTTGACGAGTTCGTGCGTGATCCTGTTGGATCATTTTTCAACTTCAGCGGACTTACTTTTTATGGAGGACTTATTACTGCTGCAATAGCAATAGTTTTATATGCTGAAAAACACAACATTCCATGGCAACAAATTGCCGATAGTATTGCTCCACCTTTAATACTTGCTTACGGCATTGGTAGAATTGGTTGCCAGGTTTCAGGTGATGGCGATTGGGGTATAGTTAATAACATTCCGCAGCCAGAGTGGCTTTCATTTTTACCTGAATGGGTATGGGCTTATACTTACCCTCATAATATATTAAATCAGGGCATCCCAATAGAAGGTTGTGCTGGTCCCCATTGTTTTGAACTAGCCAATCCGGTATATCCAACACCAATTTATGAAACAACACTCTCTCTGCTGATTTTCACTGTTCTCTGGTCGATTAGAAAAAAACTTAGAGTTCCTGGTACACTTTTCGCTATTTACCTTATGTTTAACGGTGCTGAAAGGTTTTTTATTGAGAAAATAAGAGTTAATAATGTTTTCGACTTTCTTGGCATGAGGGTTACGCAAGCTGAGATCATATCTACAATACTTTTCATTATAGGTCTCATATTACTGATATTACTGAATGTTAGGTACAAGAAAAAAATGACTGAATGATTTAACATATGAAATTAGACATAATCACTAAACAGGTTGTTAACCTTACCAAAACAGTTGGTCAGTTTATTAAGAGTGAGGTAGATAAACTCGACAAATCGGATATTGAAGAGAAAGGCATTCACAACCTTGTTACTTACGTTGATAAAGAGTCGGAAAAA